>Ga0209839_10001222_pt1 | contig 13260 bp, 18 predicted proteins | sample OrgsoiDNA2013050_FD_185800 | JGI IMG/M metagenome (GOLD analysis project Ga0209839, IMG submission 185800) | Permafrost soil microbial communities from the Arctic, to analyse light accelerated degradation of dissolved organic matter (DOM) -... | ecosystem: Environmental > Terrestrial > Soil >... | reverse complement strand
ATTAGCTCCTTAGATGTATGAACTAACAGAATACCTAAAGCATTTTTTGCTTCTATCTCATTGTAACTCGGCGATATTTAATAGTCAACACTTGTTTTAGGCAATATCCTGGGAATGAGACTATAGTAAGGATAACTACTTTGCATCTCAACACATTTATACCTAAAGAGGTAAAGGGTTGCTTATATATAAGTGGCAAAAAACCACAAATGAGAAAATGTTTCTTTATCCCTCAATCGGGCTTTATGGGACGGTAAACTTGAGACAGGCAGCCAATAGCCTGGAAATGAGTTACAATCTCTCCGCCGAGCTTTATTGGTATCTAGCATACCATAAAATTTCTGCTTCAACAACAAGGTTGTAACTTTTATCATGTTAATCTCCTTCTAAGCTAAAAATATAGATCATACATACGCTTTACTTCCCGTTTCATCTGTTCTCGCAGTTCGGGAGGATCGACAAGTTCTACCCTATCTCCATATTTGTGAAGCTGTTGAATGATGCGCCAGCCATTGTATGCCTGCGCGCGGACCAACAGTCTGCGGCGCTGCTGGCGTCCCTCGCCGGTGGTCTCATCGCGTTCTACCTCGTGCGTTATCCAGCGCTGGCTTAACCCACTTTTAGCGATACTTATATCTGCCCAATAATGAAACGTGATAGGGCGAGGACGTTGCCTGTTATTTGCCATACCATGCTCTAATTTGATACTCTCCGTTTTGATGCGGTCAATACGCCACTCAAAAACGCGGTTCTTACGAGGGTTAGCTGGTTCGTGGCTAAATCCAACAAGATAAATGTGCTCGTCCTGTTGAATAAGATAATAGGGATCAACCTGCCTATGAGGAGTTATGTCTTGTGGAAAGGGAGTGGGCATATATGCAAAACTGAGTTGTTGGCGGAGCGAGATCGCCCTGGCAATTGTATCGATAGTGCCGCGATGGGGAAGATAGTTGGTTGCTGCTTCAAGATTAAAATAAAGAGGAGGTTTCTGTGTATATTGCTTGAATAAGCTGTTCTGCTGTGGGGAGAGCCCATCTATGAGCCGCTCAATCAAGTGTAGTATGTCTCGTGCGAACGGATGGCGGAGCTTCTGTGCCGATAATAGCTGCTTCACATCAATAGTGGGAAATGTTGTAGGATCAACAAACATGGTATACAAAAGTGCTAGAGTAGCCAACTCATCTTGCTTGAAAAGCAGAGGACTGATTGGCCCTGAACTCTTGAGTAAGGTGTAACGAACGATGCCACTGGCATCTTTGTTTTTACTGATCTCAAAGCCCACTTTTTTCAGAAAATGTGTGTCACGCCGGAACATCTGAGAGGCGTTGCGTGTAGCACGCCTGGGGTCACCGTCTTCTTCATCGATAGAATAATAGCCCCTCAAACGCTTTAAAATATCTTCACGCGTACATTCGCTCATCCTCAAAAGACGGATAAGATGAAGTATTCTTTCAGCGTTTTCGTATTTGGGAGCGTTCCCATCACCTTCGTCGTCGAAAATATCTGCTAGCTCATCATCCAGTAGTAAATCGTGTTGGTTTATAATGGTTTTCTCATGCTCAGTATCCACACTATCACCTCTTCGTGTTAAGTCCGTATCAAAACAGTTGTGATCTACTATTTTACATCAAATTATCAAGCTGAAAGGAGTATATCATAATATGAACATCTCAGGGAATGAAGAGATTAAAAATTGTAACGAATATACTGATCTCGGCGTAAAAATCTAAATTCTCTACTGAAGAAGGAATATTTGCGTTCCGTAAAAGCAAGTATAGACTGTAGAAAGTTGCAAGTACCGGGGAAATGTGTTATGCTTCCTCTACAAACACAGAGGGCAGGAATAGAGTGGCAAACGATGATATATTAGATACGAAGGAAGTTGCTAAGCTTTTGAAGGTTAGTACACGTACTATCACGAAACTTGCTGAACGAGGTGAGCTTAGCGGATTTAAAGTTGGCGATCTCTGGCGTTTCCAGCGGAGCGACGTAGAGGCATTTATCGCCTCGCAGAAACGCAAGCGGCAGCAAGGGGAACACGAACCGTAAATATCTGTGTGTTCTGTAGTGCTTTCTCGGCGGAGTATTCATCCTCATAGCGTACAAAAAGGCAGGCCTTGATGCAAAAGAAAGCGCACCATCCCAATAGACTTCGATCTTTGATCAGAGAAGCTGGACTGAATATACGAGAGGTACATCGAGAAACAAAGATTCCTGAGAGCACACTCCATTATTGGGCTGCCGGAAATGGAGTCATCCCAAAAGGAGATCGCATCACACTTGCGCGTGTAATAGGTTGCTCTGCTCACGACCTGGCTCCGAAATATGATATGCTAGAATCACTAGACGAGAGCGATTTTTCAGCATTAGGAAGAGAAATGATTATCAAGCGTCGTGAACTGTTACACTTGCTGAGTGTTGCAGGCGGTACCTTATTCCTTCCAGGCATAGATTGGGACCATATAGAAGCTTCGCTGACAAGGCCGTCGCACATTGACGTAACAGTGGTTAACGATTTGGAAACCATTAATCACCGCAGTTGGAGCCTCTTTATGATGGCTTCATCGAAATCCTCTGTGCTGGATGGAGTACTAGGGCAACTAAAAATGCAAATCCAGTTTCTCAAAGAGCCACAGGCAGCACAGACACATCAGCGTCTCTGTGCTCTGGTGAGTAGCATGAGCCAATTAGCAGGGGAAATATTCTTCGACTTACACGATCACGGCACCGCTCAATCTTGTTACACATTCGCTGCTACATCAGCACACGAAGCCAGAGCATACGATCTTTGGGCAAGTGCATTAGTGCGCCATTCCTATCTTCCCATCTTCGATGAGCGTTATGAAGATGCATTGCCACTGCTCAAACAAGCCGAATATATTGCGCAACAAGGCGATTCGGCACTTCCCACAAGATATTGGGCGGCAGCAACTTATGCCGAAGCAGAGTCCGGCATGGGAAATCTCAAAGCATGTCAAAGTGCATTCGAGAGGGCACATAGCGTAGATAATCTCACAGGGGAAAGTCCGGCATGGGTGCGCTTTGATGGATCACGGCTCCCCGCGCTCCAAGGAGCATGCTATGTTCGACTAAAGCAGCCCGATCGGGCTGAACCATTGCTACAGAAGGCATTACAGCAAAGCGCGAAGACGGGCCGCAGGAAGGCGATGATCCTTTCAGACCTGGCACTTTCTGCACTGCAACAGACAGATGTTGAAAGGGCTTGTACATATGCTGATGAAGTGGTCACGTTAACGTCTAACAGTTCATCGGGTTTCCTACATAATAACGTACTCAAGATAGAGCAGCAGCTTGCCCCTTTTGCTGATGTTGAAGCAGTAAGAACGCTAGAAAAACGTGTAGCTTCACTGGCATAGAGGAAGGGACGATTATGGATTTCGAGCAAGGTTATCGTTTGACACGTCAAGCATGGATTGATGGTGTCAATGAGTTTCACCCAGCCCCAAGGGAAGCGTACATATTGCCTTGGGAGAAAATGTCTTCATGGGAACAGGAAGCAGTAAGATCTCTCTATCATCAGGTGCGAGATATTCTTCTGCCTGGCCTCAAACAGGGAATACAAATCCCTCGTGAACATGGTGGATATCTTGTCAGTGCCATCTGGAACGTGCTCATGTTTCAACTTTTACACGACCCGAAGCCGTCTTACGTGAAGCACTTCAACGATTTGGATGAATGGCAGCAGAAAACGGACATCAAAATGTTCGAGGCAATAGAATCGGCAGTGCGCCAGGAAATTGTCTAAGAAGCCAGGATAAGTTAGAAGCCAATCATTAAACCTCCTACTCGGTAGGAGGTTCTTTTATGCTCTCCATCAGCAAGCTAGCATAATTAGCAACTATTTAGAGTGACTTGGAGACTCGCTGATAAGAAATCCACGTTCTTAACCACCCGTTCAAGTAGACTATGAATTGTGGTGGTTTAGAGTCGCTGGTAGGAAGTTACTGCAACCTACCAGTCATGAGTAACCAGTTAGCATTAATCCATCCTGGTCCTCGCTGCATTGTACCACGTACAAAAGCGTTGTGCGCGTAAAGCTCTGCTTGTTATCGGCAGAGCAAATGCAGATGAGCACCGGGCCTAGTTTCCCACAGGAAAGGAAACGCCCGATGGCAACATCCTATCAACCCTCCCTTCCGCAAGGCGACGACGACGACGAGTACACCGTCGTCCCCGTCATTCCCACCGACTACCGGTACCACACCGACGAACACCCCGAATGCTTCGAGCCCGATTGTGACTGTCACCAGGAGCGCATCGCCGATCTGACGCAAGCCTACCGGGACGGACTGGTGAGCGCCGAGGATGCCACCCGCATCGCGGGCGGCAAGACTGTCTAAAAGGAGGGCAGTACCCATGATGAATGGAGAAAAGAAGTGCCTGTTGGTCGTGCTGTGCCTGGGCCTGCTCTCGCTGGCGGTCATTGTCTCCTGGCTCTTTCTGGCCCTCTGGCCGCTGCGCACACTGCTCGCCTTTGGCCTGCTTGGCCTGGGGACCCTCATCGTGCTTGCCTGGGTCGCCGTGACGATGTTGGGCCGGCTCAACGAACAGTCCTTGCGTCGGCAACGGCTGCGCTACCACCAGGAACTGCCTCTGGATGAGGCAGGTCGCCCGCTCTACCTGCCCGAGATGATGCGTCAGGCTCACGCTTACGCCTCGTCGAACCTTTACCCACCGCAAGGAGGCACCTATTATGAGTAACGATGACGCTCGTTTCGTCTCTGCATGTGCTCCCGCTCCCGTCGCGGCGGAGTGGATGCCGCTGGACGGCCTGATCGGGCAATGGGCAGCCTTTGCCAGCGAGCCTCAGGCGGTGAGTGCGCTGGCCCTGCAACTGATCGGCGATGCCTTTCTCGCATGCTCCTGCGAGATGAGCGCGCACAAAGAGTACATCCTGTTCCAGGATGGCGACTACCGCGATCGGCCACGGTTCCTCACCCGTGGTCTGGATGAATGCATCACGCAGTTGAGCGAGGCGTGCTCGCGCTGGTCAAGCGTGCTGTACTGGCTCGCGCGCCTGGATGACGAACCAGACGACGTTCTTGAGGTGGTACGCCAGATGACCGAAGCCACCCGCACCCAGCGGCGGCGCGTCGAACGTCTCCTGCTGCGGGTCCAGGAGGAACAGGTGCAGGCTCTCCGTAGACGGGAGGGAGTACGCCCGTGAGTAAACGTGCAACGTCCGCCGCCCGACAGATGCAGGCCAAGAATGACTGTCGGGTCTTTGACCGGCACCAGCGGCACGCGACCTTTACCGTCGGACAGTATCTCTGTACCACTTGCGGGGCCTCGTTCTTTTGCCTTCTCTGTACGCTCAGCATTCCCAAAGGGGCACGGGCGCGGCTTTGTCCTGAGTCCCATGCTGAGCAGCAGGCCCATGACGAGCAAGCACAACAGCCCATCCAGAAAGGAGCCCGCTCATGAGCGAACGCTTCTCACCCGCACGGGGAGCCGCAACCATCCAGGACAGCCGCCGTGTGCTGCGTGAGCAACATGGCATGTGGGAGCAAAGGAACGACAATCCTGCTCTCACCCAGGTCGTGCCCACCTATCGCATCGCTCGTGCCAGCCTGCCAGTGCAGGATCGTCGCCGTTGCGCCTCACAACAGCAGCAGGAAGCGTCCCGCCACCATGCAGGACACTCCCATGCCATCCATCCCGAGGATCGGCCCTACCTGACCGACGAGGGGGAGGAGGAACGCGGTGGTGGCGGTGATCTGGTCCCCGCTCGTGGGAGTGGCCGCCGTACCTCCACTGCCATCGATGAGGGACTGGATAAGCGTCCTGCCCGAACCAGCGCCCGCCGCTACCGCTCTACCATGACCACCGAGCGACAGGTGGCCCCTGTTGCCTCTCCCCGAGGACGCAACAGGGGGCTGCACTGGACGGTCTTCGTGGGGCTCACCCTCTTGTGCATGCTGGCCGGATTTGTGGTGTTCTCTACGCTGGTCACGTGGTGGCAACACACCGAGGACAGCCTGCGCTACGGCATGCCCAGGACGTTCCAGATGGATGCGGTGGTCGGGCACCAGGACTCTGCGGCTCACCCGTCCCATTTTATCGCCCTCAACCTGGACGGGCATCTCTCCGTCCTTGAGATGCGGGGCGGGGACGTGAGCAAGACAGTCATCTATGCCGGGCCTGTCATCTACGGGCAGGATGCCGATCTGGTCGCCGTCACACTCTCGCTGGCCCATGACGGGCAGGGCCGGCCCGAACTGGTCCTACACTACCAGAATAACGAGGTCATCCTCTCTGACGGCACGGATGGCAAGTTCCACCTGCAACCACAAGAGTAAGTTCGTAGCGCGTTGGTGAAAAGAAACACAGACAGGAGCAGGGACCCGTTTGACGGATGATCATCCCTGCTCCTGCTGCACACGAAATGAAGAAGAGAGCAAAGAAGGGAGCACGCACGATGTACCAACCAGACCAGCAGGCACATGAACCCAAAGGACCGACCACCGGACCGCTGCGTCCCGTGATTGTCGTCATGGACACGATTGATGATGAGGAAGACCCCCGCCTTGATGCGGGAACGCCTCCGCCACAGGGCGACGATGAGGAGCAGGACCGCCTGTCACCCGTACCAGAGGAGGAGCGCGACGCACCACCACCAGCACAACAATCCGAAGAGCCCAGTGCGCCTGACGACGACGAGCCGACCACGTCCACGTCACCATCACCACGCGAGCCCAGGCCGCTCTCCCTCCCAGCAGCCACCGCCCACGCTCAGCGCCCGTCTTCCCTGCTCCTGGCCGGCAGCCTGGGAATCAGCCTGATCCTGCTGGCGGTCACCATCGGCATTCTGCTCTCGGTCAATCCTGAGAGCCTGGGCCCGATCATCACTCTGCTGCCCGGTATCACCCCTACCGCCTCCGTTACCCTGACCCCCGCCCAGGCACGCCTGCACACCAGCGTCTCGCTCACCGCCGTGACCGGCACTCCTGATCCGACGAGAGGACAGGTGCGCGCTCGCCTGCTCTCCGAGCAGAGTCCCTCCCTCACGCGCACGGTTCCCGCCACCGGACACGGCCACACCCGCGCCCAACAGGCGGGCGGCAGCCTCACCTTCTACAACGCAGCCCCCTATACACAGACGGTCGCCGCAGGAACCGTACTCACGGGGGCGGATGGCGTCCAGCTGGTGACCGATCAGGCCGCCTTCCTGCCCGCTGCCAACCTGCCTGCGGTGGGTATGGCGACGGTGCCCGCCCAGGCGGTGCAGGTTGGTTCCCAGGGCAACATCGCGCCCCTCTCTCTCAACGGACTCTGTTGTGTGGCGGGCGTTTCGGTCAAGAACACCGGCACCTTTACCGGTGGACAGCTCGCTCGTGACTACCCGGTCGTGGCACGCCAGGACGTGGAGGTGGTGGTCACACAGGAGAGCAGCATCCTTACCGGGCGGGCCCAGGCGCGCCTGCAGGCAGATGTGCGCCCAGGCGAGCAACTCATCGCCCCCGCGCAGTGTCACCCAGGCGTGAGCACTGATCACCCGGTGGGCAGCGAGGCGGCTCACATTACGCTCGCCCTCACGATCACCTGCCAAGGCGAAGTCTACGACCAGCAGGCGGTGCAGCAGCTTGCCAGTGCTGCCCTGAGCGCGCAAGCTCGTACGACGCTCGGCACCGGCTACAGTATGCAGGGTTCCATTACGACTGTCATCACCCAGGTCGCTACCACCGAAGCAGCCCACGGCACCCTCTCGCTGCTGGTGAGCGCATAGGGCACGTGGAGCTACCAGTTCAGCAGCGTCCAGATCAGCCAGTTGACCAGAAAGATCGCAGGTCTGTCCCGACAAGAAGCCGTGTCCCTGCTCAAGCACGACGCCCACATCCAGGCGGTGAGCATTACCCAGACCTGGAACGCGAGCAGGCTCCCCACCGATCCGGCTCACATCCAGGTCATGGTGTTGGGCAACGTGGGCGGGTAGAAAGGGGATACCATGAGGATCACAACAACAACCAGCCTATATGCGCTCCAGCACCTCAAAGTCGTCATTGCCCGCTTGAAAGCGATCGAGCAGCAAGGCACGCTCACCACACGGGGGCGCGAGGTGGTCCGAGAGCAGCTGGGGCATGCTTATGATTGGGCAGATGCCATGCCGCGTATGGGAGGAGGAATCCAGCATGCTGCTCACTAAAAAGATCAGGCTCGTGGTCTCAGAACAAGACGCTCAGACCTTAGAGTTCATGCAAGGAAAGTGCCGAGGACTCTACAACTGGTGGGTGATGCGGCTGCGAGCGGGAGAGCGCTGGCCTGGCTGGCAAGAGGCCAAGAAGACGCTCCAGGAGAGCAAAGACTACGACCCCCAATTACGGTGGGTCTATGGCAAGCTCCTGCACGAGGTCTACTTTCGCCTGGACGCCTCGATGGGGGCCTTTCGTCGCCGGGTCAAAGCTGGCGAGAAACCAGGCTTTCCCAGGGTGCGCCCACGCCACTGCTTCTTCACCCTCTGCTACCCGGCAGTGTACGTGATGGTGCAAGGCAACACAGTCATCTTCCCCACTGGGGGGCAAGACAAGAACAAACACTTCCCCAATATCGTGGCGAAGCTCACCGAGGAGGTGCCCACCGGCTACAAAGAAGTGGCGATCTCCCGTGACGCGGCAGGCCACTACTCCGCCTCCTTTGTGCACGAGGTCGCCGAAGAACAACACGAAGAGGGTGATAGCGGGGTGCTGGCCCTGGACCTGGGGATCAAGACGCTGGCAACGGGAGTCAACGAGCAAGGACGCGTCTATCACATCGGTGGCTTCAAGGGGCATCAGTGGTACAATAAGCAATTAGACAAAATCCGTTCCAAGCGCGATCGCTGCAAGAAAGGCTCACGCCGGTATCGGCACTTGAGCCAGGTGTATCGGCGTGTCTCACAAAAGAAGCACCACAAACAAAAAGACTCTCTGCATAAAGCGTCGCATCTCATTGCCCACAAAGTGGTTGAGAGAACCGTTGTGGTCGGAGATCTTTCCCAACGGCAGATGGTCACAAACGCGCACAAAGAGCGCAACAAGCACCTGAACAGAGCAGTGTATAACGAGTGGGGACTCTCCACCTTCATGCAGATGTTACAGTACAAATGCGTGCGTTATGGGAAAGCACTGATCCAGATAGATGAACGCGATACGTCGAAAACCTGTAGCGGGTGTGGACACATGCAAGCCATGCCGCTGTGGAAGAGGACCTATCGCTGTCCCAATGAGGACTGTCGCTTAGTGATGGACCGCGACGAAAACAGCGCGGTCAATATCCTCAAGCGGTCTCTTGCCCGGCTCGGGCCACACACAGAGCGGATCTCTGTGCGGTGTGCGGACGTTTTCACCGCAATCGAAGATGTGAATACATGTGGACACATTGAGAAAGGCAGCTAGCGAATAAGGAGTACTATCGCGATAGCAACCAGCACGACCACGACGACGATCAAAGCAATGAACAGCCTGATATCTACGTCAGGCTTAGATGAAGCGCTGCCATTGATCGAACCTTTTTGAGGCGTGTTGCCGTTGAGGGTAGCGTTGTTCCTGGAGAGAGGTGTCTGTACCATCTGCGCCATCTGCTGCTCGGAATAGGCGCTATTTCCCGGTAGTGAGGCAGGATTGGATGCAGCAAGCGCTCTATTTGCATCGGTCATAGCCGCCTGCACGAACTTGCCCGGTGGTGTGACTATCATCGTCGCATCCTCCGATGTCGCATTGATACTACCGGGACTGGATGCCCTGTTCTGTACGTTTGCGCCTCCCAGCGCTGCGCCACAGCGAGGGCAAAACACCGCTTGCGGATTGATGGGAGCGTTGCAGCGGGGACAATAGCTGCCTGCTGGTGATGACATTGGGGCAGCTTGCCCAGGCATGGAGGAAGGGAAGGCATTCTGCGTCCCTGGTCCTCCCTGATTGTTCGTGTCTTTTGCCGACTGCAGCGCTTCATACAACATCGGCAGGTCGGGCTGCGTACTGTTCACATCTGGTTGACGCGGCGCTGTTCCAGGTGGCGGCGTGGGTGGCACAGGTGGCGGCAGCGCTCTCATGACTCCCTTCAGATCGTTGGCAAAATCCGCTACGTACTGATAGCGCTTCTCTGGCTTGAGCGCCATAGCACGCTGAAGGATGCGATCAAGCTGTTTGAGTAATTCTGGCGGCAACGTCCCGAGCTGAGCTACATGCTTCGAGTGACGTGGCGCTGGTTTGGCCGGTTTCGTCACCCCGAGGCGGAACTGACGTACGGGATTCTCTTCCGGCCTGATTTCGGGCGGATTGTTCGCCAGGCGCTCCTGCAGCGTCGGGAGGTCGGGCTGGCCCTGCTGCACAGTCTGATTGCGCGTGGAAACGCTGGGAGGCTCGTGCCCCGTCAGGGCGAAATAAAGCGTTCCTCCCAATGCATAGACATCTGAGCGCGTGTCCGTGCCGCTACCGCCAGGATACTGCTCGGGTGGCGCGTAGCCCGGCGTGCCCTGGTGACGGATAAAGAAGAGCGTGCGTGCGCCATCCGCAGCCGCCTTTGCGTTGCCCAGATCCACCAGAAGCGCCGTACCATTGGAGGTAATGCGGATATTGTCGGGCTTGATGTCGCGGTGAATCACCGGCGGCTGCTGCGCGTGCAGAAACATCACCGCGTCGCAGATCGCCAGCAGCCAGCCCATGATCTGCCCGATCGGTACCACATCGTTGTGCTGGCGCGCAATGCGGATAATATCGGTGAGGTCGCTGCCCTCGATGTAATTGAGCACGACATAATAACGCCCGCGCTCGGTGAATGCGTCCAGGAACGCGGGAAGGTGCGGATGGTGCAATTGTCTCAGCACAGTCGCCTCGTGTTTCAATTGCTCCTGAGCGCTGGCACCGGTCACTAAATACTCTTTCAGGGCATATTGCTGGTTCGTCGCCAGATCCATCCCCAGATAGACGTGACCGAAGCCCCCACTGCCCAGGACGCGTTCGATCCGATAGCGCCCGTGAAGTATGGTACCTGACGGAACGGTTTCTATCATCAGACATTGCAGCGTGAATACCCCAGTGTAGCAAACTGGAGAGGAAACGCCGCCACTCCTTTCTCGCTGCCCGGCAACAAACCCCCGAGGGGGAGAAGCACATCAGTAAGTTCGCGCTTCTTGATGCTGCACCTTGTAAAAAGATGAAGAAATAGTGCTTTAAAAAAATTATGGCAAAGGTTCAGGCTAAAATAAAATGTTGCCAGGCATTGTCTGCCTGCAATCGCATTATACACCAGTTCCCAGCACATGTACACTTCGTGAACGGTCGGTGAGATGTTTTTCTTGGTATCAATACCTCTATGGAGTTTCCAATGGCTAATCGTCGCCCGTAGATGGGTGTGGAGGTGGTGATGGCGAGAGCCGCGCCTGCGAGAGGAAGGCCCAGTCATTTTGAAGGTTTCTTGCCGAAAAATCTGGCAGCGGCGGTTGCGGCGGCTCCAGCAACCCCTATACCAGCGGCGGAAGCGGCTATCGCTCCGATAGCAATTATTGCCACGATTATTGCCACACCTATAAGTATACCCTCTGTGAGAGAAATTCCTCCGCTTCCTTGCCCCTGCCCCTGCTGCCGGGTCTGCCGCCCCTGCTTATATCCTTCATCCCACCCTTTACAATACTCGCTTTGCTTGTCAGCTTTTGGGCAGTCAACCGCCGCCCCTGCCGCCCCCGCTTTTTTGCCCGCTCTAAGACCTTCATCATAAGCGAAACCCCGCTGCGGCTGTGTCACAGGAGCGGGCTGTTCTGGCGCGGATACTGTTTGCGCAGGAGTTGGTTGAGCGGGAGTTTGGCAAGGAAATCCCGTATCCCCGCCGCAAAATTCCCCACCAGGCGTGGACACTGGGAGTTGTAGTTCCCCACTAGGCGTGTCGGCCAGAGCATGGGTAGATAATCCCACAAAAAGCGCTTCGAAACTAAATAACATCAAAGCAATGAGTGCTACACAGCGTATCCGTTGCATGGATATTCCTTTCTTCATGTGAGAAAAATCAATTAAGGGGAAAAACCCCAGCTACAGGAAACGCAGGCAGGCCAGCACTGTAAAGACCTTCAAATGCTTGAATTACCGTACTCTTGGTGGAGCATATCTCCGTAGTGCTCTTTCTACTAAGTGTTCGTGAATGACCGCACTCGATGAATTTGAAACTTGACAAATCATAACTGCGCCGGTCGCGCCTATATTCGATTCATATCGTAGCTTTATCGGCTTCTCGTAGAATAGATTGGAATCGTCTGCCAGAACTATATATAGGTAACGGAAGAAGTAATGGGCATCTACGTAGGCTCTGGACATTTCATCCCACGGAATAAACACGTTCCCCTTTTCCACTGAGTAATGAGCTATACCTTCCGAACCTATTTTCAGACATTCCCTGCGTTTGCCGTAAGGTCGGATAACGAACCCACTAAGGATAAGCCCAATACCAAGCGCGAGTACAATGAAAAACGTGATTAAAGCACTGTTCCTGTCATGATTCGATACCGAATGTACCCATAGTGACCCGCCAATAAGCCAGCAGTAGGTACATACTGCCCCCTCAATTACTAGAAACCAAAATAATCCGTTATTCTTCTCGCGCCCTCCGCCTATCGCAATTGGGTCTTGATATGTCCCTGATGGAGCTTGATAACGTGATGATGAATACAAGGATTGAGGTTTAGGCGTTTTGGCCTGGGAACTGCCACCCCGCAAACTTGAAAGCAGCCATCTATAGATAGTCTTTCCCTGCCACCATGCAAGGCCACCGAGCAAGGGATAATACAGGGCAATCAGCCCTAGCTGTGTGTCACTTGCGCGTGGTACGGACGGCAACCACGGTACTCCAAATATATATAAAAGAACAGGAAGGAATAATACTGCACTGAAAAAGACTAGTGCAAAGCTGCCCACCAATATCCATGCTAGTATTCGTAGTACCGTCATAAAAAATTCACAATTCTTTCCTATATCTTCAATATAGCCTCATATACAATCATGCTCCTAAATTGACCGATTTTTCTATACACATTCCTATTTGGATGTGTGACTTTTCTGCCCTTTCGGGCTTAGGAGTACAAACATGGAAAGGCGTCTAATCGCGCTAGTGTTCAACGTGATCAGAAAGATACCTGCTTTATTGGCTCTCGATCTGATTACCATTCCTCTCATGCTCTCCCTTAGTACTACAGCCGCACTTATGTGATACAATGAGGGAGAAACAAACACAAGGAGGAAGAGATGGAAGTGTTCCCCTCAATCGAAGATCTGCGCAGTT
>Ga0209839_10001221_pt1 | contig 13269 bp, 12 predicted proteins | sample OrgsoiDNA2013050_FD_185800 | JGI IMG/M metagenome (GOLD analysis project Ga0209839, IMG submission 185800) | Permafrost soil microbial communities from the Arctic, to analyse light accelerated degradation of dissolved organic matter (DOM) -... | ecosystem: Environmental > Terrestrial > Soil >... | reverse complement strand
GTCTACGGCTGCGACGATTGCCAGCTCGCGTGTCCATGGAACAAGTACGCACAGACCAGCGACGAGCCGGATTTCGACGTCCGTCACGGCCTGGATGACGTCGATCTGGCGCACCTGTTCGCGTGGACCGAGTCCGATTTCAATGTCCGCATGGAGGGCAGTGCGATCCGCCGCATCGGTTTCGAGCGCTGGCTGCGCAACCTCGCCGTCGGGCTCGGCAACGCGGAGTACAGCGAGCAAATCGTCGGCGCGCTCTCGTCCCGCCGCGACGATGCGTCGCCGCTGGTGCGCGAGCACGTCTCCTGGGCGCTGGCCGAACAGGAGAAGAAACGAGTCGCCGCCCGCGCGACTTCCGGCTGCGGTCTTGCGGCTAGCGGATGAGCTGATTCATCGACACGATGGGCAGCATCACCGCCAGCACCAGCACCAGCACGATCGCTCCCATGAAGACGATCAGCAGCGGCTGCACCAATGCGGCAAGCCAGGTCAGCCGCCGCTCGACGTCCTGCTCCTGCTCGCGCGCCGCGCGATCGAGCATTGCCGGCAGCTGTCCGCTCTGCTCCCCGTTCGCGACCAGGTGAACGAGCAGCGGCGGAAAGACGCGTTGGCTCGCCAGCGCCCGCGCCAACGACACGCCTTCGCGGACATGCGCGGCGACGGCGTCGGCGGCGCGGCGCATCGGACGCGCCCATACCACGCCGGCAGCGGTGTCGAGCGCGCGCAGCAGCGGTGCGCCGCTGCCGGTGAGAATCGACAGCGTGCTGGCGAAGCGCGCGGTGTCCAATCCGGAGAGCACTCGGCCGGCGACCGGCAGGCGCAGCAGCAATGCATGCCAGCGATCCCGCCATGGTTCGCGGCGCAGGAGCAGCGTCGCGCCGATCGCGAATAGCGCAATCGCTCCCAGCCAGTACCACCCCGTCGCACGCAGGAAATCGCTGCTCGCGATCAGCGCCCGGGTGAGAAACGGCAGCGTCTGCCGGCTTTGCTGGTAGACGGCGACGATCTGCGGTACGACGTAGAGCAAGAGCGTGGTGATGACGCCGAGCGCAATAATGGTGATCAGTGCCGGATAAACGAGCGCCATCGTGAATTTCTGCCGCAGCACCTGTCTGGCTTCGAGATAGTCGGAGAGCCTGGACAACACCTCGCCGAGCTGACCCGTCTCGGCGCCGACGGCCACGAGCCCGCGATACAGATCCGAAAACGTTCGTGGAAAACGCGACATCGCGGCCGCGAGCGGCTCGCCCGCCGCAACTTGATCGCGGATCGCTTCCAGCAGCCGCGCCGTGGCCGGATGGTCGGTCTGCTCCGCCAGGGCAGTCAGCGCCTGGTCGAGCGGCATTCCCGATGCGACCAGTGTCGCCATCTGCCGCGTCGTCAGCGCCAGCAGCATCGTCGAAAGCCGGGTCGATTCGGTGCGCGCGGTGATCGCGCCGGCGGAGGTCTCGATGGCGGTCGGAAACAATCCGTCGGTGCGCAGCGCATCGCGTGCCGCCCGCGAGCTTGCGGCATCGACGATTCCGCGCCGCGAGCGCCCGGCGGCGTCGACGGCCTCGTATCGAAATGACGGCACGCGCGGCCTTCGCCTGTTCAGCGGCCGATGCCGCGCAAAGGCGCACCGAGCTGAAATTGGCCGGAGTTGCCGTGCATCGGTTTGACCGGATCGTCGAGCGCTTCGACGTCAAGCGCCGCAGGGGTGAAGTCCGACATCACCGCACTGGGCCGGGATTCAGGACACCGCTCCCGTGACACGTAGCAGCTCGGCAAGCGACGTCGTCCCATCAGTCAGCCATCGCGATCCGTCGCCGCGCAAGGTGCGCACATTGGCGCGCGTGCACGCTTCCCGCAGTGCAGGCTCGCCGGCGCGATCGTGAATCAAGCGGCGAAGGGTTTCGTCGATGAGCAGCAGCTCGTAGATTCCGGTGCGCCCGCGGTAGCCGGTCTGGCTGCACGATTCGCAGCCCACCGGACGGTACAGCGGCGTCGTCGGCGAAAGCCCGACGCTCGACAGGATCTCGGCCTCGCCTGCAGTTGGCGCCGCCGCCTGCCTGCATTCGACGCACAGGCAACGCACCAGGCGCTGCGCCAGCACGCCGCGCACCGACGACGCGAGCAGGTATGGCTCGACTCCCATGTCGGCAAGACGCGTCACCGCGCTGACCGCGTCATTGGTGTGCAAAGTAGCGAGCACGAGATGCCCGGTGAGGCTCGCCTGCACGGCGATCTGCGCCGTCTCGAGATCGCGGATTTCGCCGATCATGATGATGTCGGGATCCTGGCGCAGGATCGAGCGCAGCGAGCGTGCGAACGTGAGCTCGATCCGTGGATTGACTTGCGTCTGCCCCACCCCGTCGAGCGCGAACTCGATTGGATCCTCGACCGTCATTACGTTGAGCGCTCCGCGCGGCAGGCGCGACATCGCCGCGTAAAGCGTGGTCGTCTTGCCCGAGCCTGTGGGCCCGGTCACCAGCACGATGCCGTGCGGCTCGCGTATCAGGCGGTCGATCGACGCGAGTGTCTCGTCGCTCATTCCCAGCGCGGTCAGGTCGAGCCGCGCCGAATCCTTGTCGAGAAGGCGCAGCACCACCCGCTCGCCCGGACCGGTGGGCAGTGTCGATACGCGCACGTCGACGCTCTTGTCGCCGAGCTTGAGCGCAATACGCCCATCCTGCGGAAGGCGTTTTTCGGCAATGTCGAGGCTCGCCATCACTTTCAGCCTCGATACCAGCGCCGCGTGGAGCGCGCGGGGCGGCTCGATAATGTCGCGCAGCACGCCGTCGACGCGGAAACGCACGACCGAGCGCATTTCATAGGGCTCGAAGTGGATGTCGGATGCCCGTTCGCGCAGCGCCTGCAGCAAGAGCGCGTTGATCATCCGGATCACCGGCGCGTCGGAGGTCGAGCCGAGAAGATCCTCCGCCTTCGGAATGTCCTGCAGCAGCCGCGCCAGGTCCGCATCGCGCGACAGCTCTTCGCTGAACTGCGCCGCGGGAGCCGACGCCTGGTTGTACGCGGTGGCAAGCTCGGCGGCGAAGCGCTCGTCGGTCACGCGCAGTGTTTTCAGAGGCCGCTGAAGCACGCGCTTGAGCTCGGCGATGCCCTCGACCGACGCATCGGCGCGGGCCATCACCAGCACTGTGTCTCCTTCGTCGCGCAACGGAAAGACGCCGTGCGTGCGCGCGAACGCGTACGAAACGCGTGGCGCAGCGGCGGGCGTGGACGCCGTACCCGAGGCGACGCTTGATTCAGGCATCGCCATCGTTATCGGAACCGCGCGAACACTCTACTGCGGCTTGAGCGCAGGAGCGGCGCTCGGTGTCGGCGCCGGAGATGACGGCAAACCGGACGGAGGCGCATTGGGCGATGCATTCGGTAACAGGGGGAGCTCCGGAACGGTCGCATCGGGCCAGAACGCTCGCTCCGCGGGACGAAGGCGCTGCTGCTCACCCATCAGGTAGTCATAGCGATCGTTCGTCAGCGAAGCGCCCGCGCCGGCGGTGCGAATCACCGTCGGCTTCAGAAACACCATGAGATTGGTCTTCACGCGGTGCCGGTTGTCGTAGCGAAACAGCGCACCGAGCCCCGGAACATCGCCGATGACCGGAACGCGGCTCGATCCGTCGGTGAAACTGTCCTCGATCAATCCACCAAGGACGATGATCTGCCCGTCGTCGACCGCGACGGTCGACTCGAGCGAGCGTTTGCTGGTAATGATGCCGGCGGCGTTCGTCGTGTCCTGGATGCGCGAGACTTCCTCGTAAATCGTCATGCGTACCGTGCCGCCCTCGGTGATTTGCGGCTTGACACGAAGCGTGAGCCCCACATCCTTGCGCTCGATGGTCTGAAACGGCGTCGGGGTCGTCGCCGACCCGGTCACCGCGTACTGACCGGTGATGAACGGAACGTTTTGCCCGACGACGATTTTTGCCTCTTCGTTATCCAGCGTCAGCAAATTCGGCGTCGACAGAATGTTGGTGTTGGCGTCGGATTCGAGCGCGCGCGCGAGCAGCGCGATATTGGTGACTGCGATACCTCCGATGTTGATGGAGCCGCGGATGACGGCCAGATTCAGGCCCTGTCCCGCCGAGCTGAGGCTGGTCTGCACGTCGAGAAGATTGCTGCCGCTGCCGCGGGTCGTGAAATTGGTACCGCCGCCGATCTGGACCTGATTGTTGCTCAGGCGATTGGGGTCGAGAAGGTTCCACTGGATGCCGAACTCCGCAGCCTTGTCGGCGGTGACTTCGACCACCAGCGCCTCGACGTAGATCTGCGCCCGCCGCACATCGAGCTTCTCGACGATGGCGCGGATGTTGTTGTAAATCGGCTCCGGCGCCATGACGATAAGCGCATTGTTCGCCGAATCCGCCTGGATGGTCGCGCCGCCGGCGGTAAATCCCGGCGCGCTCGGGGCCGCGCTTGCGCTGCTGGTCAGCGGCGGAGCGGCCGATGCCGGCGCTCCCGCCGTGATCGCGGTGCCAAGGCCGGGAAGCGTCTGCACTGGAGTGGAATCGCCTGTCGTGTCGCTGCCGCCGGAGAACAGTGCGCGCAGCGTCCTCGCGACGCGAACCGCATCGGCATTCTTGAGATAGATGATGAAGATGTTTCCACCGACGCGGCCCGGCGTGTCGAGCTGTTCGATCAAGGCGCGGGCACGGGCCACGCGCGAGGCGTTTTCGCCACGCACCAGAACGCTGTTCGATCGAGTGTCGGCGACCACCGTCACCCTTTGTTGCGTATCGAGCCCCGCCCCGGCGACACCGGGGGTGTCGACCAGCAGCCGTCCCATGATTTGCACCAGGTCCAGCGCCGACGCGTAGCGAATCGGCACCATGATCGCCTCTCCCGCGGGAGGAACGTCGAGCGACGAGACGATCTTTTCGATGCGCTTCAGATTCTCGGCGTAGTCGGTGATCACCAGCGCGTTGCCGGTGGGCACCGCGGCGATGGCATTGTTTGGTGTGATCAACGGTCGCAGCACGTTGACCAGTTGCACGGCAGACTCGTACTTCAGCGCGAACACTTCGGTGACCAGACGATCGCCTCCCGCGCCGACGCCTCCCGCCTTTCCTCCGATGACCACCGCCGAGCCTTGCTGCTTGGCGTCGGCTTCCGGCACGATCTTGGTGATGCCGTCGCCTTCGACGGCGGCAAAGCCCTGCAGGCGCAGCGCCGAAAGGAGCGTCGGATAGACGAGGCTCCGCGGCACCGGACGGGCGGATACGATGTTGACGACCCCTTTAACCTTGGGGTCGAGGATGAAGTTGCGCCCCGTCATCTCGGCAACGGCCTTGACCACCGCGTCGATGTCGGCGTTGACGAAATTGAGCGTTACCATGTCGTCCGCCGCCTGACTGGCAGGCGCCGCCAGGGCTGCGAAGAGTGCCATGGCGCTCAGACCCATGGCGGCCAGAAATCGCGGAATCGACGTGGTCAAAGTAGGGCCGGCTGGAGGACGATGGACGCCATGCGGTGCCCGCGATTGGCGGGGGCCGCCGGCTCAAGGCAATGATAGCATGGGCATTCGAGCGCTTCGGCCGGCCCGAGAGACGGTGAATCCAGGCGGCGCCCTCGCCTCATCTAAGTACCAGACAACCCCTTTTGACGGAGAAACTGATGCAGCTCCCCATGCACCCGCACGACAGCCGATTCGGTGGATTCGCAACGCTGTCACGCGCGCTGCTGTTCGCCGGCGCAGCCGCAATCGGTTGCGGTTTGATCACGACCGCCTCGGCCGCGCCGGACGACAAGGCCAAGGCGGTCACCGAGGCTCCGCCCAAGACGACTTCTCCCGCCGTCCCCACGCCTCCGAGCGTGACCGTGACGCCGCCCGGCGCCAGCGGCCCGACGATAACCATCACCGGATCCACTTCCGCCGATGACGCAAGCAGCGCCAAATCCGACTCCGATTCGACCGTCGTCAAGCGGTCTCCGCGCCGGCGCGGCCACATCCAGATCGGCGACGACGATTTCAATTCGTTCAACGATGCGCTTCACACTGCCCCGTGGGTCGTCGCCTTGGCCTTTTTGGTGGCTGGCTCGGTTTTCCTGACTCCTGTCTTCCTGCTGATCGGCATCATCTGGTACAAGCTGCGCAAGACCCGGCTTCAAAACGAAGCTGTACTCATGCTCGCGGAAAAAGGCGTCATGCCACCCGCTCAAGCCGTGGACGCAGTGATGTCCGGGGTGACCCCCGAGGCGGTCGTGGCATCGACCGGGGTGCCCCTGGCGGCGTCTGCCGCGGCGCCCGTCTATCAGCAAGCGGTTGTCGCACGCCGCCGCGCCGTCTGGTCGGACCTGCGCAAAGGCGTGATCCTGACCGCGATCGGATTGGCGTTTGTTTTCTACGGGATCATCGACAGTGGCTCGGCGAGCTGGGTCGGGCTGGTATTGATGTTTCTCGGCATCGGCTACATTTTGCTGTGGTGGTTCGAGGACCGGCATCTGCAGAACCGTGACGCCGGCGTTGGTGTCGACGTTGGCAAGAGCTAGGCAACGGACGGGTACGACGGCAGACGCCGTTCATGTCGCCACCGCCGGTCAGCGATTCGCAGCTGATCGCCCGCATCGTCGTCAGCGACGATCGCCACGCGTTCAGCGAGCTCGTGCGCCGTCATCAAAGCTCGGTGCGCGCGACGCTGCGCAAGCTGGCGGGCGGCAACGCGGCGCTGGCGGACGATCTGGCACAGGAGGCGTTCTTGCTGGCGTATCGCAACCTGAAATCGTTTCGGCAGGACGCCAAGTTCTCGACCTGGCTGTATCGCATCGCCTACAACGTCTTCCTGGCCGATGCGCGCAAGATCAAGGAGCTTCCGATGCCCGAAGACATGGACGTGGACGTGCTCTCGCCCGCCGGCGCAGCGGTGCCTGGGCACCGCAAACATGACCTCATCTGCCCCACATTCCGACTCATTTTCCGACTCATTTTCCAAAATCGACGCTGGCGACGATTGGCTGGACGACATGCTTCGTGATGCAGGGCGCGAATATCGTTCGGATTATGTTGCCGACGACGGCTTCACCCAGCGCGTCCTGGCGCAACTGCCCGAACCGGCAACGCTGACGGCGTGGCGCCGCCCCGCCGTCGCTTTGTTGTGGGTGCTGGGCATCGGCGCGGTAATGTTTGCGCTGCCGGGAGTGTTTGAGGAGCTGTTTCGCGCCGCGGTAGCAATACTCGTCGGCCATCGCTTGGGCGTGGCCGACATCGCGGTGGCACTGGTCCTGTTTGCCGGAGCCACCTTGGCCACGCTGGTCTACGCCGCCCGCAGCAAATAGCTTTAGACACAAGCAACCGGCGACAACAAAACGACCACCCGTTCAGGCAGCCGCTGCCCTCCTCACTTCTTCTGACGACGCGCTACTCATCTTTCAGCGTGAAGCTGATTTCCACTTCAGCGACGTACTTTTCGCCGTCCGGAATGAATTTCCACAGCATCAACGTGCGGACGACTTCACGATCAAATACCCGAGGCGGCTCCGCCGACTTGATCTTCACGTCAGTGACGTTGCCTTTTTCGTCCACGTTGAGCTGGCACACCACCTTGCCACTCTGAACGCCGGCGCGAATGGCCTCGCGCGGATACTGCGGTTTGATAATCTCCACCGGGACAAGACCTTTACGAACGGCCGACTTCGGTGCCGGCGCCACCGGTGCCGGCGGGGCAATGACGTTGGGCTCGGTCGGGGGAGTCGCCGTCACCGAGGAGATGACCGGCTCCGCCTGCGGCGTCGGCACCGGAATATCGGGCGGCGGGACATAGGGCTGTACGATCGGCTGCAACTTAGGCGGTTCGATGATCTTTTTCGGCGGCGGAGGAGGGGGTGGCGGCGGCGGCACCTTGATCTCTTCGATGATGGTGGCGGTGAGCGGTTTCTTTATCACCTCGATCGCCTTGCGGGCGAGCCCCGTCACCAGCGCATAAATGACTATCGCGTGGACGAGAACGACGAACGTAATCCCGATCAGGTGCCTGGTCGGGTCTCTCTGCTGCCGTGCGAAATCCATGTCGCTTTGACTCCAGTCGCTCGCCGGCGTTCGCGCCGCGGGCTACTCCTCGATGAACTGTTCGCTGCCGACGATGCCGATCCTGGTCAGTCCGAGGCGTTGTGACGATGCCATCACGCCTGCAACGATCGCGTATTTGGCGGACTTGTCCGGACGAAGATGCAGCTCTGGTTGGACGGCTTGGCTGGAAGCGGCCTTGAGATTTTCCTCGAGCGTTGCACGATCGGGCAGCGGCAGCCCGTTCCAGTACACCACGCCGCCGCTGTCGATGTCGATCTTGACGACTTCGGGCAGCACCAGCGGCGGCGGCGGATTGCCGGTGGGCATGTTCAGGTTGACCGAGTGCAGCTGGATCGGAATGGTGATGATCAGCATCACCAGGAGCACCAGCATGACGTCGATCAGCGGCGTGGTGTTGATGTCCATCATCACTTCGGGATCGCTCGACGCGCTGCTGGAACCTACGTTCATTGCCATGAGCCGTTCCTCAGGAAATAGTCAGCGACGTCAATTGATCTCGCGAACCGGCGGCTCGGTGATGAAGCCCACCTTGGCGATCCCGGCCCGTTGACAGGCATAGATGATCCGCCCGACGGAATCATAGTTCGCCCCACCGTCGCCCCGTATCTGAACCTCGGGCTGCGGCGTGAGCACCGATACTTTCTTCAGTCTTTCGATAAGCGCCGCGGTGCTGGTGATCCGCAGATCGTTCCAGTAGATGCGGCCATCCAGGGCGACCGAGATCACGATGTTCTCCGGCTTGGTTTCGCGGACCTCGTTGCGCTCTTTCGGCAGAGTGACCGGAACCGACGTTGTCACGACCGGAATGGTGATCAGAAAAATGATCAGCAGCACCAGCATCACGTCGACCAGCGGCGTGGTGTTGATGCTCGAAACGATTTCGTCCTCTTCGCTGCTGGACGCGCCAACGTTCATCGACATGGTTTAGGCCCTGGCCGGAGCCTTCGGGGGCACGCTGAGGAGCACCGCATGAAGATCGGCGGCGAAGCTTCGAACCATGTCCATGGCTGCCTTGTTGCGGCGGACCAGCCAGTTGTAGCCCAGCACCGCCGGGACCGCCACGGCCAGGCCGAATGCGGTCATGATCAAGGCTTCGCCCACCGGGCCAGCGACCTTGTCGATCGACGCCTGTCCGGCAATGCCGATCGCGGTCAGCGCGTGATAGATCCCCCACACGGTACCGAACAGGCCCACGAACGGCGCGGTCGAGCCGACGGTGGCGAGGAACGCAAGGCCGTCCTGGGTTCGGCTTTGAACATTGTCGATCGCGCGCTGGATCGACATCGAGATCCAGGTGTTGAGGTCGACGTTACCGAGCAAGTCGGTGAGCTTATTGGTTGCCTCGAGACCGGACTCGGCGATGAACCGATAAGGACTGCCGTCCGTCAATTTTTCCGCGCCCTGACGGACCGACGGCGCGTTCCAGAACGACTTGTCCGCGGCGCGCGCCTGCGCGCCCATCTTGAACTGCTCGTAGACCTTGGTGATGATGATGTACCAGGTGCCCATCGACATCAGCGCCAGGATTGCCAGCGTGACTTTGGCGACAATGTCGCCGCCCTTCCACAGCGCTTCAAGACCGTATGGGTTGTCGACGATCTCGATCGCGCGCGAGCCACCTGCAGCCGGGGCAGGCGCCGCCGCGGGTGCGGGAGCTGGAACCGGGGCAGCGGTTTCGGGCGCTGCGGCTGGAGCCGCCGCGGCGGGCGCGGTGGGCTGCGCTTGCGCTGCTGTCATTTGCGGAACGACCGCTGAGGCTGCGGCAATGAGCAAGACCGCGGCCGTGACGGTCAAATGGGTCATCTTCAACATAGAGTCTCCAAGCGAATGGTGGTTGGTTATTCAGTCACAAACCGGATTCGGGGCCGGCATCACGGCATTGCAGTTCCATGAGGCAACCGAACGGTTTGCGGAGTGCAGGCCTAGCGCTGCCGACGCGCCTTGCGGGTGTGCAAGATAGACGCGGTTGGCATGTGTCATCTGCAGATGCAAATGGGGCTCCGACATCGCTGACTCCAGGAACGCGCCGCACGGTGCGGTCGCAAACTGCGGCGATCCGCGCGCAGACCCCAAAACGCGTTGGCCCCGCGGGACGGCGGGGCCAAGCTTTCGTGAGAAAGTGGCTGGATTGTACACAAAAGCGTCAAAAAAAGTCCATCGAAATTGAGGGGTAATCACCCGCGAATCACCGAATTCGAGGCGGAGACTCGACTGGGGTCTGCCGAGCTCATATCCTCCCGGGGCCCGCGCCCAGAGGAGCCCTAGATCAAGCAAAATGGTTCCCCCGGCTCGCTTCATGCATTCAGCAATGCGTTTCGTCGTGCGCTCAGCACGCTCGCCCCTTAATGTGGCCGGTTCGTCGCACGTGTCTTGAAGGTGTCATTGCGAGTGCCTACGATGCCTCCTGACAGCATCAGATACCGACAACCGAGGCACGGCATCCGGATAAAATTGTGAATCTGGATTCCCCACACACCGCGTCCAAGGACGAAGCGCGCAACCGGCGAACCAGGAGAAAGAACGTGAACCGCTACCAAATCTCGAGCCCCCACAAACTCTTCGCCATCGCTGCAGTCGCCATGACCGCGATCACTATGGGTCTTTCAGTGGTCGCGCCGGCGACGATGCAGTCCCGCGCCCGGGACCTGCCGACGCTGACAGCGTCAAAGGCCATGACGCCCGCGGCGGTCGGAGTCATAGCCGGTCCGTTGCACATCGACGTGGTCGGAGTCCGCGCGCGCGAGTTCGTCTCGGTGCAAGTCCGCAACTCTCTGCCGAAGCGCAAGCAAGAGAGCTAAGTCCAACGGTCTTCGCAGCGGCCCGCTGCTCAAGGCGGGCGACTGCAGAAGGGCCGGCGGCGTTCCGGCCCTTCGTCGAGCGCGGCGCGCTGGAACGATTCGAGTAGCGTCGCCGCACCGCGTCTGAGGCGCTCGCGCCGCTATCGGAGCAGTGGAACGGCCCCAGCGATGTCGTAGGCCTGAACGGCGCGGATCTTGTTTTCGAGTTGCAGATAGCGCGCAGCTTTCCTGGGCGGAAGGATCCGCGTCGGCAAACCCCTCATCAAGCGATTGTGCAGCGATCGCCGTGCCTTGATCTCCGCTTCGTCGGCCGCTATTAACTCGGTCGCAAGATTCCGCGCGTACAGGTCTGATAAAGGCCTGTCCGCGGCGATCAGCACTTCCAGGACTACGTTTCGTCGACGGTTCGCCAAGTCGAGATCACGCTGATACGCATCGTACAGCGGCCAGAACTTCTTGGCTTCGACATCGGTAAGCGTCAGCGTCGATGCAACAAAGGCCTTCTTGTCGGTGCGGATCGCATTGCGCAGCGCCTGCATGTCGGTGACATCGGCAATCTTGTCTTCGGCGGTAGCAGAGTGAACCGCCGCCAATGCGGCGACGAATAAAATCGCGCCCAGATATTTCCTCATCTTTTTCCTCTTAAGTCGGTGCAATCAATTCGCTTCCACGCGCTTGGCCAGCGCCAATACCTCTCGAAAAGCGCCGCAAGAGACCTAATCCAACCCTTGGCAGTGCCCAAAGTGGGTGGGGCGCGCGAAATACCGAGACTAAACCCTTGCGCCGCACCTCTATCAGCGCGTCTTTTAGCACATTTCGTCGAAACACGCGTCTCTGCGACCGTTGCCCGACCCGGTCGTTGCAGAACATTTCGCCCATGTTGTTCCTTACTGGCGCACGCAGACATTGGCGGTACGTCGGACCCAATGTGAAAAAAAACGGGGGCCCGAAGGCCCCCGCGCTCAAGTACGCATTGCTAACTCGTCTTAATGGAACGTGAAGTTGATCGAGCCGTACAAGAACCTGCCACGCGCGTCGTAGTACGTCGGGTCATACCCGGATTGAAACGTGAGGTTCGAGTTGCTCAGCGGCGGCGCCCTGTCGAATATGTTCTTCGCGCCGAGGGTCAGCTTCAGGTTCTTGAAGCCAGAGTACACCCCCTGGAGATCCCATAGATTCAGCGCGCCGACCCGGCGTGGATTGCCGTCCGCGCCAGGATTGACGTCGGTGTAGTGGCTTTGCATGGTGTTGGCAACGGTTGCCTGCCACGGGCCATAATCCCAGGTGACCGGAAGGTAGCTCTTCCACCGCGGGGTGATACCTGAGGCAGGACTTCCAAGAGCGTTCGAGATGCTGCTCGAGAAGCTGCCGTCCGTGTTCTGTGTATCGTATTTGGTGTAGTACGTCGCGAACAACTCGGCTTTGAAGCGTCCATAGGAAGTCGGGGGAAGCGTCAGCCGAAAGTCGATGTCAAGGCCCTGGATCTTCGTTCTTCCAAGATTAACGAAGGTCTGGTCGATCGCGATAATGCGGCACGGCTGTCCTTCCGGACACGTAGGTGCACGTGTTACCAGGTTACTGAACTGGGCAGCAAATTGCGGGTCCAGAATGGTCGCGATCGAGACGCCGTTGCTAACGAGGTCCTTCAGATCTATGCTGAACCAGTCCACACCGAGCGACAGAATGTCCAGCGGCTCCCAGACAGCACCCAAGGACGTCTGTTTCGATTTTTCCGGCTTCAGCAGAGGGTTGCCGCCGAAGGTCGCGGTGAACTGTGTGTTGCAGTCCGGATTGTTCTCGCTGCCCGGCGCATTGGGATTCGGACAACGCAGCGGGTCCGACACGCCAGGTGATGAAAGGCCCGGCGTTTGCGGATTGAACAATTGATACAAGCTAGGCGCAAGAAACCCCGTGCCGTACGACCCGCGCAGCAACAACGATTTTACCGGCTGCCACCGCAGGCTGGCCTTTGGGTTGGTGGTGCTTCCGAAGTCGCTGTAATGGTCATACCGGACAGCTACGTCGCCTTCGAGCGTCTTCACGATAGGAATGTTGACTTCGGCAAATCCCGCGTACTGCGTGCGCGAATGGTCGATCACCTTGAGGTTCCCGCCAAAACCAGACACATCACCCGTTTGCAGGAGCGGGTTCGGGTTCTGATCCAGCGTCGTCTTGTATGCCTGGCCACCCAGCGCGAGGGACAGCGGACCCGCGGGCATCTGGTAGATATCGCCGGAACCCTTGAAGTCGATGCCGTAGCCGTTCAGCTTGCTGTTGAACGTCTGGCCGTTGAAGTTCGTCGCCAGGATCTGCTGGTTGATGGCGGCGGTGTTGTCGCCGAACAGGTTGACCAGACCGCTGTTAAGGAGCGGCAGAATCTTCGAATACAGCGGAAACCCACCATTGAGCTGTTCCACACTGTGGTTGTTGCTGTAGTTGAACGACCCG
>Ga0209839_10001220_pt1 | contig 13278 bp, 10 predicted proteins | sample OrgsoiDNA2013050_FD_185800 | JGI IMG/M metagenome (GOLD analysis project Ga0209839, IMG submission 185800) | Permafrost soil microbial communities from the Arctic, to analyse light accelerated degradation of dissolved organic matter (DOM) -... | ecosystem: Environmental > Terrestrial > Soil >... | reverse complement strand
CAAAACCCAGCGTCGCCGCTGCAAGCGTGATGCTGTGTGCGATGGTGAACGCGGTCACAGTGACGGCGACGCGCCGCCATTCTCGAACGAGGATCACCAGTGCCAGAACAAACAGGAGATGATCGAAGCCGAACAGGATGTGCTCAATGCCAAGGCGCAGATAGGTCGCCGCGACTTCTCCCGCGCCCGGTGTGGCCTGAATGACGAACGCCGTCCTTGTCGGCGAAAGCCGCTCGGTCTGTATGGCGCCGGCAAGGCTTTCGACCCGAACCAGTACGTCAGTCGACGTCGCCGATAAGCCTTCAACGGTGACCGCGCGTCCGCTGAGCCCTCCATCGCGGCGAATGGTGCGGCGTTCGACATAGGCCCCATCGCTGAACGATGCCCGCGGGGCCCCCACATCCTGAGTGCCTTCGGGCAGGTTGAGGTAGATGGCGAGCCGCAGGTTTTCGCCACGCGCCGGGATCTTGAAAAGCAGGCTGTAGGTGCCGGGGGCAGTCTGGCGCAATTCCAGATAGCCCGGCCGGAGTTCATCCGGGCGCGCGGGTTGCGCTATCAACACACCCAGAACAGCAAACAGCATGAAGCAGCGTTTCATCGGCTAGCTTCGATTTGCGCCGATTTGGCCGGCTGAGTCTCCACCACGATTTCGTAACGCTCCCGAAGCGAGCCATAGAGTTTCCGCTCCGCTTCAAGCCGGCGCGCATTCGACCACTCGCGGCGGACGGTTTCTCGGACCGCATCGAGTGGCGGGAGGATTCCAGAAATTCGTTCGCCGATATTGACGAAATGCTGTCCGAAGCTCGAAGAGATCGGTCCCTGCCAGCGGCCCGGTTCCATGACGGATATTTGTTTGGCGAAGCTCTCACCGAACAGGCTCGCCACCTCGCTTTGCGATACGGCCTGAAATTCCTCGCCGAGCAGGAAGGGATCGCCGAGCGCTGTCTTGTCCACAGCCGCTTCCCCGCGATCCAGCGCGTTCGCGACCTGTTTGCTATCGTCATCGATCGCGCGTCCGCGCCGCGCGGCACTTAGGAAAACCTGTTGGAATGTGAGGCGATCCTGGGTCCTGAAGCGCTCCGGGTTAGCCTTGAGATAGGCAGCAAGCTGCTCCTCGCCCGGTTCGGGGGCAGACATGTCTTCAGCGAGAAACTCCATCTTCTGCCGCACGCGGCGGCGAATGATGACGTCGTCGCGATCCAGGCCCGCCGCTCTGCCCTCGCGATAAAACACTTCGTCGCGAATGTAGTCGTCGACGAGGCCCTGCAATTCCTCTTTGCTCGGCGGCCGCCGCCACGTACGGGCGAAGCCGTCCGCCAGATTGGCAATCCGGGCAGAAGAAATAACGATCCTTGCGGGCGCCTCGGCTTTTTCCCTGTCGACGAGATGGAATAGGCCGAAAAGAATCGCGCCGAGCACGAGAAATTGCAACAACGGCTCCCGCAGCAGCGCCGATTTCACGGCGTGTACCAGATCGGCGAGGTGTAGGCGCGCTCGGTCGTCGTCATCGGGGCTTCCTTCGGCATGGTGACGCCAAAATATTTTGCGTCATAGGCCGTCCAGCGCGGCGTCGGTATCTCGATCACGCGCACGTAGTAGAACGCGCGCAACGCTGGATCGAAGTCGGGGTCTTTCCAGACCGTTATCATCTCGCCCGCGCCTATGGTATTGGTCCACGTCGCGTTCGCAACGTCTACCGTATTCCCTACTGGCGTCTTGCTGCGGCCATCTGCGTCTATCTTGCGGTCGCCGGAGATCGCCACGTCGTAGATGCGCTCTTGCGTCTGGCCGTCCTTCCCGAGCCAACCCTTGATGACCTGGATTCGATCGAGGTTCGCGCCAATCGGGTCCTTGAGTGCAGCGACAAGGAACGTCGGCGACTTGTCTTTCGGAGCATTGCTCAGGTCGCCACCCATCGGAACGCCCTTGGTGTAGCCGATCTTTGCCGGCATGCGGTTGTTGGCATCGCTGGCCTCGAAGTCCCAACCGCCGAAGAAGCGAACGATCATGCGCGGGCCGGTGGTGGCATATGTCTCGCGGCGCTTCATGGCATCGAAAATCGCCTCACGGGTATTTTCGGTTGCCCAAACCGCGGCGTAACCGGAAGCCGTCTGTTCCCAGCCCATGATGACGGCTTTGTCGGTCTTCACGAAGGGATGCGTCGCGCGCTCCGCGCTCGGCTCCGAGGAAGACGTCTTGCCGAAGAAATTGTCCTCCTCGACCGCCGCAAGCCCGGTATGCGCATCGGTGCTGCCGACAAGACCGAACTTGTAAGGATTTATGCCGAGTTCGGCTTCCATCTTCAGGCCGTTCTTGAGCCCCGAACGGACGTACTCGAATTCCAGCATCTCCGGCTTCTTCAATTCGGTCAGATCGAGGTTTCCCTTGTCCCAACGTTCGAAGTTTGCAAATTCATCGTTGGGTGAAAGAAACGGATGGGTCTCGCCGTCGCCCTTGATCTGCGTGGCTTCGTAGAGCGGCTCCCAGCGGGTGCGGTTCTCTGCATATTCGCGGTCGATTCGTTTGCCGTTGAACGACTCGATGATCGGAAACATGCGGCCGTTGCTTAAGTTGCCGTTATGCGCCAGAGCGAGGATCTCGGCGCCGGTTTTTTCCTCGCACATGGCCATCCACTTCCACAGGTCACGCGGATTGGGGCTTCCGAGCGGCGGCTGGGTGGTGAAGGGCTCGACCAGGCTGGCCTTTGCGCCATTGTCGCGCCAGATCACGTTGCGATGAAGATTGTTTCCCGCGGCATTCGAGGTCCATTCATAACCGATGAACGCGGTGAAACGGCCCGGATCGTTGGCCTCTTCCGCCGCCTTGATCGTCTCGCGCCAGGCGCTGCGGTAGGCGGCCGTGCCCGGCGTCGGGAAACCCTTCGGCAACTCGCCTTTGCCGAAACTGGTAATGATATCGATGGCGGCCTGAGCTCCCTTGCCCGAATTGATCTCGTCATACCATTTGCGGCCCTGCGGCGTTGCCATAAGCACGGGATCGGCGCTGACGAGCAGAGGAAAAAATCCCATGCCGTCCGAGTGGTCGGTCACCACCAGAAAATCCAGCGGTCGCGAAAGCTTCGCGCGCTGGCCGCTCGACGCGATCACCTCCTCGCCCTTGGCAAAGCGATAGGCGTCCCTTGGGCCGAGCCGGGCACCGAATGCGCCGGCGTCCATTGAATACGAAGTGTGGGTGTGGGTATCGCCGAATAATGGGCGGGTGGGGAAGTTACGGCCCGCGTAAGGCGAGTAAGGCGGCTTGGAGGGAAATGCCTTCTCGGCCGTCTGCTGATCGAGCGTGCCGATGTCGGTGTTTGCAGTTTGCTCGGCGGCGAAGGCCGGCAATGTAACGCTGGCGGTCAGCAGGACGGCGAAACCTATTTTTTGAAGGGTCAGCACTTTCATGGCAACCTCGCTTGGCTACTGGGCTCAGATCATTCGGGCGCCTCTATTGTCGCGGCAAAAATAGCGATTTGTGCAACGCAAAGTTGCTTCTAATTTTGTTCCATTGGATCGATTGGGTCAAGGTGCCAACGCCAAATGCCGACTCGCTCAATGCTGTCGATTGCTCGATCGATCATTTCTCCAAGTTTGTATTCATGAAATTCTCAGTGTCAGTGAATGCCGCCCGTCGCCAAGGGCGAGGAAATCACTGGCTTCAGCGGCCAGCAACTCAAACTCCTGTCGCGTTGATTCATGGGATCACATTGGTCTCACAGAGTTGGGCGCTCGTCGACGAAACAAAACCTTCCCAAGACCAGACGCCCGTTACGTTTGCCACGGCAATGGAAAAGGTGTAGGGTCTTTATCACTCAGCTGTTTGTATATCCCGGCCTTTTGGTTGCGTCGCAAAGAAGGATATCATCATGCCGATCATTACATTGAAGGTTTTAGCGAGCGTCCTGCAACTGCACGGGCCAGGCGCAACAATTCAGAGCGATCATCAGGGCATCGATGCAATACTGAATGATCTGCGCGGACAAAATTCCGAAGGCGTGACACAGGTTTATTTCAGACGAGGCGCCTTTGTCCGAGGGGGAGGGTATGGCGGCGGCTTTCGCAGAGCAGGGTATCATGGAGGAGGCGGGTTTCGCAGAGGCGGGTTTATCCGAGGGTATTAGATTTACTTCGTAATTCACTCGTACGCACTGTAATTTCCTCGTACGCACTCGGTATAGGCATGCCGGCTGACGAACCAGATCTTGTCGCCTTCCAGGATCAGCCAATCTCGCAGCTGCTTGTCAAGGTTGCAGCCAGATGCAACATCGACTGCTCTTATTGTTACTGGTTCCGCGACGCGGCCGTTTATGACAAGCCCAAGCTCATGAGCGCCGACGTGCTGCATCGGTTGTTGCAGCGCATCGAGGAGCACGTTGCCAGACATTCCCTGATCGATTTTCCGATCATCCTGCACGGCGGCGAGCCCTTGCTGTGGGGGATTGATAATTTCAATCGTATTGCCGAGGCCTGCGAAGCCATATCATCACGAACGGGCTGCGAAATACCCATCGCGGTGACCACCAATGGCGTATTGATTGACGATGAATGGCTGAACTGTTTTGAGGCTCACAATATTTCGGTGGCAATCAGCCTGGATGGACCGGCGCAGATTCACGACATTCACCGCCGGACGTTTCAGGGTACAGGCACCCACGCCGCGGTGGAACGGGCCGCTCGCATGCTTGTATCACGGGACATTGGCGTAAGCGCGCTGGCAGTCTGCAATCCCGCTTACCTGCCGGAGCAGTATGTCAAGTTTTTCGCCGAGTGCGGAGTTGCCAACTACGACATTATGATCCCTGATGCGACGGTGGATGAGAACCCGCCATCCATTGCCTCGTTCTACACGGGCCTATTCGATTTATGGCTGGAGGCAAACCGCAGCAAGCCGACGGTCAATATCCGCATCATCGGCGATATGATCACCGCCTTGCTCGGCAACAATTCACCGACCGAGGGCGTAGGCCACAAACCTGTCGAACTTTGCACGGTCATGACCGACGGATCCGTAGAGGCCCACGATGTGCTGCGGATTGCGGGCGACGGCTTCACGCGTACGATGTTCAACATTTTCGAGCATGCGATCGACGAGGTCAGGAATGAGCCTCGCTGGAAAGCCGCGCGCGATGCTTCGATCAATCTTTGCCAAAAGTGCCGGCAGTGCAAGTTCATGAACGCCTGCGGCGGCGGTTATCTTCCGCATCGTTTTTCCAAGAAGAACGGTTACGACAATCCTTCAGTCTATTGCAGCGATCTCTATTCAATGTTCGAGAACATGCAATTTGTATTGGAGAGTCATCTTTACGTCAGCAAGGCGGGCGGGGAACGCCTCGACATGCGGGACGCGTTGACACGGGCCTAGTTGGTACGATCCTCGCACCATCGACTCCGATACCGCGGTAGCCATTCCAAAGCGAACCTCCGAAATTGGTCTTGATCACGCGGTGTGAATGACGACGTTGAAGTCCTCGCGGGGCCCCGGCGGGACGAAATAGCTCGTGAACAGGTCGTAGTCGGCTTCGGTCACCTGGAACGGGTGCTTGCCAGCCGCATTTCGCTCCCGAAGCCGCTGCTTGCAGATGGTGTCCGGAATATCAAGCTGATGAAGCTCGTGGGCCACGTCAGCCTGAGCAATCAACGAACGCATCCAGTTGCGACTGCTGACGGTGTTTGCCGGGAAATCCAGCACGACCGAAAGGCCTTGCCGCAGGATATCGACAAGGTGCGGTGCCATCGCAGCCCGAAGCCGCGCGGAACAACGTCCGTAGTCTTCGATGGTCTTCAACTCGCCGGAAAACAGACTGGACGTCCAGTGATCCTCGCTGATGAGCAGGGTCGCCGGGCGCGCGGCGAGACGTCGTGCAAGTGTCGACTTCCCGGCAGCAATCTTTCCGCAGAGAAGATACAAAGTTGGCACGTCGGCTTTGTCCATGCGCAGACTTTATCATGGATGGAGCCCTGCGGCTTTCCCTCCGGGTCGCGAAGGGCTGAGTCAAAGTCGCCAGCAATCTCGGCCTCCGCAGTTCCGCACCGGGCCCGCCACCAGCGACCAGCCTTCGGCCGCCACGAAGAAGGTAAGCCTGAGCGGCAGTGACACCACCACCAGCCGCCGCATCGGCGGCGCACGTTGTTCGACATTGCATTGACAGGTACCTTGTATTAGTATGTACCTTGCTATATGTCTTTACTTGAAGCCAACCGCCGCACGGGTCCGATGACCGAGTCGATCCAGATCCAGCTCAAGAAAGGCGCACTCGAATTGTGCGTGCTCGCGTTGCTGGCTCGTCGGGAAAGCTACGCCTACGAGATCGCCAGCACGCTGGCTGCCGGCGTCGAGATGGGGGAGGGGACGATCTACCCGCTGATGCGTCGGATGCAGAATGACGGGCTGGTCGATACCCGCTTGGCCGAGTCGAACAGCGGCCCGCCGCGAAAATACTATCGGCTCACTTCGGCCGGCCGCGCGGCGTTCGTGGCGCAGAAGCGCGAGTGGCGGGCGTTCACGATTGCCGTCAACCAGTTGCTCGGAGAAACCTGATGAACCGCATCACCTTCTTGTGCATCCTTGACGATGGACTCGCGGGGCTCCCGGCCCGCGAGATCGACGACATCCTCGCCGACTACACCGCCTATTTCGACGAAGCCCATGCGTCCGGGCGAAGCGAGGAGGAGGTGGCTGCGGCACTTGGCGATCCCAGACGGCTGGCGCGGGAATTGCGCGCCGAAACCGGGCTGCGCCGCTGGGAAAATCACCGCAGCCTCGGCAATTCCGCGACCGTATTGCTGGCGCTTGGCGGGTTGGCGGCGGTCGACATTCTGTTCCTGCTGCCGCTGCTGTTCGCCGTAACGCTGACCGTGCTGGTGGTCGGCCTGGTGATCTTCGTGCTCGGGATCGTCGGGCTCGGATTGCTGCTGAGCCTGCTCAAGATCGGACACTTTGCCTCGATCGCCGCGGTCGTGCTGCGCGCCGTGGCGGGCATCGGACTGATCGCCGGCAGCGTCGGGTGCGGCGCGCTGCTGCTGCTCGCGCTCAACGGCGCGGTGAAGATGCTTGGAGGCTACGCGCGGCTGCATTACCGGCTGCTCAAACCGGAACAACACACAGCCTGAAGACCAGCCGATCGGCGTTCGCAAGAGGTGCCACATGAACAAACGTCTCGCCTTTATCGCGGTGGTGTCGTTGAGCGTCTCGGCGGCATGTGGGTTGCTGGCGGTTTTGACTTCGGCATCGGTCGGCGGCGACCATCGATCCTGGGCAGCCACGACACGAACCTGCGCCGCGATGCTGTGGGCGAAAAAATCCGGCTTCCCTCGCGCGACCGGACAGGATGACGGCGCAAGTGCGAGCGCTCCCCGCATCGTTGATCTCGCATGGCGGGGAAGCGACGCCGTCGAAGTCGATATTCCGGCGCGGGTCCATTACCGGCCCGGACCGAACGCGCAGGCGAGCGTCAGCGGCGACGCGGAACTCGTCGGCCACGTGCGGATGCGCGATGGCACGCTCGAGTGGGATACGATCGTCGACTGCTTTCCGGCGGACGATCTTGTCGTCCAGCTGACAGGCCCCGCGGTTCCAGCATGGACGCTGAACGGCTCCGGCGCACTCGACCTCTCCGACATCAAGCAGGATGTGTTGCGCATCACGATGCACGGCAGCGGCACCGTCACCGCAAGCGGCGATGCCCATGAGACGTCGCTCGATGTCGCAGGCTCGAGCCGCGCCGACCTGAGCCGGCTCGTCACCCAACAAGCGGTCACGCGTATCCGCGGCAGTGCCGAAGTCGACCTCGCGCCGCGCGAGGATGCCGATATTTCCATCGCCGGCAGCGCGGTTGTGAGGCTGCACGGTGTCGTGGCACGGATCCGCAGCCACGTATCCGGTTCAGGACAAATCAAGCAGGTGCCATAGGCTCGTCGTCCTTAGGTCTTCGAGCGCAACAGGGAGGTGACAACCAATGAATGCGAACAAATCGTCTTCCCCAAATGTTCCAAAACACGCCCCGGAACGGCGCAGGACCAAAATCGCGACAGCGGCCGCGGTCGGGCTTCTCGGGCTTGCTTTCACCTTGGCCGTCATCCGCGCGTCCGCGCAGACCGGCTGCGGCGTGCCGGCGGCGGGCGCCGACCATTGGCCCGTGGCGGCGCCGGAAAGCGTCGGATTGGCAAGTTCGACGCTGTGCCCCCTGGTGCAGCGGATTGGCGACTGGAAGGAGGGCAACGTCCACTCGGTGCTGGTGGTCCGCCACGGCAGCCTGGTGTTCGAGCATTATTTTTCGGGGGCCGACGAGATCGGCGACACCAAGCTCGGCGAGGTCGCGTTCGGACCACAGACCAAGCACGACGTGCGCTCCATCACCAAGAGCATCGTTGCCTTGCTGCTGGGCATAGCGGTCGACCGCGGCTGGGTCGGCGGCATCGACCAGCCGGTGCTGTCGTTCTTCCCCGAATACGCCGACCTGCGCACGCCCGAGAAGGACCGCATCACGCTGCGCCACCTGCTGACGATGTCGGCAGGCCTGCGCTGGAACGAGGATAATTACGACGAACCGAACAACAGCGAAATACTCATGGGCGCTGCTCCCGACCACTATCGCTTCGTCCTGGAGCAACCTGCCGTCGCGCCGGCCGGGGAGGTCTACAATTACAGCGGCGGCGGGACGGCGCTGATCGCCGCGGTGTTGCACAAGGCAACCGGCAAGCCGCTCGAGGAATTGGCGCGCACGCTTCTGTTCGAGCCGCTTGATATCACCGACGTGGAATGGCACCGATGGGACGACGGCACCGCGAATGCGGCTTCGGGATTGCGGATGCGCCCGCGCGACCTCGCCAGGATCGGCCAGTTGGTGCTGTCGCGCGGCGCGTGGAACGGTACGCAGATCGTACCGGCGTCATGGATCGACGCTGCCACCGCGCCGCAGATTAATGGCGGAGGCCTTTACTTCTATGGCTACAAATTCTGGCTCGGCCGTTCGCTCGTCCACAAGCGCGAGATTGACTGGGCCTCCGCAACGGGCAACGGCGGGCAGCGCGTGTTCATCGTGCCAGCGCTCGATCTCGTCGTGGTCGTGACGGCGGGCCTCTATCACAGCTTCACGCAGAGCTGGGTGCCGATCGCGGTCATGAACCGCTTTGTCCTGGCGGCGATCGAGCCGCGTTCGTGATGGCGCGCATCATGGCCGCCGCGCCCGGGGCGTTGCAGGCGGTGGTCCGCGCGATCCTCCTGCAGGAGTAGCGGCGCGGTGCTCGCAGGAAGACGCGCCGCCGAACGGCGGTGCCCTGCGAGCGCGTGGAAAATCCGGTTTGTGGGGCCGAATGGTGCGCTCTCGTGACCGATGCATTCAATCCGACCACCGCTCGCGCTTCACCGGCGCGCCCCGCGAACTTGCCCGATCATTGCGCGGCATTTCGTATCGCATAGGCTTCCGGATCACCGTTATCGGTCGGCTTCTCGATCACGCGCTTCAGCGCTGCGCTCATCGGAACATTGAGGCTGATGCCGTTCGGAGGTATCGGGTTGAGAAACCATTTGGCATAGATCTTGTTGATCTCGCCGCTGCGATAGATCGCCGACAGCGCATCGTCAGCCACCTTCTTGAAGGCGGCATCGTCGCGCGGCAGCACGATGCCGTACGGCTCGATCGACAGCGCCTCCTCCGACACCACGTAGTCGGCGGGCGTCGCCGAGTTGGCCACCGCGCCGTACAGCAGGATATCATCCATGAAGTGTGCGGCGGCGCGGTCGGATTCCAGCATGCGGAACGCCTCGAAATTGTCCTTGGCCGCGACGATGGTGAGGCCGAGATTGCGCTGCGCATTGAGCTCGCTGATCTGCCGGAGATTGGTTGATCCGATGGTCGACACCACCGTTCTGCCCTTGAGGTCATCCAGGGTGCGCAGATTGGCGGTCGCCTTGGAGACGAAGCGGTTGGCGGCGACGAAATAGGTGGATGAGAATGCCACGACCTTTTGCCGTTCGAGGTTGTTGGTCATGGTTTCGCATGCGAGATCGATCTTCCCGCTCAGGATCGACGGAATCCGAAGCGACGGCGTGATCGGCACCAGCTTGACCTCCAGCTTTGCCAGGCCGAGGCTGGCCTTGACGGCGTCGGCGACGAGGTAGCAGAGGTCCATCCCATAGCCGACGACCTTCTCGTTCTTGTCGTAATAAGAGAAGGGGATCGACGATTCACGATGTCCGATCGTGATTACCCCGGTGCTCCTGATTTTCTCCAGCGTGCCCGTCAACTCCTGGGCGATCGCCGCGTGGCTTGCGACGCACAGCGCAGTTGCGGTCAGGATCAGTTTCAAGCGCATCATTCCATCTCCTCGTTGAGATTTCCGGTTCATCTTCACAACATTCATCTCGCGCTCCGCACCGTCGACGCCTGGCTCGCCGGCATGCCGCGCCGCTCCGGGCCTTCCTGCCGGCCCACGATCTCCGCATAGCCGTCGATCGACGCCGGCCTTCCGATCAGGAAGCCCTGCACCAGATCGCAGCCGGCACGGGTGAGGACCTCGAGCTGGGCTCGCGTCTCGACGCCCTCGGCGGTTACCGGAAGCTCGAGGCCGCGTGCCAGTCCGATGACGCCACGCAACAGGGCCTTCGATTGCGCGCTGCGTTCGAGGTTCGATATGAAGCTGCGGTCGATCTTGATCATGTCGAACGGAAACGCCTGCAGATACGACATCGACGAGTAGCCGGTGCCAAAGTCGTCGAGCGCGATGCGCACGCCCAGCGATTTGAGGCGCCGCAGGATCGATACCGCGCGGGAGAAGTCGTCGATCAGAACGCCTTCCGTGATCTCGAGCTCGAGCCGCCCGGCGTCCAATCCGGTCTCGATCAGAGTCTCGTGGACAAGCCGCACGATGTCGTCGTTGCGAAACTGCACCGGCGACAAATTGACGGAAATCTGCAACTGGTTCGGCCAGGACGCGGCTTCGCGGCACGCGGCATAGAGGATCCATTCACCCATCGCGACGATCAGCCCGTCCTCTTCCGTCAGCGGAATGAAGATTCCGGGTGCGACCACGCCGCGGCTCGGATGGTGCCAGCGGACCAGCGCTTCGAAACCCACGATCTCGCCGTCGATCCTCGCCAGCGGCTGGAAATCAAGCCGCAGTTCCTCGTTGGCGAGCGCCGACTGCAGATCGTGCTGCAATTCGCGCCGATCGCGCAATTGCGCAGCCATGTCGGGCTCGAAGAACCGGATCGTGTCGCGCCCTTCGGCCTTGGCGCGGTAGAGTGCCACATCCGCGTTGGCGAGCAGGGTCGCCGGGTCGGTCCCGTCAACCGGACAGGACGCGATGCCGATGCTCAGTCCAATGCGCAGCTGTCGTCCGGCGATCTCGATGTCACCGCTCAGCGCGGCCCCAAGTTGCAGGGCCAGCTGACCCACGGCCGCGGCCTGCGCGTCGCCGACGGTGATCACGATGAACTCATCGCCGCCAACGCGTGCCAGGAAGGCGCCTTCTGCAACCGCTTGCAGACGCCGCGCCACCTCGCGCAGCAGCGCATCGCCGACCAGATGGCCGTAGAGGTCGTTGACCTCCTTGAAGCGGTCGAGGTCGAGGCACAGGATCGCGAACGTCCCGGCCGCGCGCAGAGTCTCATCGATGGCCGTCGCCAGATAGTCGGAAAACGCCGCGCGATTGTGCAGACCGGTCAGTGAGTCGTGATGAGCGATGTGCGCGATCCGCTTCTCGGCGCGCCTTTGCTCGGTGATATCCTCCACGGTGGTGACGAAGCCACCGCCCGGCGCCGGCCGGAACACGGCCACCATGGCCCGCCCGTCGGAAAATTCCGTCACGGAACTCGCCGGCTCGCCTGCGGTGACGATGGCCATCATCTCGCGGATATATTCGTCGGGTCCACTTTCCGGATGCAGGCCGTGCGCAACCTGATGGTCGAAAATCCGGCGCAGCGCGGTCCCCGGCGTCGTCAGCTCATGCGGCAGGTGGAACATCTCGGCATAGCGATCGTTGCACAGGATGAGACGCCGGTGTTCGTCGTACATGCAGACGCCTTGCGACAGATTGTTCAGCGTGGAGTCCAGCTGGATGCTTTGCCTGCGGAAAAACTGCACGACGACGGCGCCGACACCGCCGATCGCCACCACGAGGACGATGGTGAGCCCGATCAGATACCCGGCCTCGGTCCGCCAGTCGGCGAGCGCGGCGGTTACCGTCGTACTGGCCGTCAGATTGATCGGGACGTTGGGAACCTGCGCTTTCGCTCTCAGCCGCTCGGAATCATCTACCACGTCGCGCGGCCCCGCGACGCCGCTGCCGGACCGCTGCGTCATCCCGTCGGCCGAGTTGCGGACAAAGGATTTTCCGATGAGGGAATCGATATGCGGATAGCGCGCGAGCATGACGCCGTCGTCTCGAAACAGCGCGATCGACTCGTCGGTCCCGCGTGCGAGCGTTGCATAGGATTCCTCGAAGTACTGCGACGCGACCGTGCCGACGACCAGGCCGAGGAATTCGCCGTTCGATCCCCTGAATTTGCGGGCGAAGGAGATGGTCCAGACGCCGGTCTGGCGATCCCGCGTCGGTTCGCCGAGCATCGAGCTCAATCGCGGGCTGGCCTTCATCGCCTCAAAATAGTCCTGACCTGCGAAATTGAGTGATGGGGTTGGCCAGGCCTGCGACGAATTGATGAGCGCGCCATCGGCGCCGATCAGCATGACCGCACCGATGTGAGGGAAGCCGCTGATCTTGTCCCTCAGCATCAGGTGGATGCCGCGTCCCACCATGGCGCGGGCATAGAGCTCATCGGAGACGATCGCGAGCGTTTCCATGTATTCAATGAGGTTGGCCTCGATGAGGTCGATCGACTGGAAGTCACGCGCCGCCTGCCGGGCAAGCACGGTTGCGGTTGCCATCAGCTGTTGCTTGCTCTGTTCGATCGCGTGATGACGCAGGTTGGACAGGATCAGGGCGATCACGCCGACCACCAGCGCGATCAGGAATGCACCGCATAGCACGAGGACGACAATCGGGCGCGTCGAGGCGGTCCGGCGCGCTCCGCCCGACAACGCGGAGTTCGCTACCAGGCCGGTACGCAGGCGAGCAGCCCACGACATGATTCCCGCGATGGTCGACATTCTGGAAACACTCGGTCCGGCGGCTTGGAATCGCGTTAACAGCGAGGCTTTGGCCGCTCCGGAACCTCGGCACGGTTAAGAATGCATGTTATCGCCGCGCTTGCGGTCCAAGGGCGGACCAGGCTGCCGCTTTGTTGGACAGCATGGCGCCGCGTTGCCCGGTAATATTACGG
>Ga0209839_10001219_pt1 | contig 13283 bp, 13 predicted proteins | sample OrgsoiDNA2013050_FD_185800 | JGI IMG/M metagenome (GOLD analysis project Ga0209839, IMG submission 185800) | Permafrost soil microbial communities from the Arctic, to analyse light accelerated degradation of dissolved organic matter (DOM) -... | ecosystem: Environmental > Terrestrial > Soil >... | reverse complement strand
AAGTAACCAAGAAAGGCCTGTGTCCAGTAGCGAAGAGGCCAATTTTTGAAAATCCGAATCGGATCAGCCGGTTGCGCGTTTCTACGATGAAAACTTCGGGCTAGCGCGCCGCGCCGATCGAACGCAGCACCGCTTCGCTCGGCCAGCAGTCCACCTTGAGCCCGGCCGATTTCTGATAGGCGCCGAGTGCCGAGCGCGTTTTCATTCCTGCCTTGCCGTCCAGTTTGTCGGCATAGAGACCGATGCGCGTGAGGTGACGCTGCATGGCTTCGACGTCGGCAGTGCGCAGCTGTGTCGACGCCGACCACGGCGTCGCGAACGGCTGCGGACTGACCATGCGGTCGCTGAGGTGGCCGACGAACAGCACATACAGGTCCGAAAAATTATATTCCTTGATGACGAAGTAATTCTTCGTGGTCAGAAACGCCGGACCATAGATGCCTTCGGGCTGCAGCAATGAGGCCGGTTGCGCCTGCTCGGCGGCACTGAGTTTCTGGCCGCGCACCGGCACAAAACCGTCGCGCAGCCATTCGCCGATCGGTTTTGTCACTTCGGGCACGCCCAGCGTACAATCGACACCGGCGGGCGCGCGCACCTCATAGGCCCAGCGCAGGCCCGGCTGCCAGCCCTTGTTGACGAGTTGCTGCGCGGCGGAGGCGAGCGCATCCGGCACCGAATTCCAGATGTCGCGACGGCCGTCACCATCGAAATCGACGCCGTGCTTGTAGAATTCCGATGGGAGGAATTGCGTGAGACCGGTGGCGCCGGCCCAGGACGAGCGCATATCCTTGCGCGCCACTTCGCCATCGCCGATGATCTTCAGCGCCAGAATGAACTCGGTGCGGTACTGATCCTTGCGGCGGCCGACATAGGCTTGCGTCGCCAGCACACGCACCGCATCGTAGGGCAGCGTATAGCGGCCATAGTCGGTTTCGCGACCCCAGATCGCCAGCACGACGGTGGCGGGCACGCCGAAACGCGCTTCGATCGCGCTCAAGGCGTCGCGATGCTTCGCCATCAGCCGTTGCCCCTCCTCCGCCAGCCGCGCAATGCTGGCTTCCCTGATGTAATCAGCCGGCACCTGCACGAACTCGGCCTGCGATGGCGCGCCGGTCGCGGGCCGTCCCGGCAGGATCAGGTCGGGCAATTTGTAATCCGGCTCAAGACCGCGGGTCTCGGCATCGAAAGTCGCGCGCGACACCCCGGCGGCCTGCGCTTCCGGCCACAGCGAGGCGATGAACTGTGTGAAGCCTAAGTCGGCGGCGGAGCCGGGGCGCGGCACTCCCAAGACAGTAAGGAGCACGAGCGCGCATAGCACGGCCTTCAAACGCTCGAACAGAAATCCATATTGCATCGGCGCCTCTTTTTCACAATGATCGACCTTGACCAGATCGCGGGTTTTGACTGGGACGACGGCAACATCCGCAAGAGTGCGGATAAACATGACGTGAGTCAGGCGGAAGCGGAAAGTATCTTCTTCAACGATCCTCTGATCGTTATCGGGGATGCAAAGCATAGTGAAACAGAGCAGCGCTGCAATGCGTTGGGAAAGGCAGCCCAAAGTCGCCTGCTGCATATCACCTTCACCCTCCGGCAGAATGGAACCATGGTCCGGGTAATATCGGCGCGGGACATGCACCGAAAGGAAAGGAAAGCTTATGAGCAAGCTTAAATCGATTCCAGCCTTCAAGAGCGAGGCCGAAGAGCGGAAATTTTGGGAAACGCACGACTCTACGGATTACATCGACTGGAGCAAGGCCGAGCGCGTTCGCTTTCCAAACCTGAAGCCTTCAACTACGGCGATCTCAATTCGTTTGCCGCTAGGCTTGCTTGAGCAGATCAAGATCGCCGCCAACAAGCGCGACGTGCCGTATCAGTCACTGATCAAGATGTGGCTGGCGGAGAAAGTGGGGTAATCGAATTTTGCGAACAATCCCGGATGTCGCTTCGCTCATCCAGGCCACGCTTTCTCGCCAGGATCGCCCACGCGATGTTCTTCCCAAAGACCAACGTCAAGAATGATCCGCTCCGTCGGTGGCACCGGCCCGACCGGCACTTCTTCGCCAACGGAGCCTGTCAGGTGTTGGCCTTCGCGTTCCTCGAACGCTATCCCGACATGGGTTTCCATGCCCGCTGGATCAAACCGGCGGCCGGGTTTACCGGCAACCACATCTACGTTACCGACGGGATCAACGCATTCGATTATCACGGCCTCGCGACGGAGCAACGGCTGCTGGCGTTCAGCTTCAAGCGTGGCCGGCGGTTTTTTCCAGGCTGGGCTGCAACGCTCGTGGACTTACCGGCCGACGTTCTCGTTTCCGAACAGGGCTCAAGGCAAATCGAAGGTCTGTGGCTGCGCGAACCAAAGCAATTCCTTCATGACGCGCTGCCCCGCGCGCGCAACTTTCTCGAAAGCTTCGGCGATATCAGACTTCGACTTGCCACGTGACGCCGCCGCCTCAGCCTCACCTAACCGCCACGATAAAAATCCGCGGAAACCGCAGCAGCACCTTGCCGTCGGCCTGCGGCAGATAGCTCGACACGATGCGCGCGGTGTATTCGGCGAGATAGGCTTTGCGTTCGGGCGGATCCAGGGGATCGACGAACGGCCGCAGGCCGCTTCCCTTGACCCATTCCACGATCGCGGCGGCATCGTCGAGCACGTGGTTATAGATCGTGTGCCAGATCTCCAGCCGGCTGCAGAGCGGGCCCAGCGCATCGTAATAGACGCCCGGCTTCGGAAGAGCGTCGCGGACCCCTGCGGTCTCGGCCAGCGTCGTGCGCCATGGCTCCAGCAGCGCGACCTCGCGCATCAGGACGTGGGCGGGCTCATCGAGATTGTCGGGCATTTGCACCGCAAGGACGCCGCCCGGCGTCAACGCGCCGAGCAGCCGCTGCAGTTGCCTGAGATGGCCGGGCACCCACTGGAAGATCGCATTGGCAAACAGCACGTCGGTGTTTTCCGGCGGCACCCAGTGCGCGACGTTGGCCTCGACAAACGTCCGTCCCGGCAGCCGTTCGCGCGCCTGTCGCAGCATGTCGGCGGAGGTATCGACGCCGATCACCTCTGCCTGCGGCCAGCGCTTGACCAGAAGCTCGGTTGAATTTCCCGGTCCGCACCCGATATCGACGACCCGGCGCGCCTCGGCAAGCGGGATTTGCGCCAGGAGGTCGCGAGACGGTCGGGTCCGCTCATCCTCGAACTTGAGATATTGCTCAGCGCTCCAGTCCGCCATCTCTTAGGATTCCGGTTTACCGCGTCAGCTTCTTGTACTTCATGCGGTGCGGGATGATGGAATCCTGTCCCAGCCTCCGCATCTTGTCTTTTTCATAATCCTGGAAATTGCCCTCGAACCATTCGACATGGCTGTCGTCCTCGAAGGCCAGGATATGCGTGGCGATGCGGTCGAGAAACCAGCGGTCATGGCTGATAATCACGGCGCAGCCGGCGAAATCCTCCAGCGCCTCTTCCAGCGCGCGCAGCGTATCGACGTCGAGATCGTTGGTCGGCTCGTCGAGCAGCAGCACGTTGGCGCCGGATTTGAGCATCTTGGCCAGATGCACGCGGTTGCGCTCGCCGCCCGACAGCGCGCCGACCTTCTTCTGCTGATCGGCGCCCTTGAAATTGAACGACGAGCAATAGCCGCGCGAATTGACCTCGCGCTTGCCCAGAAGAATGAGTTCGTTGCCGCCGGAGATTTCCTCCCACACGCTCTTCTTGCCGTCGAGACTGTCGCGCGACTGATCGACATAGCCGAGATGCACGCTCTCGCCGACCGTGATGGTGCCCTTGTCCGGCGTCTCCTGCTTGGTGATCATCCGGAACAGCGTGGTCTTGCCGGCGCCGTTGGGGCCGATCACGCCGACGATGCCGCCGGGCGGCAATTTGAAGGTGAGGTCGTCGATCAGAAGCCGGTCGCCAAAGCCTTTGGTCAGGCCTTCGAAATCGACCACGTTCTGGCCGAGGCGCTCGGCCACCGGTATGGTAATTTGCGCGGCCTGGGTCTGCTTCTCGCTGGCCTGCTTTAAAAGTTCTTCGTAGCGCTGGTAGCGTGCCTTGGATTTGGCCTGGCGTGCTTTCGGCGAGGCCGCGATCCACTCCTTCTCGCGCTCCAGGGTGCGCTGGTGGGCGACGTCCTCGCGGCCTTCCTGCGCCAGCCGTTTCTGCTTCTGCGACAGCCAGGCGGTGTAGTTACCCTCGTAGGGAATGCCCTTGCCGCGGTCGAGCTCGAGAATCCAGCTGGTGACGTTGTCGAGGAAATAGCGGTCATGGGTGACGATCAGGATCGCGCCGGGATAGTTGCGCAAATGGCCTTCCAGCCATGACACCGACTCGGCGTCGAGATGGTTGGTCGGCTCGTCGAGCAGCAGGAGGTCGGGCTGGTCGAGCAGCAGCTTGCACAGCGCGACGCGGCGGCGCTCGCCGCCGGAAAGTTTCGTGACATCGGATTCGTCGGGCGGGCAGCGCAGCGCGTCCATCGCCTGATCCACCTTGCTGTCGAGATCCCACAGGCCGGCGGACTCGATCTCGTCCTGCAGCTTGGTCATCTCGTCGGCGGTTTCCTCGGAATAATTCATTGCGAGGTCGTTGTAGCGGTCGAGGATCGCCTTCTGCTTGCCGACGCCAAGCATCACGTTCTCGCGCACCGTCTTGGTGGGGTCGAGCTGCGGCTCCTGCTCGAGGTAGCCGACCCGGGCGCCCTCGGCGACCCACGCCTCGCCGTTATATTCCTTGTCGAGGCCGGCCATGATCCGCAGCAGGGTCGATTTGCCGGAACCGTTGACGCCGAGCACGCCGATCTTGGCATCCGGATAAAACGACAGATGGACGTTATCGAGCACCTTGCGGGTCGGGTAGGTCTTGGACAGACCCTGCATGAAATAGACGAATTGGCGCGCCATCGCGGTCCCTTAAACGAGAGGATTTATGGAAATTTGCTGCCGCTGATGTAGCGGCGCGCCCCCGAAAGGGCAACCGCACCTCGATGTTTTCCATCCGTTCACCACGGATCATTACGGGATGGATACCATGTGTGCGCCAAGTCACGACAATTGAAACTATCTTTTAATAAATCAGGCCAAAGCTGTCGATCGGCGCCTCGAAAGGCGTTCCGCGCGGCAGAAGTCGCGAACGAAAACAGCAGGGCCGCGTCATGACAACCATCACGTCAGAAACCCTCTCCTCCAGGACCGGCAGCCGCGACGGCTCCAGCCCATTCGCTGAAATCCGTGCCTTCTGGCGCCAGTTCCTGGCCCGGGCGTTCGACCCCTACCGGCCGGAACTGCATTACATGCGCGGCCCGGGCCCCGCCTGGCACGCCAAGCAGCAGCGGTCGCCGCGCGCCCATTCCACCTGATCCTGCCGGATATTTTGAACCACGACCGCTCCTGGAGCGGCCTGTCCTTGGGCGGCATACGCTTTTTGCGCCGCGAACGCTTGCGCGTTTTGGAATTGCGCGCAACCATGCTGGTTCCCGGGCGGCTCCCGTCTTAAGCCGCCTTCATCGCCATGAACGGAACTCCCATGACGCGGCTGCGCTGTGCAATTCTCGATGACTACCTCAATCTTTCTTTGACCGCCGCGGACTGGTCGAAGATCGGCGATCGGGTCGACGTCACGGTATTCAACCAGCCCTTCGTTTCCCCTGAGGCCGCGGCCACCGCGCTGAAGGATTTCGAGATCATCTGCGCGATGCGCGAGCGTACGCCGTTTCCACGTACGCTGTTTGCGGCACTGCCTAAACTGAAACTCCTGATCACCTCGGGCATGCGCAATGCCGCGCTCGATCTGGAAGCCGCGAAAGACCATCAGGTGGTGCTGTGCGGCACGCAATGGGCCCGCGATCCCACAGCCCCCCTGACGATGGGCCTGATCCTGGAACTGACCCGCAATATCGGCCGCGAGAACGCGCGCATGCATGCCGGCGAACCCTTGCAAAAATTCGTCGGCATCGAGATCGAGGGCAGGACGCTTGGCGTGGTCGGGCTCGGCAAGCTCGGCGCCAAGGTTTCGGCGCTCGCCAAAGCGTTCGGCATGAACGTGATCGCTTGGAGCCCGAACCTGACGCCGGAGCGGTGCAAGGAGGTCGGCGTCGGCTACGCCACCAAGGAGGAATTGTTCGCAACCGCCGACATCATCACCGTCCATGTGGTGCTGAGCCAGCGCTCGCGCGGACTGGTGGGAGCTGCCGATCTGGCGCGGATGAAGCCGACCAGCTACCTCGTCAACACCGCGCGCGGGCCGATCGTCGACGAAGCCGCCCTTTTGGAAACCCTGCAGCAGAAGAAGATCGCCGGTGCGGCGGTCGACGTGTTCTCGGTCGAGCCGCTGCCGGTCGATCATCCCTTCCGCAAGCTCGACAACATCGTGCTGACGCCGCATCTCGGCTACGTCACCGAAGAAGGCTTTCGCAACCACTACGTCCAGATGGTCGAAGGCATCGACGCGTGGATCAAGGGCGAGCCGCTGCGGCGGCTGGCATAGCTACATCATCTCACAACGTGCGTTCCACGGATGCAGCGCAACGCGCCGCTCTTGCCGCGTGATGCGCTAACGCACCGTCACCGGCGCGGGCAGCGGCGGCACGACGGTGGGCTGGGTGCCGCCGGGAATACCCGACATCTGCGCGGGCGCGGGTGCTGCGCCGGCGGGTCCGGGTATCGGCTGCGCCGCCGAGGCGGTAGCGGTTCCCGGCGTCGGGCCGCCCGGAAGCACGACCACGCGGGTACCGACCTTGACGCGGTCGAACAGGTCCGAGACATCCTCGTTCAGCATGCCGATGCAGCCCGACGAGACGAATTTGCCGATCGTCGAGGGCTGGTTGGTGCCATGGATGCGATAGACGGTGGCACCGAGATACATCGCGCGCGCGCCCAGCGGATTGCCGGGGCCGCCGGCCATGAAGCGCGGCAGATAAGGCTGGCGCTCGATCATCTCGGTCGGCGGGATCCAATCCGGCCACTCGGCCTTGCGCGAGATCTTTTGCACGCCGGTCCAGGTGAAGCCGTCGCGACCGACGCGGACTCCGTAGCGGATCGCTCGGCCGCCGCCCAGAACGTAATAGAGATAGGTGTTCGGGGTATCGACGATCAGCGTTCCCGCCGGCTCCTTGGTCGGGAAAGTGACTTCCTGGCGGCGCAGATTCGGCGAGAGTTGCGCGGGAGCGACCTCCGGCTGTTCATCCGGCGGCAGCGCGGACAGCACCGTCGGCTTGCCGTCGGCGCCCATCGGAGGCTGCACCGTCCCGGTGGCCGCACCCGGAGCCCCGATGCCCTCGGGCGGGCGAAGGCCGCGATTGTCCTCGTTGGGATAGATGAAACCCGATCCGGGAATGCGACTGTCGTCGTTGCCCCGATCCGAATAGCTTTGCCGCGGCGGACCGGAGGGGCGGTCCGAATAGATCACCGGCGGCGGTCCGTCGACGCGGCCATAGCGTGGGTCATCGGGTGAAAGGATTGGGCCGGTGGGCGCGCCGCGGGCGGTATAAACCGGCTGACCGGCGGGGCGGCCATAGCGCGGATCCGAGGGCGAAAGGATCGGTCCTGGCGGCGGCAGCGCGGTCGAACTCTGCGCGTTCGGTGCGTCGTCGTCTTCTTCCAGCGCATCGAAATCCGGCGCAGCCGGAGCGCGGCGATAATCGGCCGGATAGCCGCCGGGCGAATAAGGCGCCGGCGCCGGTGCCGTCGAATAGACCGCGCCCGGAGGTACCGGATAGCCCTGCGCCAACGCCAGCGACGTTGCCGCGGAGCCTGCTGCCACGGCAGCACCAATCGTCAAAATGTGTCTGATCATCATCGTTGTTGTATAGTCCCCATGCCGGCACCGGACCGTTAACGGCCAGATGACGGAAGATCGCGGCACATTCAAGACAAATCCGGCCAATTCGCGCCGGATTCCAGCATTGTGATGATACGGGTTGCGCCGTGGCAACCATGCCTCACCTGGCCGGAAACGCTGTTCCGGCACGCAGGACGCACACTCGCCGTGTCGATTTTTAACAACCGACGCGGATGCCTTACGCTATTCTCAAATCAACCTGATTCGCTGCGCGCTGGTGTATCAGCAGCGCCGTGAACACGCCGATTTTGTGGTCACCGCGTTCCTGAAGGCTCAAGAAGCTTTGCAGCAACCCTGCGAAGGTGGAACTCGCATCCATGCTCCCCGGTTTCCGTTTTCTGCTCACCGCGATCGTGCTCTCGCTGTCCATGTTGGTCTTTGGGCTTGGCGCGGCGGCGCTGCTGCGTGCGGCCCACGAGGAATTCGCCAGCAATCCATCATGGCACGCGGCCCCCGAAACCACATTTGTACAGCAAGGCGAGGCCACAAGACCTTTCCTGGCGCTGCTGCGGGTCGATGCGCCCGCCGTCGATACGCCTAAAATCGAGGCGCCCAAAATCGAGACGCCATCAACTGATGTTCCGGCGGCATCGGCGGGCCCAGCGGAGCCAGTCGCGATCAGCCCGGCACCGGCTGAACCCCAGAAGGTCGCCGCGCTGGAGCCGGAAGAGTCATCGCCGCCCGAAGCCGCGAAGCCCGCAATCCCGACCTCGGAAAGTCCGGCACAAAGCGAGGCCGCGCCGGGTCCAGCCGATGCGCCCGCCACCGTGGACCAAACCAAGATCGCAACCGCCGCGGAAACCTTGCCACCGGCGAACGAAGCGGCACCGGCTGCCACGGCGGTTGCCCCTGTCGCGGAAGCGGCCCCTGCCGCGGTCGAACAGACGAGCCCGGTGGCTTCGCCGGACCCCGGCGTCGCCGCCACGAAAATCGCGACGCTGGGCGGCCCGCCCGTCACCATCGCGCCGCAGCGGGCGGGCAAGGCCGCCGGCGCAAAGCCCGACAAGAGCGTCAACGAGAAGCGCCTGCAGGCACGGCGCGCGGCCCTGCACCGCAGGATGGCGGCTCGCGCGCGCCTCGCGCGGCAAGCGCTTCTGCAGCAGCAGGCGGCCAACCCTTTCATTCAACCCGCGATCCAATCGGGCGTTCAGCCGGGCGTTCAGCCGGCCGTCCAACCAGCCAACCGCTGATCGGCGCGGATCAGGCCGGGCCGGTCGCGAGCGGCGGTCCGTCGGGCAGGCCCCATTCGGCCCATGAGCCGTCATAAAGCGCGCTGCCGCGCACGCCGAGCCTATAAAGCGCCAGCGTCACCACCAGCGCCGAGACACCGGAGCCGCAGGTGGTCACGATCGGTTTTGCCAGGTCGACGCCGGCGCTCTTGAACGCCTGCCGCAGTTCCTCCAGCGGCTTCATCGCGCCGGTTTTCGCGTCGAACAACTCGCCATAGGGCACGTTGCGGCTGCCCGGGATGTGACCGGAGCGGCGGCCGGGCCACGGCTCGGCCACGGTGCCATCGAAGCGCGGCCGCGGCCGCGCGTCGACCAGCTGCTCGGCGTGGGTTTTGAGATTGCCGAGCAATTGCTGCTTGCTGCGGACAAAGCCGGAATCGAGTTTGGCCTGGAATTTCCCGGGCTTCGGAGTGACCTTGCCGGAATGCGTCGGGCGGCCTTCGCGCAGCCATTTCTGCAGGCCCCCATCCAGCACCTTCACATCGCGATGGCCGAACGACAGCAACATCCACCACGCCCGCGGTGCCGCGACCCAGGCGCCGGAATCATAGGCGACCACCGTATCGCCGGAGGAAATGCCGAGTGCCGATACGTCGCGGGCGAACTGCTCGGCGCCTGGATACATATGCGGCCGCGGGTCGTTGGGATCGGCGATCGCGTTGACATCGAAGAACACCGCACCTGGAATATGCCCGCCGAGATAATCCGCCGACGGCAGCGGCAGCACGCCGGGCATCTTGTAGGACGCATCGATGATTTTGACTTTCGGATCGTCGAGACGGGCGGCGAGCCAATCGGTGGTAACCAGCGGATCGTCGGTGGCTGTGGTCATGGTGCACGTCTCCTCCGCATTTCGATCAATCGTCATTGCCGGACTTGATCCGGCAATCCATCGCTTTTGAAAGGATGGACACGCGGGTCAAGCCCGCGTGTGACGGCTTCTCAACCCTTCGGCTTCTTCGGCTCGAATTTCTCGACCGGACCGCCGGCGTCGCGCCAGGCGGCGAAACCGCCGCCCATATGCGCGACCGGCTTCAACCCCATGTCCTGCGCGGTTTTCGCCGCCAGCGCCGAGCGCATGCCGCCGGCGCAATGAAAGATGAACTTCTTGTCGCTCTGGAAAATCGGCTTGGCATAGGGGCTCGCGGGGTCGATCCAGAATTCCAGCATGCCGCGGGTGCAGGAAAACGCGCCGGGAATCCGTCCCTCGCGCTCGATCTCCCGGGGGTCGCGGATGTCGACGATCACGACGTCGTCGCGCTGCGCGGCCTTGATGGCGTCAGTGGCGCTCAAGGTTTCGATCTCCGCATTGGCCTCGTCGATCAGCGCCTTGATGCCGCGGTGGATGGTCTGGGGCATTTTTGTTGTACCTCCAAAATATCGAAAACAACCCCATGCAAAGTAGCCTTCCGGGATGGCCCGGAGGATCAGACCCGGAATCTCGATCGAATTTTACTACGTCGAGATTCCGGATCAGCCCGCTTCGCGGCCTGTCCGGAATGACAGCACTTTACCGCACCAGTTCCTTCATCGCGCCTTCAAGACCTTCGATGGTGATCGGGAACATGCGCTCCGAAAACAATCGGCGAATGAGGGTGGTCGATTCCGAATAGTCCCAGTGCCGCTGCGCCACCGGGTTGAGCCACACCGCGTGCGGATAGGTCCGCGTGATGCGTTCGAGCCAGACCGATCCCGCCTCTTCATTGACATGCTCGACCGAACCGCCGGGCACCATGATCTCGTAGGGGCTCATCGAAGCGTCGCCGACGAACACCACCTTGTAGTCGTGCGGATATTTGTGCAGCACGTCCCAGGTCGGGGTGCGGTCGGTGAAGCGGCGGCGGTTCTGCTTCCAGACGCCTTCGTACAGGCAGTTGTGGAAGTAGAAATATTCCATGTGCTTGAATTCGGTCTTGGCCGCCGAAAACAGTTCCTCGACCTGCTCGATATGCGAATCCATCGAGCCGCCGATATCGAAGAACACCAGCACCTTGACCGCGTTGCGCCGCTCGGGGCGCATATGCACGTCGAGATAGCCGTGGTTGGCGGTCTGCTTGATGGTGGTGTCGAGATCGAGTTCGTCAGGCGCGCCGGTACGGGCGAATTTGCGCAGGCGCCGCAGCGCGATCTTGATGTTGCGGATGCCGAGTTCGACGTTGCCGTCGAGATCCTTGAACTCGCGGCGGTCCCATACCTTCACCGCGCGATAGTTGCGGTTCTTCTCCTGGCCGATGCGGATGCCCTCTGGATTATAACCCTCCGCGCCAAACGGCGAGGTGCCGGCGGTGCCGATCCATTTGTTGCCGCCCTGATGCCGGCCCTTCTGCTCCTTCAGGCGCTGGCGCAAGGTCTCCATGAGCTTGTCCCAGCCCATCGCCTCGATCTGCTTTTTCTCTTCCTCGGTGAGGTATTTTTCCGCGAGCTTCTTCAGCCATTCGGCGGGAATGTCCGCCTCCTCCATGGCGTCGAGCAGGCTCTCCAGCCCCTTGAACACGGTGCCGAACACGCGATCGAACTTGTCGAGATTGCGCTCGTCTTTAACCAGCGCGGTGCGCGCGAGGTAGTAGAAATTCTCCACCGTCTGCTCGGCGAGGTCGGCGTTGAGCGCCTCTATCAGCGTCAGATATTCGCGCAAGGTCACCGGGACCTGGGCGTCACGCAGCGATGTGAAGAATTGCAAAAACATAAGTTACAGATTGCCCGCCGGGCCGTGAACGTCAAGGGCTTCCGGCCTGCCAGACAGGCCTAGACCTGCCGGGTTTTTCAACTAGAATTGAACCAGCAAGGCTTTTTCACAACGACCGCCGATCCGGCGGTCGTTTCCTGTTCGGACGCGCCCGCGCGCAAGAACAACAACAAGGCAAAATACTCGATGAAATTTACCGGCACCAAAGACTACGTCGCCACCGACGACCTCAAGATCGCCGTCAACGCCTCGATCGTGCTCGAGCGACCGCTGCTGATCAAGGGCGAGCCCGGCACCGGCAAAACCGTGCTGGCCGAGGAAGTCGCCAAGGCGCTCGGTGCGCCGCTTTTGACCTGGCACATCAAGTCCACCACCAAGGCGCAGCAGGGTCTGTACGAATACGACGCGGTGTCGCGCTTGCGCGACAGCCAGCTCGGCGACATCAGGGTCTCCGATATCTCCAATTACATCAGGCGCGGGAAATTGTGGGAAGCCTTCACCCACGAGAAGCGCCCGGTGCTTCTGATCGACGAGATCGACAAGGCCGATATCGAATTTCCCAACGATCTGTTGCTCGAACTCGATCGCATGGAGTTCTTCGTCTACGAGACCGGCGAGAACATCAAGGCGAAGCTGCGCCCGATCGTGATGATCACCTCGAACAACGAAAAGGAATTGCCGGACGCGTTCCTGCGCCGCTGCTTCTTCCACTACATCAAGTTTCCCGACATCGACACCATGAACCGGATCGTCGACGTGCATTTTCCCGGCATCAAGAAACGCCTGGTGGAAGAAGCCTTGCGGATCTTCTTTGAAGTGCGTGAAGTGCCCGGCTTGAAGAAAAAGCCCTCGACGTCGGAGCTCTTGGACTGGCTAAAGCTGCTGCTCAACGAGGACATGACGCCGGAAATGCTCAGGGAGCGCGATCCGCGCAAATTGATCCCGCCGCTGCACGGCGCGCTGTTGAAGAACGAGCAGGATGTGCATCTGTTTGAGCGCCTCGCCTTCCTCAGCCGAAGAGAGGTGTGAGGACGGCGCCGCTTCACACCACGGCAAATCGAACTAAAAAATGGAATAATAAGAATAGCAGGGATCGGGAATGAACGTTCAACAGCAGATCCGTGCGGCCTCCGCTGACAGCACCGAGCATTTCGGTGTCGTTATCGCCGGCGCGGGCATTTCCGGGGTCGGTGCGGCCTACCATCTGACCAAGCAGTGTCCGGGGACGAGTTTTGTCGTGCTCGAAACGCAAGCGAGTTTCGGCGGAACCTGGCGAACCCACCGCTATCCCGGAATCCGGTCCGACAGCGACCTGCATACCTTCGGCTACCGGTTCAAGCCGTGGACCAGCGCACCGATCGCGACCGCAGCTGAAATTCTCAGCTACATGGGCGAGGTGATCGAGGAAAACGATCTCGGCCGTCACATCCGCTATCGGCACAGGATTTCCTCGGCGCGGTGGTCGAGCGAGGAAAATCTGTGGACCATCGAAGCTATCAGGACCGATAGCGGCGAAGCGGTTCGCTTCACG
>Ga0209839_10001218_pt1 | contig 13285 bp, 12 predicted proteins | sample OrgsoiDNA2013050_FD_185800 | JGI IMG/M metagenome (GOLD analysis project Ga0209839, IMG submission 185800) | Permafrost soil microbial communities from the Arctic, to analyse light accelerated degradation of dissolved organic matter (DOM) -... | ecosystem: Environmental > Terrestrial > Soil >... | reverse complement strand
ATCCGCACCACGCCCAGAAACTCATCACGGGTGAGCGTCGCGTATGGATAGGCGCGGCGGACCAACTCGAACAATTCATCCTCGGTCCATTCATTGGCCGCGAGCTCGGCGACGATCTGCTGCGCGAGCACATCGAGCGGCTTGGGCGGAATGATCAGCCGGTCGAGCTCTTCACGGCGCACCGCGTCGAGCAAGGCCGTGCATTCGACCAGCTCGTCGCGCGACAGTGCGAAAATGCGCGCCTTGGGCACGCCGCCGACCTGGTGGCTGGCGCGGCCCGCGCGCTGCAGAAAGGTCGCGATCGATCGCGGTGAGCCGAGCTGGCACACGAGCTCGACGTCGCCGATGTCGATGCCGAGCTCGAGCGACGCGGTCGCGACCAGCACTTTGAGCTCGCCGCGCTTCAATCGCTGCTCGGCGTCGAGCCGCAGCTCCTTCGCCATGCTGCCGTGGTGCGCGGTGACATGCTCGGCGCCGAGCCGCTCCGACAAGTGGCGGGCGGCGCGCTCGGCCATCCGCCGCGTGTTGACGAAAACGAGCGTCGTCCGATGGACGAGCGCAAGCTCGGCCAGCCTGCCGTAGACCTGCTCCCAGACTTCGTTCGACATGACGGCTTCGAGCGGCGACGAAGGAACCTCGATCGCGAGGTCGCGCACCCGAACGTGGCCGGCGTCGACGATGACGCAATCGTTGCCCTTGCCACCCTTCCCGGCGCTGTCTGCGCCGACCAGAAAGCGGGCGATCTCCTCGATCGGCTTTTGCGTCGCCGACAAGCCGATGCGCGCCGGCGGCACGGCCGTCAGGGCCGCCAGCCGCTCGAGCGACAGCGCGAGATGGCTGCCCCGCTTGTTGCCGGCAAGCGCGTGGATTTCGTCGACGATGACGGTGCGCGTCGTCGCCAGCATTTTGCGGCCCGACTCGGAGCCAAGCAGGACGTACAGCGACTCGGGTGTGGTGACGACGATGTGCGGCGGCCGCTTGCGCATGCCCACGCGCTCGGCCTGCGGCGTGTCGCCGGTGCGGACCAGGGTGCGGATATCGACGTCAGGCAAGCCCAGGGCCTTGAGCTCTTCACGGATGCCGGCAATCGGCAGCGCCAGGTTCTTCAGGATGTCGTTGGACAGCGCCTTGAGAGGAGAGACATAGACGACCAGCGTCTCGTCGGGCAACGGTTCCTCAATACCGCGCCGGACAAGGCTGTCGATCGCAGCGAGGAAGGCAGCCAGCGTCTTGCCGGACCCGGTGGGCGCGGCAATCAGGACGTTGCGCCGCGCCTGAATCTCGGGCCACGCGCGAGCTTGCGGCTCCGTCGGTGCGGCAAAGTGCCGGCTGAACCAGCGGTCGACGGCAGGATGGAACAGGGCGGTTTTTTTCACGGGAACGCGAGGTTACAACCAGACTAGATAGGGGAACAAGCAAAAAGTTCAAGGGGCCGCCAAACGGCGTTGCCCGGCATGCTCGATTATTTGCGTTGACGGCCAAGCATGCGCCGAAGTGCACGTAAACTACGCGGGCGCGCGCACCGACGCCTCCTATGAACGCTATCCGCTTCGTTTTCTCGGCCTGGTACTTTGTCGTCGGCGTTGCGCTTTTATGGCAAGGCTGGCGCTTGCCTTCGACCTTCGCGTGGACCAGTGCGCTTGCCCTCCTCGCCTTTGTCGCATCATGGCAGGGCTTCATGAACGGCGGCCGCCTTTGGCGCATCATGCAGCGCGGCTTCGGGGTGGTGACGCTGCTCTTGTTCCTGCTATGCAGCGCCATGGCCGTCGCCTATCTGACCGGCCTGCTCAAAGCCGGCTCCGGCATTGGCGGATTGATCGTCTACGTAGTCGTTGTTGCTGCACGCGCGCTTGCGGTCGAAGGCTGTGAAAAAATGGTCAAATCAGGACGTGACGAAAAGGACGAGCCGGTCTGCGCTGAACGAATGGACTGGCCGCCAACCTTCGTCAGACCAGGCACGTCCGCAAAGCGATGATTGAAGTACCGGGACCCGCGAGCGAGGCTCGCGGCCCCTGCCCCGCATTCCTGAGGCTTACTTTGCACCGACAGGTGGCACCGTCGCGATGACTTGCTGCTTTCCGCCAACGACCTTGACGATGAAGCTCTCGCGATCGAGATCGCCCTTCTGATCGAAGCTGACGTCGAGCAGCACGCCGGGGTTGTCCTTGGCGGAGATTTTCGCGCCGTGCAGCGCCGCGGCCAGTGCCTTCGAATCGAATTTCCCGATTTTTTCGGTCATCGCCTTGACGATGTAAACAGCACTGTAACCTTTCATGCCGTTGTGATCGGTCCGCTGCTTGTATTCCTTCAGATACTTCTCGTCGAACGCCTTCACGGCAGCTTGCGGCGCGTCTGGCGTCAAACCTACGTGGCCCAGGATTCCATCGGCCGCACCCCCGGCCAACTCGATCACTTTCTGCCCGATGATCGTCGTTTCGCCGACGATGGGCTTGTCGAATCCCTGCTTCTTCAACTCCCGAAGCAACCGTGCGCCCTCCTCTTCCGTGAGGTAGGCGAATAGCGCATCCGCGCCGCTTTGCTTGATTTTCAGTGCCGGTCCGGAAAAATCGATCTGGCCCGGGTCCGTCGAAATATCGGCAAGCACCTTGATGTCCTGAGCGGCCAAAGCCTTCACCATCTCGTCGCGCCCGCCCTTGCCAAAGTCGTTGTTGGTGAATGCAATCGCAATCGATTTGGCCTTCAACTGGTCCTTGATGTAACGGGCCAGTTTCGGCATCGATGTCGATTGCGTGAACGACGTGCGGAACACGTAAGGATTGCCCTGCAGGGTGATGACCGCTGCCTCTCCGCCGGTGAAATTGGTGATCTCCGCACGACGCGTCTCGCCCATGCTGACAATCATCGACCCGGAGTGGACCGGCCCAAGCACGACGTACGCACCTTCGTCGATGGCCTTTTGGCTCACTGCCTTCGCGACCGTCGGATTGGTTTGAGTATCCGTGGAAACGTAGTTGATTTTGCGGCCGAGGATGCCTCCCGCAGCGTTGATCTCCTTGACGGCGAGCTTGACGCCATTGTCGAAATTGTTGCCCGGTGTTGCGCCCGTCCCGGACAATTCCATGATGCCGTAAAACAACACGGGACCCTGTTGCGCCATTGCGCCGAACGAGATGCTGGCAAGAACGGCAAGAGCGAGCGACTGGAGCTTCCGCATGACTTCTCCTCCTATTGTGTTCATGTTTGGATTCGGTTCGATTCGCGCAGCACGCATATGCCGCCTACGTGCGTAAAAACAGTGTTTCGATCGGATCAGCTTGCAGACTTCGTGTGATCGTCCAGGGCGGTAAGTGCGAGCTCGTACCCGAGCGGACCCAAACCGCAGATCACGCCCAAGGCGGCCAATGAAACGAGCGACTTGTGGTACATCGATTCCCGGCGGTGAATGTTGGTGATGTGAACTTCGACTACAGGAAGCTCGGAGGCCTTCAACGCATCGAGTAACGCGACCGACGTGAAGGAATAGCCAGCCGGATTGATGACGATTCCGATGGCATGCTCGCGCGCCTCGTGAACCCATTCGACCAACTGGCCCTCGTGGTTGGTCTGGCGAAACACCAGCCCCAGAGCAAGATCCGAACAGGCTTTCTGACAACGCTGCTCGATTTCAGCCAGCGTGGTGTGGCCATAGAGGTGTGGTTCGCGCTTGCCCAGCAGGTTCAGGTTGGGACCGTTCAGAACGTAGATGCCACGCAAAGTCTTCTCCAAAGCGGTCGTGAGCTAGACCCGAGGGGTTCATGCGGCGTCACCAAGCTCAGATAATATGATAATACACATATTCTCATGCAATTTGGATATCAGCGGGTTTGACGATCGCGGCCATTGGCATATCATCTTGATATGGCTAGGAAACGCTTGAACACAGATGTGGCAGCAGCTGTTCCGCTCGGCGTTCGAGGGGACGCGTCGGTCGGCGAGACCGCCTATCGCCGCATCCGCAGCGACATCGTCTTCGGCAGGCTCGCTCCAGGCCAGAAGCTGACGCTGGACAGAATGAAGGAGGCTTACAACGCGAGCGTCAGCACGCTGCGCGAAATACTGAATCGCCTGTCGTCCGAGGCTTTGATCAAGGCCGAGGGCGCCAAGGGCTTCGAGGTGATGCCGACCTCGCCGGAGAACCTTCGCCAGGTCGCATCCATGCGGCAACTGCTCGAATGCCATGCGCTGAAGGAGTCTTTCGAAGCCGGGGATATGGAGTGGGAAGGTCGTGTCGTTGCCGCGCACCACAAGCTGGCGCAGATGGAAAAGCGCATGGCGGCGGGCGACCGCTCAGAAGCGGAAATCTGGAAGCGCTATGACTGGGAGTTTCACCACGCGCTGATTTCCGCGTGCGGGTCTCACGTGCTGCTCGAGACGCACGCGACGATTTATGATCGATATCTGCGCTATCAGATGATAGCCGCCGTCTACCGCGGCGAGGTCGCGTCGGGTGAACATCGCACGCTGCTCGAGAGTGCTCTTGCGCGCGAGTGGCGAACCGCGCAAAAGGCGTTGACCAAGCACGTTCAGGATTGCGTCGATCACATGGTGGGCAGCGGATTGATAGGCTAGCGCGGGGATCCTGAGTGGATACGACCCGCGCAAATAGTATTGTCGACACATGCGAGTCCCGGCGAAAGCGGGAACTTGACGCTTTGCTTCTTGCGCTCCCGGGCGTCAGCGCGAGAACAATCAACGGACTCGACGCTTATTACGTTGCGGACAAGATGTTCGCCTGCATCAGCGGCGCCGGTGTTGGATTGCGTCTTCCGGTCGCCACTGCAACCGAATTGCAGTTCTCCAGGGACAACGTCGTTCCGTTTCAGCCTGGCGGAATGGCGAGCACGAGGGAGTGGATACAGATCGATCGGGCCGAGGCCGCGGACTACAAGCTCGATCTTCCGCTCTTCGAGGCATCGCTGGAGTTCGTAAAAGGCGGCCGGACGCGCTGAAACTAAAGCAGCGATCCGCGCGCAAGCGCATCCACGCAATTGCCGCTGCTCCGAAAGGCTACTTGCCTGCACGCATACAGTCGTCCGGCTCGGGTAGCGGATTTCTCTATCACCGCGATCACGATACGCCGCTTCGATGCGCCTGCGAATCGGCCCTGCGCTGAATGCTCTGTAGGAAAAATCGTAGGCGTCGTAGGAAGCCGTAAGACATCTTGGCAAAGTACTACCCAAGCCCCTACATCCCGGACAACGGATCGATCTCCATGACTTCTATGGACGATTGCGGGATCTGCAAGTGGGGGTGTCCTTCGAATGCCTTTGCTGCCGCTTCGTGTGACTCTGCCTCCACCACGGCATACAACATGATGTCATTCCTTGCGCCAGAGGCGCCTTGCGCGGTGACACGTTTTGTCTTGCCGACGCCAGCTCCCTTGTCAACGAACATCTTTGCGTGATCGCTCATCCACTTCTTCCATTCAGCCTGCATCTTCTGTTCTGCGTCTTTTCTCTTCTCGGGGTCGGTGTTCTTCCAGTCGTCGATGATCGAAGCGGGCGCAAGATAGTTAACAAGAAATTTTTTCATGATTCAGACTCCTTGTTGATGATGACAACCATGCAGCGACTTTGAAAACCGCACAGACTGGCACCTGACGCGAAAGTAAGGCAAGGTCGGCGCAGGAAAGTTCCGATTTCAACTCACCTTATGAGTGGTACCGGAACATGCCGGCGCGCATCTACTCCTGCCTCGATCAAAGCGTAAAATGGAAGACCGCATCGAGCGATGATGGCCTCCAACGAGAAAGGACGACAATCATGAAGAAATCTGCCGAGACGAAGTTGCAGGGTCTGAAAGCCAGACAGAAGTCCCCGCTGGTCACACCTACCGATCTGAAGCCGAAAGCGACCAAGGAGATCTCGGGAGCGATGAACGCCATCCTGGCGGATGTGTTCGCGCTCTATATGAAGACCAAGAATTTCCACTGGCACATGAGCGGCCCGCACTTTCGCGACTACCACCTGCTGCTCGACGAGCAGGCCGACCAGCTATATGCGATGACCGACCCCATTGCCGAACGGATTCGCAAGTTGGGAGGCACCACGCTAAGGTCCATCGGTCACATTTCGCGCACGCAGCGCGTTCTGGACAACGACGCCGACTATGTCCAACCCCTGGATATGCTGGCGGAGTTGCGCGAGGACAACAAGACACTCGCGAGCAGTATGCGGGAGGTGCATAACGTATGCGACGAGAACCGCGACATCGCCACCGCAAGCCTGATCGAAGTCTGGATCGATGAAACGGAGCGGCGTACGTGGTTCCTGTTCGAGGCGAGTCGTGAGGGTGACGCGACCGGGCATTGAGCGCCGAAGGGGAGAGCGATTTGGCGGGAAGCATTGAAAGGAACACCGATGCCCGATTCTCTGAACGCAGAAGTCTGGTTTGCCTCGGGCGTCCGGACACCCTTCGCGAAGGTCGACGGCGCGCTCGCCACGCTCGATGCAATCGGCCTCTCCGTGCCGGTCGTGCGGCACATGATCGACCAACTCCACGGAGCATTGCCCGACTTCGCAGTCTGGGGAACCGTTGTCCCGAATCTGACGTGGAGCAACATTGCGCGGGAAGTATTGATGGATGCCGGCGTCGCCCCGACCATCCCGGCGTTTTCGACGGTGATGGCGTGTTCAACCAGCATGATGGGGGCAATCGAAGCGGCCGGCATGATCGATGGCGTCAGCCGAAACTTGGCACTCGTCGGCGGCGTAGAGAGCATGAGCCGCGTCCAGCTTGGCTTGGGACTATCGCTGTCGGACTGGCTGCGCAAAGTGCAGCAGGCGCGATCGCTGGGACAGAAGGTTTCGAGAATTGCGGACTTGAAGCTCCGCGACATCAAACTCTTTATCCCCACGGTGACCAATCGCACGACCGGCAAGAGCATGGGCGAACACACCGAGATCACGGCCAAGGAGTGGAAGCTGCCGCGTGAAGCACAGGACAGGATCGCATTGGAGAGCCACCAGCGAGCCATCGCCGCGTGGGATCGCGGCTTCTTCGACGATCTGGTGATCCCGATCGGCGATCTGCGTCGCGACACCATTCCGCGCAAGGACACATCGCTCGAGAAATTGGCGAAGCTGCCGCCGGCTTTCGACCGCACCAGCGGACTGGACACGCTGACCGCCGGCAATTCGTCACCGCTGACCGATGGCGCAGCAAGTCTTTGGGTGGCGTCCAAGGCCGGTCTCGCCAAACTGCCGCCCGACACCCCCAAGTCCAGGCTTGTCGATTGGGAGATCGCAGCGATCGATCTGCGCACGGAGGGGCTGCTCATGGCCCCGGCATTCGCCATCCCGCGCCTGCTCGCGCGCAACGGCTTGAGCTTTGCCGATATCGACATCTGGGAAATCCACGAGGCCTTTGCTGCCCAGGTACTAGCCCACATCAAGGCACTCGAAAGCCCGGAGTTCTTGCGTCAGAAAGCAGGCGTCGCAATGGACTTCGGCGCCTTCCCGAGAGAACGAATGAATCCGAACGGCGGCAGCATTGCGCTGGGTCACCCGTTTGGCGCGACGGGAGCGCGAATCCTGAGTCAGACGGTGAAAGAGCTTGCGAGCCGACCATCGGGAGCGCGCGCGATTGTCAGCATCTGCGCCGACGGCGGCCAAGGCAGCGTTGTCCTGCTGGAGGCGGCGTAGGCGCCTCGCAGGAGGTACCTTTCAAGGCCGGTGAGCAAATCCCGCTTCATGAACCAGAGCCTCTACCATGTCGAACAGACCCAAAGACATTTCTGACAATCCCGGCCCGGCAGGCATGCGCAAGGGCCTGACCAGCTACGGCGATGAAGACTTCTCGCTGTTCCTGCGCAAGGCATTCATCAAGGGTGCCGGGCTTACCGATGCGGCGCTCGACCGGGCGGTGATCGGCATCGCCGACACGGGAAGCGCCTACAACCCATGTCACGGCAACGCACCCCAGCTCGTCGAAGCGATCAAGCGCGGCGTCATGCTCGCAGGCGGCCTGCCGATGACTTTCCCGACGATATCCATCCACGAAAGCTTCGCCGCGCCGACAAGCATGTACCTGCGCAACCTCATGTCCATCGACACCGAGGAGATGATACGCGCGCAGCCGATGGACGCCGTGGTCCTGATCGGCGGTTGCGACAAGACCGTCCCGGCGCAGCTCATGGGTGCGGCATCGGCTGGCATTCCGGCGATTCAACTCGTCACCGGCTCGATGCTGACCGGATCGCACCGGGGCGAACGCGTGGGCGCATGCACCGATTGCCGCCGCTACTGGGGCAAATTTCGCGCAGACGAAATCGACGCCGGCGAAATTGCAGAGGTGAACGACCAGCTCGTCGCGAGCGTGGGCACCTGCTCGGTCATGGGGACGGCCAGCACCATGGCATGCATCGCCGAAGCGCTGGGGATGACCGTGCCCGGCGGCGCGTCTCCGCCAGCCGTCACCGCCGATCGCATCCGGATCGCCGAAGAGACCGGCGCGCAGGCGGTCAGGATGGCGCGCGAGCGCTTGACGATCGACAGGATTCTCACGCCCGCCGCGTTCGAGAATGCAATGCGCGTGCTGCTCGCCATCGGGGGCTCGACCAACGGCATCGTGCACCTGACCGCGATCGCGGGCCGCATGGGGCTCGACGTGGATCTGCAGGCGCTCGACCGCATGGGAACGCAAACCCCGGTCCTGCTGGATCTCAAGCCGTCGGGACAGCACTACATGGAAGACTTCCACAAGGCAGGAGGCATGGCGACGTTGTTGCGCGAGTTGAAGCCCCTGCTCCGTCTCGAGGCCCTGACCGTGACCGGGCGCACGCTCGGCGAGGAGATCGAGCGCGCCGGGCCGGGATTCGCGCAGACCGTCGTGCGCACGCTCGCTAACCCCATCTATCCGCAAGGCGGCATCGCCGTGCTGCGCGGCAATCTCGCGCCGGGCGGCGCCGTCATCAAGCAATCCGCGGCGGATGCGGCGCTGATGGAGCATGAGGGACGCGCGGTGGTCTTCGAGAACGCCGAGGACCTGGCCAAGCGAATCGACAGCGACGATCTCGACGTGACGCCGCAGGACGTGCTGGTCCTTAAAAATATCGGCCCCAAGGGCGCGCCGGGCATGCCGGAGGCCGGCTACCTTCCGATCCCGCGCAAGCTCGCGCGGGCGGGAGTCAAGGACATCGTGCGCATCTCCGATGGCCGCATGAGCGGAACGGCGTCGGGAACCATCGTGCTGCACGTGACGCCCGAATCGGCGATCGGCGGGCCACTGGCGTATGTTCAAAACGGGGACCGCATCCGACTGAGCGTGGCGAAACGCGAAATATCGCTGCTGATCTCCGACGACGAACTGTCGCGCCGCGCGGCGGCGATGCCCAAGGTCGAGCCGACCGCGGAGCGGGGATACCGAAAGCTGTTCCTGCAATCGGTAACACAAGCGGACAAGGGCGTCGACTTCGACTTTCTCAGGGCGGCGGCAACGCTCGGCAAGGTCCCGAGGTGATTGTGGCTTGCGACGGCGTCGGCGAGAGCGCTGGTTTCTCGCACACTGCAACTCGCCGGAGCGACAATCGACTGATGCCTCCTGTACCACTGCGTGGCCGCCGATTGTTGAGGGGACAGGTTTTGAACCTGTAACCTTCGGGTCATGAGCTCGACCGTCAAGCGGCTTACCCGTTCTTAACCTGCCGTACCTTCATTGACTTCGTGAGCTGCCCTCGACAGGTTGATGAGCTTTTTTCTGGCGCTGGCTTGAGTCAGCTCCAGCATGCCGCAGTCCGGCGCCAGAATCAGTTGCTCTTTTGGGATGTAGCGGAGCGCTTCGTTAGCGCGCGCTACCAAGGACTCGACACTTTCCACTTCGTTCTCACCGACATCGACGACTCCCAACATGAGCGTTTTCTTGCCTATCGCGCTCAATATGGACACATCCAGGTTGCTGGCCGCTCCCTCTATGGAAACGACGTCCAGCTTCGACTCGGACAGCCAGGTCAAGACATCACCGTAGTAGTCCTGATTCGCTTTGTAGCTGATGCCTTTTCGCTCCAGCGGCTTGTTTGGATAGCCGCAGCAAATATGCACCACAAAAGTCGCCTGGCGTTCGAGTCCTGCGAAGCAACGTTCGAGTGCTTCCAGCCCCCAGGCTTGCGCTGCTGCGGGATAGCGCAGCAGTACGGGATCGTCGAACTGAATCATCCGGCATCCGGCCGCGATAAGCGCTGCAACTTCATGATGAATCGCGTCGGCGTAGTCGAAAGCAAGCCGCTTGCGATCGCCTTGATAATATTCATCGGCCACGCAATCGGCAACGGTGCTGGGCCCGGGAAGGCCTATTTTGGCGATGCCCTTGGCGTGTTTCCTAGTGAACAAGAACTCGTCCAGAACCATTGACTGCGTATGTTCGATCTTACCGATGACACGCGGAGCGTTTTGCTGGGCAGTTCCGGCGCGCATCGAAATAGGTTTCAGGTTAATGGCGTCAACTCCGCCCAGCTTATTGACGATATGCAGCACATAGTGGCCGCGTCGTTCTTCACCGTCGGTAATGATATCGATGTCCGCGCTGTTCTGGTCTTCGATCGCCTGAAGCGCAGCCCTGTCCAGCAATTTTTCAAACTCGGCTTGCCCGAGTTCTTTTTCGCGGCGCTCAAAGGAAAAGCCAAAGCTGTCGAGCAATGATCGTCCGTTTTGCCTGTAGATATAACGCGGCTTGGGATAGCTACCGACGATGGCGGTCAATACCTTCGTTTGGGATTGCACAATGAGATCGTCAGTCGTTGCAGGAGGAGACGTCATAAGAGGCAATCGGCTGCGTCAGAAGCGCTGCGAGCCGACTGTCCATGCGGATCAGGCCGCAATGCGCGCGTCGATGCGCCGGCCGCTTGCCTTGTCGAAGAGCAGCGCGCTCGCCGGAGATACATGCAGGTGCACGCTGTCGCCTTCGCGATGGCGGGGCTCCGCGCCCGCCTCGAGAAAACGAATGACTCCGAAGTCGCTGTCGGCCGTGTAAAGGACTTCGCGGCCCATCGGCTCGGCCGCGGTGACGCGCGCGGGCGTTCCGCGCTCCGCCACCTGGACGCTCTCCGGACGAATCCCCAGAACCACCGGACCGCGCGTCGATTCGGCAAGTGGGATGCTCGCCTGGTGAACCTTGACCACGGCGCCGTCGGCTTCCCCATCGAACAGGTTGATCGGCGGTGAGCCGACGAAGCTTGCGACGAACAAAGTGTCGGGACGCTCGTAGAGATCCTCGGCGGCGCCTTCCTGCTCGACGCGACCGGCATGCATCACCACCACGCGATCGGCCATCGTTGTCGCTTCGATCTGATCGTGGGTGACGAGGACCGTGGTCACGCCCAGTTCGCGCTGGATGCGGCGGATCTCGGTGCGCATGGTGAGCCGCAGCCCCGCGTCGAGGTTCGACAGCGGCTCGTCGAGCAGGAGCAGGTGCGGTCGCTTGACCAGCGCCCGGGCCAGCGCGACGCGCTGTTGCTGGCCCCCGGAGAGTTGGCTCGGCCGCCGGTCGAGAAATCCGTCGACGCGCACCAGCGCGGCGATCTCCCGTGCGCGAGCCCCGGCCTCTGCCCGCTCGATCTTCTTGAAGCGCAACGGGAACATGATGTTCTCGAGCACCGACATGTTGGGATAGAGCGCATAGGACTGGAAGACGATGCCGACATTGCGGCCTCGCGCTTCGACGTCATTGACCCGCGCGCCGTCGAACGTGATGTCGCCGCTGGTAGGCTGGTAGATGCCCGCGAGCATCATCAGCGTCGTCGTCTTGCCACAGCCGGAAGGCCCCAGAACCGCGACGAAGGCGCCATCCTCGATCGTGAGGTCGATGCCCGCGACCGCGTTTGCGCCGACCCACTCCTTGCGCAGGTTCTTGAGTTCGATACGGGCCATGGTTTACCCCTTGATGCCGCCGATCGTCATCTGCGTCAGATACTTCTGGCAAAAGACGTACAGCAGTAGGCTTGGCAGAACGTAGAAAACGGCGACGGCGGCAACGATCCCGTAGTCGACCCCCATCACATCGTCGGAAACCCAGAACAGGTACAGGCTCATCACCCAGTTCTTGTTTTCGATGAGAAACGTCCGCACGAAAATGTATTCCTCCCAGGCGCGGATGAAGGCAAAGACGCCGACGGCGATCAAGCCCACGCGCACCTGCGGCAGGACCACCAGGCGAAACGCCTGCCGTCGCGTGGCACCGTCGGTCATGGCGCTCATCTCGATATCCCAGGGCACGCCATCGAAAAAACCCTTCATTACGAATACATAGAATGGAAGCTCGATCGCGGCGAGCACCAGCATCACGCCGACAATCGTGTCGAGGAGCCCGATCCAGTACAGCATCAGGAAGATCGGAATGATCAGGGTCATCGCGGGGAAAGCGTGGAGCACGAGCAATCCCTGCAGAAACGCGTTGCGGCCGCGAAACGTGAAACGCGAGATGTAGTATCCGGCCAGCGATGCCACGGTGAGGATGATCACTGTCTGCGACAGGGCCAGCGCGAGCGAATTGAAGAAAGCAGTCCAGACCGACGGAAACTGCGCGCCCGAAGTCGCCTTCGAGCGCAACTCTTCGACGAAATCGGAGTGTGTCAGAAAGCGGAAATTGTCGAGATGAAGCCTGCTGCCAACGAGTGCGGCGAGCAGCGTCCCGGCAATCGCGAGGATGACCACGACGGCGCCGAGGCGCAGCCCTCGCGACGCTGCCATCATGTGCACGATGCTGTAGAGGATGACGGCGGGCACGATTACCGCGCACGCGGTCCACAGCACGTCGCTCGAGACGCCTCCGGTCCTTGCCGTAAAGGCAATCACCACCATCCAGAAGTACGGCAGGATGATGGGTACGGAGACCACGACGAGAAAGGCGAGCACCGCCGCCTGGGCGGAAACCCTACGGCGCCATGCGCGACGCGCAAGCGCCGGCCAATCACCGCGCGCCTCGAGCGCGGGGCCTGCAACTGCGTCGTTGGCCGCCATCAATGCACCTCGATCCGCGGTGGCTGCAGGAGCTTTTTCATGTCCATCAGCCGCCACAACGCAAGCGCTGCCGCCACGCCGATCACGACCAGGATGAGCGAAAGCGCTGCGCCGTAGGCGTATTCACCGCTCTCGAATGCGCGCCGATAGGCGTATAGCGAGAAGACCGTGGTGTCGTAGAACGGGCCTCCGCCGGTGATCAGCAGAACGTACTCGAAGCTTACGAGCAGCGAGAGCGTCTGATGGATCGTCATGTAGGAAATCGGCCAGCGCAAAGCCGGAAGCGTGATGTGGCGCACGATGGCGAGCGGACCCGCACCGTCGACCCGGGCGGC
>Ga0209839_10001217_pt1 | contig 13286 bp, 11 predicted proteins | sample OrgsoiDNA2013050_FD_185800 | JGI IMG/M metagenome (GOLD analysis project Ga0209839, IMG submission 185800) | Permafrost soil microbial communities from the Arctic, to analyse light accelerated degradation of dissolved organic matter (DOM) -... | ecosystem: Environmental > Terrestrial > Soil >... | reverse complement strand
AGCATGATCTCCGCGCAAACGCGTTCCGCGTTTGTCGCGAGGGAAAACCGGTACCCACCCTCGGGTCGTGGCCCGAGGGCATGCTTTTCCGGATCATGCTCTATCCGCGATAGATCGGCGCGCCCGCAGGTGAACCCGTCGCGCCGCCATCGACGAAGATCTCCGCGCCTTGAACGTTCGAAGCATCGTCGGAGGCGAGGAACAACACTGTCTTGGCAACTTCGTCGGCTTCGCCGAGCCGCCCGAGCGGAATGGTGCGGGAAATTCGCTTGTCCAGAACAGCGAATGCTTCGGCCGTGGGAGCCGCACCGTTCCAGATCGGCGTCCTTGCTGCGCCGGGCGCAACCACATTGACGCGAATGCCGCGCGGCGAGAGCTCCGACGCCATCACCCGGGCCATCGCCCGCACCCCGGCCTTGCTCGCCGCATAGGCCGAGTAGCCGGGATTGCCGAGCACGGAGATGACCGAGCCGTTCAAGATGATCGACGCGCCGTCGTTCAGATGCGGCGCCGCCGCCTGCACGGTGAAGAACACCGAAGTGATGTTGGTTCTGATGACCTGCTCGAATGCAGCCAGCGTGGTGCCTCCGATAGGCGTATTGCCGGGGATGCCGGCATTGGCGAAGAGGATGTCGAGCTTGCCGAATTTTTCGACGGCCTGCCGAATCGCCTGTTCGGTCGCCGCGATATCGGTCGCGTCGGCGACAATCGCGAGCGCGTTCGGTCCCAGTTCCTTTGCCGCGGCTTCCAGCGTCGCCTGATTTCGTCCGGTGATGGCGACCCGCGCCCCTTCAGCCACAAATAGCCGCGCCGTCGCAAGTCCGATGCCGCTGTTGCCGCCTGTAATCAACGCCGTCTTGTTCGCAAGCCTCACGATCGCCTCCACTGGTTGCATTATTAAACTAAATGAACTATCTAGGGGATCTGGTTTCATAATGCAACTACACAACGCCGTGATCGGCAGGATCGATTTTTTGGAGCCGAAAGGACGCCCATGGTGAAACGCACCAGCCTTGAAAAAGCGGAATGCCCGATCGCGCGATCGCTGGACGCGCTCGGTGACTGGTGGTCGCTGCTGATCATCCGCGACGCCTTCCTGGGAAAGCGCCGCTTCGGCGAATTTCAAAAAAGCATCGGCCTGGCGAAGAATATCCTCACCGCGCGGCTGCGCGCGTTGGTGGAGCGCGGCATCCTGACGACGGCGCCCGCCTCCGACGGCAGCGCCTATCAGGAATATCTGCTGACCCCGAAGGGGCGCGGGATATTTCCGGTGCTGGTCGCGCTGCGGCAGTGGAGCGAGGAATTTTCCTGCGATGGCGGTGGCTTCCCCACTTTGCTGGTCGATCGCGACAACGGCCGCCCGGTGCGAAAACTCGAACTCCGCGCGGAGGACGGCCGGTTGCTCGGCAATGCCGATACCGACGTGCGGCCGAATTCCGGCGCCAAACGCCGCCGGCGCGTTCCGGCCTGAGCGATGCCAGCCTGAAATTTAAGACGAATCGCGTTTGCCGCGCGGCTGGATGCGCTCCTGCGCTTCCATCTGCGCCATCTCGAGCAGGCGAACGAGCATTTCGAGGTTATGGCGCCGCGCCAACCGGGCGAGGTCGGCGGCGTTCTCCGCGATGTAGGCCAAAGCCTCATCCGGCCCGCCGTCCTCCGGCGGATCATCGGTTCGCAAACTCATATCGGAGCCTGAAGATGCGGCCCTCGGCCGACGTCCTGTCTTGGTCAGTTAAAAAGATACATCCAATACCGCGCATTGGTGACAGATACCCTTTTTAAGAGCACAACTCTAGGACGCGCTTTTCAACTTTTTGGATACTGGTTCCCCCTGTTCCCGCCGCCCTTCAACATCTGTCGATTTGACAGGGGGCCCCACTACACCCATGTTCCCTGCGAAACGGCCGACGCGAATCTCGCGGAACCGGCCCTTATTTTCCCCTTAAGCCATTGGAATGACATGAATATCGTCATTGTCGAGTCGCCGGCGAAGGCCAAGACGATCAATAAGTATTTGGGCTCGGCCTATGAGGTCCTGGCCTCATTCGGCCATGTTCGGGATCTGCCGGCCAAAAATGGATCGGTCGATCCGGATGCCAATTTCCAGATGATCTGGGAGGTCGACCCCAAGGCGGCGGGCCGACTCAACGACATCGCCAAGGCGCTCAAGGGTGCCGACCGGCTGATCCTCGCAACCGACCCCGATCGGGAGGGCGAAGCGATCTCATGGCACGTGCTGGAGGTCTTGAAGGAAAAGCGCGCGATCAAGGACCACAAGATCGAGCGCGTGGTGTTCAACGCCATCACCAAGCAGGCCGTGACCGACGCGATGAAGCATCCGCGCCAGATCGATGGCGCGCTGGTCGATGCCTACATGGCGCGCCGTGCGCTGGACTATCTGGTCGGCTTCACGCTCTCACCGGTGTTGTGGCGCAAATTGCCGGGCGCGCGCTCCGCAGGGAGAGTGCAGTCGGTCGCGCTGCGGCTGGTCTGCGACCGCGAGCTCGAGATCGAGAAATTCATTCCGCGGGAATATTGGTCGCTGGTGGCGACCCTGACGACGCCGCGCGGCGACGCGTTCGAGGCCCGGCTGGTCGGAGCCGATGGCAAGAAGATCCAGCGGCTCGACATCGGCACCGGCGCGGAAGCCGAAGACTTCAAGAAGGCGATCGAGGCCGCCAATTTTACCGTCTCCACCGTGGAGGCAAAACCGGCGCGTCGCAATCCGCAGGCGCCGTTTACCACATCGACGCTGCAGCAGGAGGCCAGCCGCAAGATGGGCTTTGCGCCCGCGCATACCATGCGGATCGCGCAACGGCTTTATGAAGGTATCGATATCGGCGGCGAGACCACCGGTCTCATTACTTATATGCGGACCGACGGCGTGCAGATCGACAATTCGGCGATCACGCAAGCGCGCAAGGTGATCGGCGAGGACTACGGCAACGCCTATGTGCCGGAGGCGCCGCGCCAGTACCAGACCAAGGCCAAGAACGCCCAGGAGGCGCATGAAGCGATCCGTCCGACCGATCTGTCGCGCCGTCCGGCCGAGATGCGCCGCCGGCTCGATACCGATCAGGCGCGGCTCTATGAATTGATCTGGATCCGCACCATCGCCAGCCAGATGGAATCGGCCGAACTCGAACGCACCACGGTCGATATCGCCGCCAAGGCGGGCTCCCGCGTGCTGGATTTGCGTGCCACCGGGCAGGTCGTAAAGTTCGACGGCTTCCTCGCGCTCTATCAGGAAGGCCGCGACGACGATAGCGACGACGACGACTCTCGCCGCCTCCCCGCCATGAGCGAGGGCGAGGCGCTGAAGCGCAGGGATCTCGCCGTCACCCAGCATTTTACCGAACCGCCGCCGCGTTTTTCCGAAGCTTCCCTGGTCAAGCGCATGGAGGAGCTCGGCATCGGCCGTCCCTCGACCTATGCCTCGATCCTGCAGGTGCTGAAAGACCGCGGCTATGTCAGGCTCGAAAAGAAGCGCCTGCATGGCGAGGACAAGGGCCGCGTCGTGGTCGCGTTCCTGGAAAACTTTTTCGCCCGCTACGTCGAATATGATTTTACCGCCGCGCTGGAAGAACAGCTCGACCGCATCTCCAACAACGAGATTTCCTGGCAGCAGGTTTTAAGGGATTTCTGGGTCGATTTCATCGGCGCCGTCAACGAGATCAAGGACCTGCGTGTCACCCAGGTGCTGGACGCGCTCGACGACATGTTGGGGCCGCACATCTACGCGCCGCGCGAGGATGGCGGCGATCCCCGGCAATGCCCGACCTGCGGCACCGGCAAGCTCAACCTCAAGGCGGGAAAATTCGGCGCCTTTGTCGGCTGCACCAATTATCCGGAGTGCCGCTATACGCGTCCGCTGGCCGCCGACAGCGAAGCCAGCGCCGATCGCATCCTCGGCAAGGATCCGGTGTCCGGTCTCGACGTCGTGGTGAAGGCCGGTCGCTTCGGTCCCTACATCCAGCTCGGCGAGCCCAAGGACTACGCCGAAGGCGAAAAGCCGAAGCGCGCCGGCATTCCCAAAAACATGTCGCCTGGCGACATCGAACTCGAGCTGGCATTGAAGCTGTTGTCGCTGCCGCGCGAAATTGGCAAACATCCGGAAACCGGCGAACCGATCACCGCGGGACTTGGCCGGTTCGGCCCGTTCGTGCGCCATGAGAAAACCTATGCCAGCCTCGAGGCCGGCGACGAGGTGTTCGATATCGGGCTAAATCGGGCGGTCACGCTGATTGCCGAGAAAATCCTGAAAGGACCGAGCGGCCGCCGCTTCGGCGCCGATCCCGGCAAGCCGTTGGGCGATCATCCGACGCTTGGCGGCGTCGCGGTCAAGGGCGGACGTTACGGCGCCTATGTCACGGCGGGCGGCGTCAACGCCACGATCCCCAGCGACAAGACGCAGGAAACCATCACGCTCGAAGAAGCCATCGCGTTGATCGACGAACGCGTCGCCAAGGGCGGCGGCAAGCCGAAGCGCGGCGCCAAGAAAGCAAAACCCGCCAAGCCTGCCAAGGCAGAGAAGCCGGCCAAAGTGGAAGCGGATGCCAAGACGCCCAAGCCTTCTAACAAGCCCGCCAATAAGCCTGCCAAGAAAGCGGCCGCGAAGAAATCCGCGACCAAGCCGAAATCGGACAGCGCCGCCTCGGCCAGCAAGGCCCGCGCGCCGGTAACGGCAACGGCCAAAACCTCTCCGGCAAAGCCAGCACCCAAAACCGCCGCCAAGAAGAGCGCCGGCAAGGCAAGCGGATAAGTGGCAAAACAACGCGACAAGGTTTTTCCAGAGCGGGACGCCCTCGTCGCCTTCATCCGCGCGCATCCGGGAAAAGTCGGCACCCGCGAAATCGCGCGGGAATTCGGCCTGAAGAATGCCGACCGCGTCGAACTCAAGCGCATCCTGCGGGAACTCGCCGACGAAGGCACGATTGAGAAGCGCGGCAAGAAGATCAGCGAACCTGCGGCCCTGCCGGCGACCGTGATGGCCGACGTCACCGGCCGTGACAGCGACGGCGAATTGATCGCCACGCCCACCGAATGGGATGAGGTGGAAAACGGCGAGCCGCCGAAAATCCGCATCCATGTACCGCGCCGTCCGCAGCCGGGCACGGCGGCAGGTGTCGGCGACCGCGCGCTGCTGCGGATCGAGAAACTCGACGAGCGCGAAGGCGGCGCCTATCGCGGCCGCGTCATCAAGGTGGTCGATCACGCCAAGACGCGCGTGCTCGGAATTTTTCGCACGCTCCCCGGCGGCGGGGGGCGGCTGATTCCGGTCGACAAGAAGCAGGCCGGCCGCGAATTGAACATTGCCAAGGCCGACAGCAATGGCGCCGAGGACGGCGACCTCGTCAGCGTCGATCTGGTGCGCTCGCGCGGTTTCGGCCTGGCCTCCGGCAAAGTGAAGGAGCGGCTCGGCTCGCTCGCCAGCGAGAAGGCCGTCAGCCTGATCGCCATTCATTCCCACGAGATTCCGCAAGCCTTCTCGCCAGCCGCGTCGCGCGAGGCCGAGGAAGCGAAGCCTGCGACGCTGAAAGGCCGCGAGGACTGGCGCGACCTGCCGCTGGTGACGATCGATCCGCCCGATGCCAAGGACCATGACGACGCGGTTCATGCGCAAGCCGATCCCGATCCGAACAACAAAGGCGGCTACATCGTCGATGTCGCGATCGCCGATGTTGCGTTCTACGTGCGGCCGGGATCGGCGCTCGACCGCGACGCGCTGACACGCGGCAATTCGGTGTACTTTCCGGATCGCGTGGTGCCGATGCTGCCCGAGCGCATCTCCAACGATCTGTGCTCGCTGGTGCCGGGCGAGCCGCGCGGCGCGCTGGCGGTCCGGATGGTGATCGGCAATGACGGCCGCAAGCGCTCGCACAGCTTTCATCGTATTTTGATGCGCTCGGCCGCCAAGCTGAATTACGCGCAGGCGCAGGCGGCGATCGACGGACGGCCGGATGACACCACGGGCCCCCTGCTCGATCCGATCCTAAAACCGCTCTACGACGCCTATGCCATCGTGAAGCGCGCGCGCGACGAGCGCGATCCGCTCGACCTCGATATTCCCGAGCGCAAGATCCTGTTGAAGCCGGACGGCACGGTCGATCGCGTCATCGTGCCGGAGCGGCTGGACGCGCATAAACTGATCGAAGAATTCATGATCCTGGCCAATGTCGCCGCGGCCGAAATGCTTGAAAAGAAGGCGCTGCCGCTTATCTATCGAGTGCACGATGAACCGACGCTTGAGAAGGTTCATAACCTGCAGGAATTCTTGAAAACGCTGGATCTGCCGTTCGCCAAAAGCGGCGCCTTGCGGCCCGCTTTGTTCAATCGCGTGCTGGCGCAGGTCAAGGGACATGATTCCGAGCCGCTGGTGAATGAAGTGGTGTTGCGCTCGCAAGCCCAGGCCGAATACGCCGCCGAGAATTACGGCCATTTCGGCCTGAACCTGCGGCGCTACGCGCATTTCACTTCGCCGATCCGCCGCTACGCCGATCTTGTCGTGCACCGCGCATTGATCCGGGGCCTCGGTCTTGGTGAAGGCGCGCTGCCGGAGACTGAGACGGTGGAAACGCTGACCGAGGTCGCGGCGCAGATCTCCGTGACCGAGCGCCGCGCCATGAAGGCCGAGCGCGAAACCGCCGACCGGCTGATCGCGCATTTTCTCGCCGACCGCATCGGGGCCACTTTTCAAGGCCGCATCTCCGGCGTCACCCGCGCCGGACTGTTCGTGAAACTCTCCGATACCGGCGCCGATGGGCTGATCCCGATCCGTACCTTGGGCACGGAATATTTCAACTACGATGAGGGGCGCCACGCGCTGGTCGGATCGCGCAGCGGTGCCATGCACCGGCTGGGTGACGTCGTCGACGTCCGTCTGGTAGAAGCAGCTCCGGTGGCAGGCGCGTTGCGGTTTGAGCTGCTGTCGGAAGGCCGCCTTGCCCCGCGCGGCAGGGCGCGCGAAGCCGGGCGTGATGTTTCCAAGGCGCGGGCCAAGGTGCTTCCTGGCCGTAGCCCGCGCAAGCAAGATCCCAAGCCAGGCAAGGCCAAGCCCGGCAAATCGAAGTCGAAGAAGGGCAAATCATGGAAACCGTGAGCGCGACAAGCAAAGTCTGGAGCCTGGAATCCGCGCCGGCCGAAAAGCGCAGCGTCTGGACCGCATTGAAGCGGGGTTTTCGCGGGCGCTGCCCCCGCTGCGGCGAAGGCAAACTGTTTCGCGCATTTCTGAAAGTGGACGATCATTGTTCGGTTTGCGGACTGGATTTCACGCCGCACCGCGCCGACGATCTTCCGGCCTATCTCGTCATCGTCATCGTCGGCCACATCGTGGTACCGACGATTTTGTGGATCGAAACCGATTATGCGCCTCCGGTATCGTTGCAGCTCGCGATCTATCTGCCATTGACGCTGGTCTTGTCGTTGCTGCTGCTGCAGCCGGTCAAGGGCGCCGTGGTCGGGGTGCAATGGGCATTGCGCATGCACGGATTTGACGAACAAAATCCTGAACCGTAAATCGGGGTCATACAAACAAGAAACAAAATGGGGCGGCGGGAGTGAAATGAGCGAGACTGTAAAGGAACAGAAAGAAGCCGATCACCATCCCTATCGCCGCCCCGTAGACGCCGCCACGCTGATCCTGGTCGATCGCGCCGCCACCACCCCGAAAGTTCTGGTCGGCAAACGCCACGACAAGGTGGTATTCATGCCCGGCAAATTCGTCTTTCCCGGCGGTCGCGTCGACAAGACCGACAATCGCATTCCGGTGGCCGCAGCTATACCGAAGGCGCTGGAAGCCAATCTGATGAAGGGCCGTCCGAAGATCACGCCGTCGCGCGCGCGCTCATTGGCGATCGCCGCGATCCGCGAGGCCTGCGAGGAAACCGGCCTCTGCCTGGGGCGCAAGGCCAGCGGCGCCGCGCCGAAGCTGGAGGGCGAATGGAAAGCGTTCAGTGACGCCGGATTGCTGCCGGATCCGTCCGGACTGTTTTTGATCGCGCGCGCGATCACCCCGCCGGGCCGGGTGCGGCGTTTCGATACCAGATTTTTCACCGCGGACGCATCAAGCATCGCCCATCGCGTCGAGGGCGTGATCCATGCCGAGGCGGAACTGGTGGAACTGGTCTGGGTCGAGATCGGCTCGAAGCCGCTGGCCGATCTGCACCCGATGACCAGGAATGTCCTGAACGAACTCGAAAAGCGTCTCGCTACCGGCCCGCTGAATCACGACGCCGCGGTGCCGTTCTTCCACTTCTACGGCGGCAAGATGCACAAGGATATCTTGGGCGAAACGAGGAGCGCTGTGTCATGATGCGGTTCACAAAGTCCCTGCTCGCCTCCGTCGCGTTGTGCAGCCTGCTCTCGCTGCCCGCCCGTGCGGAGCTCGATGTGGCCAAACTGAAAACCACGATCGAGGCTTCCGTCGAGAACGACTATCCAAAGCTGGATGCACTCTACAAGGACCTCCACGCCCATCCCGAGATCGCCTTCCAGGAAGTGAAGACCGCCGCAAAGCTCGCCGCCGAAATGCGCGCGATCGGTTTTGAGGTCACCGAGCAGGTCGGCAAGACCGGCCTGGTCGCGATCTACAAGAACGGCGACGGGCCGACCATCATGGTGCGCACCGAACTCGATGCGCTGCCGATGGAGGAGAAGACCGGCTTGCCCTATGCGAGCCACGACAAGACCAACTGGAACGGGCGAGAGACGCCCGTCGCCCATAGCTGCGGCCATGACATTCACATGGCGAGCTGGGTCGGCACCGCCAAGACGCTGGTTGGCCTGAAAGACCAATGGCACGGCACCTTGATGTTCATCGCCCAGCCGGCCGAGGAAGAGATCGCGGGCGCGAAAGCGATGTTGGACGACGGGCTGTTCACCCGCTTTCCGAAGCCCGACGTCGGCTTTGCCTTGCATGACGGCGCCTCCGCGTACGGCACCGTCTCCTATCGGGTCGGAATCGGCTCGTCGAATCAGGATGGCCTGTTCATCCGGTTCCATGGCCGTGGCGGACACGGTGCGATGCCGCAGAACACCATCGATCCGGTGATGATCGCGGCGCGCTTCGTCGTCGATGTGCAGAGCGTCATCAGCCGCGAGAAGGACCCGACCGAGTTCGGCGTGGTCAGCATCGGCGCGATTCACGGCGGCACCGCCGGAAACATCATTCCCGACAACGCCCTCGTGGTTGGAACGATCCGCACCTTCAAGCCGGAGGTGCGCACCAAGATGCTGGCCGGGATCGAGCGGACGGCGAAGGCTGTCGCCGCGATGGCGGACGCGCCTCCGCCCGACATCAATCTCGACGCGGGCGCCAAGGCGGTGGTGAACGATCCCGCGGTGGTCGCGACCGCCGAGAAGGTGCTGAAGGCTGCGTTCGGTGACAAGATCAGGACGACGCCGCCGAACACCACCAGCGAGGATTATTCGGAATACGTCAACGCCGGCGTGCCCTCGATGTTCTTCAATATCGGTGTCTATGAACCCGAGCGCGTCGCCGCCGCGCGCAACGGCGGTCCACCATTGCCCCCCAACCATTCGCCCCTCTTCGCGCCGGTGCCGAAGCCCACAATCGAGACCGGCGTCACGGCGATGGCGCTCGCCGTTCTCAGCGCGTTCGATCAGCGGGCGCGCGGGCCGTAGCCCCCTCCTCCGTCATTCCGGGGCGCGCCAACGGGTCGGCGATTGCCGACCGAAGGCGCGTCCTCAGACGTGCAATTGCACATCGGGGAATGACGACGCCGAGATTGATTCAGCCCAAAACGACTTCAAAACGCAAAATTCTTCTCATTCCTGCGTAATGCCTTTGCGCCGGCGCATCCCTATCTGCAACCGAACAAACATCAAACACGGGTTCACCCATGGCAAAACGTCAGTTGCGGCTCGGCGCGTTCATGCGGCCGGTCAGTATTCATACCGGCGCGTGGCGCTATCCCGGCGCGTGGCCGGACGCCAATTTCAATTTTCCGCACATTAAACGGCTGATCCAGAAACTCGAAGCCGGCAAATTCGACGCCTTCTTCATGGCGGATCATCTGGCCGTGCTCAACATGCCGATCTCCGCGTTGAAGCGCAGCCACACCGTGACCTCGTTCGAGCCGTTCACGCTGTTGTCGGCGCTGGCCGGCGCCACCGAACAGATCGGGCTGATCGCGACGGGGTCGACCACCTTTGACGAGCCCTATCATGTCGCCCGCCGCTTTGCTTCGCTCGATCATATCAGTGGCGGCCGTGCGGGGTGGAACATCGTCACCACGTCCAATCCGGACGCGGCGCTGAATTTCGGACTCGACGACCATATGGAGCACGCCGAGCGCTATCGCCGCGCGCGCGAATTCTACGATGTGGTGACGGGCTTGTGGGATTCCTTTGCCGACGACGCCTTCCCGCGCGACGTCGAAGCGGGTCTCTATTTCGATCCCGCCAAGATGCACGTCCTCAATCACAAGGGAAAATATCTCTCGGTGCGCGGCCCGCTCAATATCGCCCGCCCGGTGCAGGGCTGGCCGGTGATCGTGCAGGCCGGCGCGTCCGACGACGGCAGGCAGCTCGCGGCCGAAACCGCGGAGGCCGTGTTCACCGGCGGCGGCAGCCTTGCCGACGGGCAAAAGCTCTATGCCGATATCAAGGGCCGCATGGACAAGCTCGGCCGCGACCGCGACCACTTGAAAATCCTGCCGGGCGCCTTCGTTGTCGTTGGCGACAGTGTCGAGGAAGCGCGCGAAAAACGGGCAAAACTCGACAGCATGGTGCATTACGACAGCGCCATCGCGTCGCTGTCGGTCCAGCTCGGGACCGACGCGTCAGGCTTCGATCCCGACGGGCAGCTGCCGCCGATCCCGGAAACCAATGCCTCCAAGAGCGGTCGCCAGCGGCTGGTCGACGTCGCCGCGCGCGACAAGCTCACCGTCCGCCAGCTCGCGCAGCGCGTCGGCGGCTATGGCGGGCTGGCGTTCGTCGGCACGCCCTCAGTGATCGCCGACCAGATGGAGGAGTGGCTGACCGGTTACGGCTGCGACGGTTTTAACATCATGTTCCCCTATCTGCCCCAAGGCCTCGACGATTTCGTCGACAAGGTCGTGCCGGAACTGCAGAGACGCGGGATTTTCCGTACCCAGTATGAAGGCCGGACCCTGCGGGAAAATCTCGGCCTGCCCCGTCCCAAAAACCGGTTCTTTGAGGCCTGATCGCCAGGAATTGCGCCGGTTTTTGCCCGCAAAACCTTGACTTTGGGCCGTCAGAAGCTAGGTTGCCCGGCAAATGCGGGCCTGATGGGCCGGCGCCCGATTCCCCTTATATTTGAGGTTTGAGAACATGGCCAAAGCGGTCACCATCAAGGTCAAGCTCGTTTCCTCGGCGGATACCGGCTTCTACTACGTTGCCAAGAAGAATTCGCGCACCATGACCGACAAGATGGTGAAGAAGAAGTACGACCCGGTGGCGCGCAAGCACGTCGAATTCAAAGAATCCAAGATCAAGTAAGGTTTTGATACATCGCTGGCGGATTTGAACGGGGCCATTCGGCCCCGTTTTGATTCTTGCCGTGTCCCGGACGCGGTGCAGCGCTCTCCCGGCGATGCGAAGCATCGTCCGGTGCGCTGCTCCGCAGAGCCGAGACCCATTCTCTGACCAAATGGACCCCGGATGCAGCGCGGGCCAACCTATGCCGCGGCAACCAGCGGCGGCTCCGTCGGCCGCAGCAACGCAAATGTCACCTGGATGATCCCTGCCGCCAGACCCAGGGCGACGCCGATCCGCCAGGCCATCGTGTAGGAACCGAGTGCGTCGAAGATCAGCCCGCCGCCATAGGCACCGACGAAGCTGCCGAGTTGATGGCTCATGAAGGCAAGCCCCTGGATCATCGCCTGCCATTGCAGCCCGAACATCTCGACGACCGCGCCCGCTACCAGCGGCCCGACGCCGAGCCACAGGAAACCCATCATCGCGCCGAACAGCAGCGTCGTTGTCGGCGATGGCGGCAGCATGAAGTACCAGCCCAGCACCAGCGACCTTGAAATATAGATTCCGCCCAGCAGCGCCAGCTTGTTCCAGCGCTCGCCGGCCCAGCCGAAGAACAGGCTGCCCAGGACGTTGAAACCGCCGATGACGCCGAGCGTCTGCGCGCTCAGCATCGGATCCAGCCCGCAGATCGCCAGATATGACGGCAGATGCGTGGTGACGAAGATAAGCTGCATGCCGCAGACGAAGTAGGCGCACGTCATCACCACGAACGAGGCGTTGCCGAACGCGATCTTCGTCGCGACCGCGGCCGAAGTATCGGCAATTTGGTCGGACGCCCGCGGCGGCAGCGGAATCTTGTCGACCTTGCCGGCGAACCAGGCGGCCGGAAGCAGCGCCAGCGACAGGATGACAAAACCGACGAGGCCGGTTCTCCAGCCGTACCCCTCATTCAGCATCTGCCCCATGGGCGCCGACAACAATGCCCCGAGCGATCCCGCCGCCGAGACGATGCCGAGCACCGTACTGCGCACGGTGGCAGGCACCGCGCGCGTTGCCACCGACATCGCGATCGCAGCCGCCGTGCACGCCAGTGACATCCCGATCAGGACCCCCGCGCCGAGCATGATGCTGAGAAAGCCTTGCGCGCCCGCCATCAGCGAGAGCCCGGCGACGTAAAACACCGCACCGGCCATCATGATGGTGCGAAAGCCGAACCGCACCGTCAACGCGCCGGCGAGAGGTTGCAGGAAACCCCAGGCGAGGTTTTGCACGGCGATGGCAAGCGTGAAATCGGATACCGATATACCGACATCGTGGGTCAGCGGCTGCAGGAAGATGCCAAGTGACTGGCGCAACCCCATGCTCAGGCTGAGCATCAGCGAGGCGCCGATCAGAATGGGAAGCGTGGGACGAAGGAGTTGCAGCAGGGGCATATTCTTGTTCTCCCTTTTGGCTCGCCGGTCGGAGCACCGCGACTGCCATGACGATCAGGGCTTGATTACACCGATCTGTGTAATTAAGTTATGAGGCGCTGCATTGTCAAGGCAAAAAGAACACAGGTCTGTGTAATCATGTCCTCCCCCGCAAAGCCGACCATGAAGGAGCGGATCCTCGAAACCGCCGACCGGCTGTTCTATCTGCAGGGCATCCGCGCCGTCGGCGTCGATACCGTCGCGGCCGAAATCGGCATCTCCAAGCGCACGCTCTACAACCACTTTCCTTCGAAGAACGAGTTGATATCGGCCTATCTCGAGCGCCGGTTCAGGCCGGTTCCGACCTCCGACAAGCCGCCCGCAGAACAAATTCTCCGCACCTTCGACCGGCTG
>Ga0209839_10001216_pt1 | contig 13292 bp, 12 predicted proteins | sample OrgsoiDNA2013050_FD_185800 | JGI IMG/M metagenome (GOLD analysis project Ga0209839, IMG submission 185800) | Permafrost soil microbial communities from the Arctic, to analyse light accelerated degradation of dissolved organic matter (DOM) -... | ecosystem: Environmental > Terrestrial > Soil >... | reverse complement strand
GATGTTCGGGCTGACCAATAGCGAGGGCAACCATGGTGAGGACGTCAAGGAGTATTGGTTCTACTTGGACAGCACGCCGACGCACTCGTATATGAAGTGCCAGTACAAGTATCCGCAGCGGGCGTTTCCGTATTGGGACCTGTTGTCCACTAACCGCAGCCGGGGTAAGCAGGAGATGGAGTACGAGCTGCTGGACACGGGGATCTTCGATGAGGACCGGTATTTCGACGTGGTCGTGGAGTACGCAAAGGCCGGCCCCGATGACATCTTGATGCTGGTCACGGCGCATAACCGCGGTCCGGACGCGGCGACCCTGCATCTGCTGCCGACGCTGTGGTTTCGTAACACGTGGGCGTGGGGCGATGAGGTCCCCAAGCCGACGCTGGCGGCCGCCGATGGGGAGCGGGGGGTAGCCGCCGCGCGCGCCTCTCACCCCGATCTGCGGGAGTGGGTGCTCCGCGCCGACGAGTCGGCGCAGTTGCTGTTCTGCGAGAACGAGACCAACAACGAGCGGTTGTTCGGCGCTCCGAACGCGTCGCCCCACGTCAAGGATGGGGTGAACGAGTTCGTTGTGAACGGGTCCGCCGATGCGGTCAATCCCGAGCGGACGGGCACCAAGGTCGCGGCCGATCACGTGCTGCGGGTGCCGGCGGGCGACAGCGCCTCGATTCGTGTGCGCTTGACCGTGTCGGGAGGCTCGCAGACGGACGTGCCGGGCAAGGGAAAGCCGCCGGGGGCGGACTTCGATCGCGTGTTCAAAACGCGGCGCGACGAGGCCGACCAGTTCTACGCCACGGTGATCCCCGCCTCTCTGCAACCCGACGGGGCGATGGTGATGCGCCAGGCGCTGGCCGGGCTGTTGTGGGGCAAGCAGTACTACAAGTACAACGTGCACCGCTGGCTGCGCGAGCACGGCGTCGACCCATGGGACTCGAACGCTCCCGCCAGCTCGGTCCGCAACGTGCCGTGGTTCCACATGGTCGCGGGCGACGTCATCTCGATGCCGGACAAATGGGAGTATCCATGGTTCGCGGCGTGGGATCTCGCGTTTCACTGCGCGCCGCTGTCGCTGGTGGACGTCGACTTCGCCAAGGAGCAGGTCGAGCTGCTGCTCAGCACCCGGTATCTGCACCCCAACGGCCAGATCCCGGCCTACGAATGGAACTTCAGTGACGTCAACCCGCCCGTGACGGCATGGGCCGCGCTGCATGTCTACGAGCGCGAGGCCGAGATTAGGGGTGAGGGCGACCGCGAGTTCCTGGCGCGGGTGTTCGACCGGCTGCTGACGAACTTCACCTGGTGGGTGAATCGCAAGGACGCCGATGACCGGAACCTGTTCCAGGGCGGGTTCCTGGGCCTGGACAACATCGGCATCTTCGACCGCTCCTCGCCGCTGCCTGGGGGTGGCACGCTCGAGCAGGCGGACGGCACGTCGTGGATGGCGCTCTACTGCCAGTGGATGCTGCAGATCGCGGCGGAGCTCGCCAAGCACGATCCCGCCTATGCGGACATGGCGCTGAAGTTCGCGACCCATTTCGAGTGGATCTCGATCGCGATGAACCCGCCGGACGCCGACACCGTGAACTGGGACCATCAGGACGGCTTCTACTACGACGTGATGCGGATGCCCGACGGTGCCGCGATCCAGCTCAAGGTCCGCTCGCTCGTCGGGCTGCTGCCGATGTGCGCCGCGACCGTGTTCGACGACGAGCTGCTGAAGCGCTACCCGATGCTGATGGAGCGCGCCCAGGAGTTCGTGCGCGACTTCTCAGACGCGTTGCCGTCGTTGGCGCACCTCCCCGGTCCCAACCCGGACGGCCGGCGGATCATGTCGCTCGTCGACGAGCCGCGGCTGCGGCGGATCCTCACGGTGATGTTCGACGAGGACGAGTTCCTCGGCGCACACGGGATCCGCGCGATCTCGCGGCGCCACCTCGAACAGCCGTGCATCTTCGACTGGGGCGGACAGGAGTACAACGTTACCTACCTCCCGGCCGAGTCCGACACCGGCATGTTCGGCGGCAACTCCAACTGGCGCGGCCCGGTCTGGTTCCCGATGAACGTGGTCATCCTACGCGGACTATCTCAGCTGCACCGCTACTACGGCGACCGGCTCAAGGTCGAGTGCCCGACCGGCTCCGGGCATGAGATGAACCTGCTCGAGGTTGCCACTGAGATCGGCACGCGCCTGGCCACCACGTTCACCGACGACGCGAAGGGACGGCGGCCGGTGTTCGGCGGGATCGAGAAGTTCCAGACCGACCCGCACTGGCACGACCTGATCCCGTTCCACGAGTACTTCCACGGCGACAACGGCGCTGGGATCGGCGCCAGCCACCAGACCGGCTGGACCGGGACAGTGGCCCTGCTGTTCCTGCTTGGCGGCGCCCTGCACTCGAAGCCGGGCACGACCGCAGCAGCCGGCTGAGCGGCTGCACTATGTATGCGTCTGCCCACCCGTCCGACCGCCCACGAGCGCAAGGAATTTCATACGCATGGGGTAATGGTGGCGCGCGGGGGGCCGAGCTGCTGGATCACACGCAATCATCCGTAATGACCTCGTCGAGGTCGCGCTGAGGAGGCCACACAATTTCCGTGAAGACCACAAGCCGGGCGCTCGAATCTCCCGCGGCGGCGCCGCTCGGCGCGCACCACGACGGCAGCGGCGCTACCTTCGCGCTGTTCAGCAGCGTGGCGGAGGCGGTCGAGTTGTGCCTATTCGATGACTCGTGCGCGGAGACGCGCTGGAGCCTTGAGCAGGGCGACGGCTACGTATGGGCGGGCTATTTGCCGGACGCGCGGTCGGGTCAGCACTACGGCTTTCGGGTGCACGGCCCGTGGGATCCGCCTGCGGGCGCGCGCTGTAATCCCGCGAAGCTGCTGGTCGACCCCTATGCCCGCGCGGTCGCGGCGGAGGTGCGCTGGGACCCAGCGGTGCTCGGCCACGCGCCCGATGACCCGAATCGTGCCGATGACAGCGATTCGGCGCCGTACGTCCCGCGCTCGGTGCTGATGGCGTCTGACTTCCGAGAACGCCGAGCCTCACGCGCGGCCGGACGCACAACCAGCCGGGGTCTACGACAACAAGCCCCGCACTAATTCGAAGGGACCGTAAACCCATGACTTTTCTCTGGATTCTGCTGGGCATCGTTTACATAGCGTGCTGGGTCTACTTCGACTTGGCGACGTTCCGCAAGGGGCACTACTGGCTGTTCTGGATCGGTTTCTTGCTCCCGTTCCTGTGGATCATCGGCGCGCTGATCGCCCCCACACCGACCGCCGCCGCCAGGGCGTAGGCCCTACGCCGCACACGTGACATCTCAAACCGTGGAGGGCTCATGACAACGACGACATCCAGGGACGGACGCGCCGCGACGCCGAGATCGAAGGAAGGCGGCGGGGGCGGCGGTGCCGCATCTGTCGGTGGCAAGCGGGTCGCGCGGGGTGAGGCGGCGCGGGCTCAGGTCCCGCGTGCGACTCACGCGGCGTTTGAGCCGTCACCGACGCGAGCTGATCCGGTCGAGCTGCTCGATTTCTCAAAGGCCTGCGCCGAGCAGAACGAGCGCGACTTCCGGCGGCTCGATGCCGCCGTTGACTCCGGCGAGCTGGTGGCCCGAACCGTAGGTCGCCGGAACCCGGATCGGCGGCATCGACATGAACATACCCCGGGTCCGTGCCGCCCTCGCCGCGGCGCTTGCGCGCCGCCCGCGACCTCCAGCGCGCGCAAAGGGCGATCGCGGAGTTTCCCGATCCGGGGCACGGCTCCCCGCGATCGCAGCCACCGTCGCGGACGCGCGCGGCGCTACATCTCGCTGAACACCGTCAAGACCCGTACCCGCGAGCTGTACCCCAAGCTGGGCGCAACATCGTGAGTGGACGCGGTTGCGCGCGCCGAAGCGCTCCTGCTCGATCTCACCGAATCACCCGGGTGATCCTCCGCCCCCACGGCCCAAACCGCTGCACCGGTCAGGCATGCTGAGGCTCGTATGTCACCGCCTCGCTACCGCCTCGACATCGAAGGAGAACTGGGACCACGCTACGCCTCCGCGTTCGCCGGGATCACGCTGCGCTCCCATGACCGCGGCTGGGATCCGCGCGGCCAGGGATCGCACTCCCTCCCGGGCGTCGGCAGCTCGTCGCTGCTCACCCCGTCGGGACACACCGACTCAGGTGATGATGGGGTCACGGACCGCTGGAAGCTTATGGGCGAGTCGTTGAAAGATAGATCATTGATGCCAACCTGCCTGGAGGCCCTCTGATGAGCCAGCCTGATCGAAGCAAGCTTCCGATTCGTCAGCAGCCGTTTGGGGGGGTGGCGAACCGGACTCTCGAGGGCTCGCAGCCGGATTGGGCGGAGCTCGGACACGTCGAGCCTCCCGACGGCGCGCCGAACGTGCTGCTTGTGCTGATCGACGATGCGGGGTTCGGGAATGCCGGAACGTTCGGCGGGCCGATCGACACTCCGAATTACACGCGGATCGCGCAGGAGGGTGTGCGGTACAACCGGTTCCACGTCACGGCGCTGTGCTCGCCGACGCGGGCGGCGCTGCTGACCGGTCGCAACAGTCACGCGGTTGGTTTTGGTTCGGTGGGCGAGTTCTCGACCGGGTTCGCCGGCTATACGGCGTTCGTTCCGGATGACTGCGTTCCGTTCCCGAGGATCTTGCGAGACAACGGCTACAGCACGGCGGCGTTCGGTAAGTGGCATCTGACGCCGGACGGTCAGCAGGGTCCGTCGGGTCCGTTTGATCGCTGGCCTGTCGGTTGGGGGTTTGAGTATTTCTACGGGTTCCTGGGCGGGGGCGCGTCGCAGTGGGATCCGTGCCTGGCTGAGAACCAGAAGATCATCGGCACGCCGCCAGAGTTCTACGACGAGGAGAACCCGTACTACCTGCCCGATGCGATGGCGGACAAGACGATCGAGTGGCTGCATGCGATCCGCGGGCAGGATGCGAAGAAGCCGTTCTTCGCGTATTTCGCCACGGGCTGCAGTCATGCGCCGCATCATGTGTCGGAGGAGTGGGCGGCGAAGTACAAGAGCAAGTTCGACCAGGGCTGGGACAGGCTGCGCGAGGAGACGTTCGCCCGCCAGAAGGCGCTCGGCGTGATTCCCGCCGATGCGGAGCTGACCCCCCGCGATGATGCGTTCCCCGCGTGGGATGACGTACCGGAGAAGCTGAAGGCGTATTACGCCCGCCAGATGGAGGTGTATGCGGGCTTCTCGGAGAACGCCGATCACAACGTCGGCCGGGTGATCGACGCGATCGACGAGCTCGGCGAGCTGGAGAACACGCTGGTGCTGTGGATCTGGGGCGATAACGGCGCCAGCATGGAGGGCACGATCACCGGTTCGTTCAATGAGCTGACGATGCAGAACGGGATCCCGCTGAGCGACGAGATGCAGCTGCAGCTCGCCGAGCGCTACGGCGGGATCGAGGCGTGGGGAAACCAGATGATGGACCCTCACTACTCCGCCGCCTGGGCGTGGGCGGGCAACACGCCGTTTCAGTGGGGAAAGCAGGTCGGCTCGCACCTCGGCGGGACGCGCAACCCGCTCGTCGTGCACTGGCCCGAGCGGATCACCGACACGGGTGCGCTGAGGACGCACTTCACTCATGCGATCGACGTCGGCCCGACGATCCTCGACATCGCCGGCATCCCGATGCCGACCCACATTGACGGGATCGAGCAGCAGCCGATGCACGGCGTCACGTTCGCCGATTCGCTGACCGACGCGAACGCTCCCGAGCGCCATACCCAGCAGTACTTCGAGACGATCGGCAACCGGTCGATGTACAAGGACGGCTGGTGGCTGTCGATGAAGACGGCGCGGATCCCGTGGGTCCTCACGCCCGATGCGCTGAAGCCGTACGCCCCCGGCGTGTGGGACCCTGACAGCGATCCCACCGAGCTGTACTACCTGCCCGACGACTTCACCCAGGCGAGGGATCTCGCCGCCGAGCACCCGGAGAAGGTCAAGGAGCTCAAGGAGCTGTTCTGGCAGGAGGCTGAGAAGTACAACGTGCTGCCGCTGATGGCCACACTGGCGGCGTTCTTCGGGATGGTGCCGCCGCTGCCTGAGACCGCCACGTACGAGTTCCGCGGCGATGTCGAGAACGTCCTGTCGGGCATGATCCCGCGGATCTACAACCACTCCTACACGATCACCGCCGAGCTGGTGATCCCAGCGGGCGGCGCCGAAGGAGTGATCGTGGCAGAGGCCGACCACCTGGGTGGGTTCTCGCTGTTCGTCGACGGCGGCAAGCTGACGCACACCTACTCGATGATGGGCGTGTTCGTCTTTCGCCAGCAGGCCGAGGAGCCGCTGCCCGAGGGCGAGGTGACGGTCCGCATGCAATTCGCCGCCGACGCGCCGAAGCCGGCCACCGGCGGCGAGGTCACCCTGTACGTCAACGACCGTCCGGTCGGGAAGGGCCGGATGGATCACACCGTCCCGATCCGGTTCTCCGGCTACGCCGGGATGGATATCGGCCGCGACAACGGCGGTGTGGTCGATCTGGGCTACGCGAGCCGCAAGCCGTTCGCGTTCACCGGCACGATCAAGAAGGTCACCTTCGAGGTCAACCCGCACGCGTCGGACGCGCAGGAGCACGAGCTCCACGCCGCCGCCCAGCACGGACACACGGCGCACGCGCTCAGCGCGTAACGCAGATGCCGACCCGAGGAGACCTGAGATGAAGCTACATGACACGATCGACGTCCTAATCGGCGGCTACCTGTCCAAAGACGCGGCCGAGGAGGACTACAACGCCGTCCTCGAGTGCGGTGCCCATCTGCAGGGCGCGGTGATCGTCAGTAAGGACCTCGAGGGCAACCTCTCGGTCGAGCAGACCGATCACATGGTCAAAGAAGGAGCCGAGGGCCTCGGCGCGGTCGGGTTTGCCGTGGGGCTGTTCGCGCCGCCGTTGCTCGCCGCTACCGCGGTCGGCGCTGCGATCGGCGCCGGCGCCGGCGCGTTGCTGCACCACGAGGTCAGCGATAAGCTCGGCGAGCAGGCCGGAGAGACGATCCCGATCGGCGGCGCCGGCCTGATCGTCGCCTACTCACACCCCGAAGCCGAGAAGGTCGAACCCGCCGTGACGCGCGCCGTGAAGAAGGCGATCGGCGAGGCCGAAGGCAACCACGTCAAAGCGCTGAAGGGCGCGATCGCCGACGCACAGCAGAAGCTGGCGGCCGGCAACGCGTGATCTCAACCTGCGCGATTCGTTGAGAGGAGTTACAGGCATGATTGCCACGGGTGCGAAATCGAGGGGTGCTACCGACCTGGAGGTTGCAGCTCGGGCGGCGGTGCATGAGTCCGGCGGAAACGGCAAGGTTGGGCATTTGTCGGTCGCGGAGCGCGCGGCGCGGGGGAAAGCGGCACGCGCGGAGGTGCCGCGGAGTGTGCATGGCGAGTGGTTGGCGCCGACGGGTCGTCGTGATCCGGTCGAGATGCTGGAGGAGCAAGCGGCCACGCGGGTGCCGGAGCTGGTGCCGATCCGCTACGGGCGGATGCTGGTCTCGCCGTTTACGTTCTATCGCGGCGCCGCGTACCTGATGGCGGCCGACCTCGAGCGTTCGCCGAGAACAGGTCTGAGCGTGCAGTTGTGCGGGGATGCGCACCTGTCGAACTTCGGGGGGTTCGCCGCGCCGGATCGGCGCATCGTGTTCGACGTCAACGATTTCGATGAGACGCTGCCGGGGCCGTTTGAGTGGGATCTCAAGCGGCTGGTCGCGAGCTTCGCGGTCGCCGGCCGCGACCTCGGCTTTCACGCCGACCAGCGGCGCAGGGTGAACCTCGAGGTCACGCGCGCGTATCGCGAGGCGATGCGAGGGCTGGCGTCGATGAAGACATTCGATCTGTGGTACTCGCGGATCGATGCCGAGGCGCTGGTCACCCAGTTCCAAAGCACGGCGAGCGCGAAGCGCCGCAAGCTGATGGAGAAGAACCTCGCCAAGGCGCGCTCGAAGGACAGCCTGGGGGCGTTCAACAAACTCACGACGATCGTCGATGGCGAGCCCCGGATCGTCAGCGACCCGCCGCTGATCGTGCCGATCGAGGACCTCGCCGGCGGCCACGACACCGAGGAGTTCGCGCGGGGGGTGCTCCGCGGCTACCGGCGCACGCTGCAGGGCGACCGCAAACATCTGCTGGAGCGCTTTCGCTACGTGCACGCGGCGCGCAAGGTGGTCGGTGTCGGCAGCGTCGGCACGCGCGCGTGGATCATCCTGCTGCTCGGTCGAGACAATGACGATCCGCTGTTTCTGCAGCTCAAGCAGGCGGAGGCGTCGGTGCTCGAGCCGTTTCTGGGCAAGAGCAAGTACGCACAGCACGGTCAGCGCGTGGTCGAGGGCCAGCGGCTGATGCAGGCCGCCAGCGACATCATGCTCGGCTGGGACCGCATCACTGGTCCAAACGGCGCCAAGCTCGACTTCTACATGCGCCAGCTCTGGGACAACAAGGGCTCGGTGATCATCGAGGGCATGAAACCGAGAGAGCTTGCTGGGTACGCCGAGATCTGCGGCCGAGCATTGGCGCGCGCGCATGCGCGCTCTGGCGACGCGGTCACGATCGGCGCATATCTCGGATCAGGCGACGCCCTCGACAAGGCGTTGGCCCACTTCGCCGAGCTCTACGCCGATCAGAACGAACTCGACTACGCCGCGTTGAACGCCGCCGTCAAGACCGGCCGCCTCAGCGCAAAGAAAGGGCTATAGCGCGGACCAACTGGCTCGACGGCCGTCACCCGAGGGGGATCAGTCGTCAGGTCGCGGTCGGCGACCGTCTCTCACCTCTACCTCACAAGGCAATGACTACTACTCAGGAACACACGACCCTCACCGTGCACGACCCGCAGCGCGCGAGCCATCTGCTGATGCTGGAGTTCGGGGATCGCAAGGATTTCGATGATCCGAAGCTCGAGTACCGGCGGTTGTTCTCGGAGCTGTTGGGGACGTTCTTTCTGGTCCTGGTCGCGGCGGGTGGTGGGATCCTGCACGGTGAGGGTCAGATCAGCCTGGCGGCTGCCGTGGTCGCGCCGGGCCTGATGGTGCTCGGAATCATCCTGTTCATGGGCGGCATCTCGGGCGCGCACCTGAACCCGGCGGTGTCGTTGGCGTTCGCTGTCCGCGGCGATTTTCCGTGGAAGCGGGTGCCGGGCTACATCATCGTGCAGCTCGTGGGTGCGACGCTGGCGTGTCTGTTCCTGCTGGCGGTGTTCGGAAACATCCAGCACCTCGGTGCGACGCTGCCGGGTCCGGGCTACAAGGATTGGCAGGCGTTTCTGATGGAGGTCGTGCTCACCGCCGGGTTGCTGAGCGTGATCCTGGGCACCGCGTCGGCGGCGCAGAACGTCGGGGCGATCGGCGCGCTCGGGGTCGGTGGCTACATCGCGCTGGCCGGACTGTGGTCGGCCCCGGTCAGCGGCACCTCGATGAACCCGGCACGATCGTTCGGCCCTGCTCTGGTCAGCGGCGACTGGACCGCCTACTGGGTGTACGTCGCCGGACCGTTGGCCGGCGCCGCGATTGCCGTCGGCTGCGCGGTGATCCTCCGCGGCCGCGGCGGAGACCCGATCGCGCATGCCGCCGGCTCCGGCGTGCTCGATCCCGGCGATCTCGAGCAGAAGGCCAAGCTGTCCAAGGACATCGACGCAGGCAAGCTCGTCCCGCCCGGACTCGATCCGACGAGCCCAGGCAAGGACTCCGAGCCGTAACAAGCGGCGATTTCAGGGCGTGATCGCAGACGTGACCAAAGGCGCAGACAACGACGAGACCCCCGGCACTGCCACCGCCCGGCCCCAGCGCGCCGCGGGCCAGTTCGCCGGGCTGCCGATGGCACAGGCCGCGTTGAGGTTCGCCCGAGCTCGCCACGCCGGTCAGCGCCGGGAGGTCGACCATGCGGCGTTCATCGCGCATCCAATCGAGGTGGGATCCCTGCTGCGCCGCGACGGCCAGCCCGACGAAATCATCGTCGCCGGGCTGCTCCACGACGTGCTCGAAAAGACCGCGACCACCAGCGCCGAGCTCCACCGCCGGTTCGGAGCCCAAATCGCGCGGCTCGTCGAATCGGTCTCAGACGATCCATCGATCGGCGATTACAAGGCCCGCAAGCGCGAGCTGCGCGACCGGGTAGCGCGCGGCGACTCCAACACACGTGCGATCTTCGCGGCGGACAAGATCGCCAAGGTCCGCGAGCTGGCGCTACTCCCAGCGCGGCGACTTGGCGATACCAAGGTCCGCGCCGAGCTCGCGCATTACCGCGCCAGCCTCGAGATGCTCCGCCGAGTTGACGGGGACGTCACCCTCGTCGCCTGTCTTGATGCCGAGCTCAAGCAACTCGTCGCACGCGCGGTCAGCGGAGCTCGCAGCGCGGCACCGATTGCGAGCGCCACCAGCTTGAAGCGCAACAGGTGTCGAACTCCCACGATCTGAAAGATGTCGTGTCCGGGCTGGCGGGTGATCGGGGTGAGGGTCGGCCAGACCTCCGTGTCGAATGGCGTGCCCCGGGTGCACACGCTGGCACGAGTCGGCTCGCGGCGGGTAGGGTTCGACGATGAGCGCGCTTCCGCAGGCCCTCCCGCTCGCGATCAGCGCCTCGTTCTACCCACCGGCGCTGCTCGTGCTGCTGCTCCTGCTGACCGGCAAGCATCCGCGCCGTCTCGTGCTCGCCTATTACGCCGGCGCCGCGATCCTCACAATCAGCGCCGGCCTGATCGCGCTCGCGCTCCTGAACACAGCCGGCTTGACCACTCAGGACTCGAGCACCGCCAGCGGTTGGGTCTACATCGCGATAGGACTGCTGCTGCTGGCGCTGGCCGTCTGGGCGTGGCGGCGAAAGGCCCGCGCCCCGGCCGCGAACAAGGCCGACGGCGGCGCGGGGCGGGGGCGGATCGCGGAGTGGTCGCGCCGCGCGACCACGAGCGAGAAATGGTCCTTTGTCCTCGGTCTGGTCATGTTTCTCCCATCGCCGCTGTACCTGCTCGCGGTGAAGGACATCGGCGACAGCGGCAGCTCGAGCTCGAGCAACGTGCTGGCCGTCCTGATCTGCGCGATCGGCGTGATGCTGTTCGTCGAGATCCCACTCGTTGCGATGTTCGTACGGCCCGGTGGGGTCGTGGCCGGGATCAAACGCTTCGAAAGCTGGCTCAAGCGAAACGGCTGGAGCCTTGCGGCGGGGTTGGCCCTGATCGCAGGCATCTACGCGATCGTCGAGGGGATCGACGCGCTCAGCTGAACGGTGTTCGGGTAAGTCCGAGCGCGTCTTGGTTCGAGCTATCGCCGCAGCAGCCCGGGGCCGGGACGCCGGTCGCGCCGGTCATCGCGGCGAATCGAAGGGACGAAGGAGGCTCTGGCGTTGGTGGCTAAACAAGACACTCAACCCACGTCTCCGTCCGCCTGTTCTGGCACGACTTTGGATGGAACGGCGCTACCTGCCGTGACCCAGCCGGGAACGTTTGATGCGAAGCGCATGAAGGACTCACGAGCTACGACCAGTCGCGTGCCGGCTCCGCGGGAACCTCACGGGCTCAGGAGCTTGCGGTACCACAGGACGTCGGTTCCTGATGGGAAGTTCTCGACTCTTCCCACCAGTTCGTAGCTGTTGCGCTCGTAGAGGCCGCGAGCCTGGAAGTCGTAGGTGAAGTGGACGGTCTGTGAGCACCCGCGGGCTGCCGCCTCGGTCTCGGCGGCGGCGATGAGCCGCGTCGCGAGGCCGCGACCTCGGAGACTCGGCTGCACCCAGAGGCTCTGCAGCTCGCAGCAATCGCCCCAGGTCCATCCGCTAATGCCAGCCACAACCTTGCCGGCGTCGCGCACGAAGATCGCCAGCTCGACCTCGTCACCAAGTCCCATGGCGGCGGACGCCTCACGACGGATCTGCGTTTCCAGGAATTCGATGTCGAGCGGGTCCGGATCGTCCTCGGCCTGGTACTCCACCGCGATCGACTCGTCAGGCGCCGACGATCTGCTCGATCAGCGAGACGTCGTCGAAGTACGTCCGGAACGACCGGATCTTCCCCTCGCGGAAGTCGGCCACTGTGACGCCCGGCAACTGAACATGCCGTCCCGTTGCCTGCACGACCGCATCGTCGTCGAGGACGAGCGGCCCGGTGTGATCGGCTTCGATGAGCCATTCGGCGAAAGCCTTGTTGCCCACCTCGTCGAGTCCGCGCAACCCGATGACGACGTTGGAGAACGCCTCCTCACGGAGGGTGGCGAGCTGGGTGAGTCCTGTCAGCCCCGACACGGTCATGTACGGCGACCACCCGACGACATCGTCGGTGAACAGAGTGCCCAGATCAACTGATGCGCTACCGACCTCGGCCTCGAGCGCCTTCAACAGCACGTCCTTACGCGATTCACTCATTGCAGCTTCCTGTCCTCGCAGTTATCGATTTCCTGAACGTCCTTCTGGCAATCCGTGCTGCGTTCAGGTCCCAAGGATTTTCGCCTTGGCCGCCGCGAACTCTTCGTCTGTCAGCGCGCCCGACTCGTGCAACTGCGCGAGGTGCTCGATTTCGTCAGCCGGGTCCGCCGGAGGCGGCGCAGACGCCGTCTGCTCCTGGTCCTCAGCAGGCGCCTGCTCCTCGGCAGGCGCTTGGTCGTAAGCCTGCTCTTCCTCCGCGGCCTGCTTTCTCTCGTGGTGAACCATCGCCCCTCCGGCCACGAGCGCCCGTCGCCTTATCCGTCGCCTGAATCCCATAAAGAACCCCTTCGTTTCGTTGGCGGTGACATACGACTGTCAGGATGGCTGACAGAGGTCGCGGTTTGGGTGGTGCGGGCCGACAATCACCCGGGTGATTCGGTGAGTTCGAGCTTAGGACACCACCTAAGCAACTTACAATCCCGGCGTGCGGACGCCGATCAGAAATCCGCCGGATCCGATGTACGCGGAGTTCGAGGTACATCGCACGATGATCCGCGACCGCGGCCGCACCGAGGCCTTCCGGCGTGCGATCAACTCGGTGGTGCGCCCTGGCGACATCGTTCTCGACGTCGGAGCGGGAAGCGGCATCCTCAGCGTGTTCGCAGCGCGCGCCGGCGCTGCGGCCGTCTACGCGGTCGAGCGGACGTCGATCGCCGTCCTGGCGGAGCAGCTGGCCGCCGCAAACGAGGTCGCGGAAACCGTCAAGGTGATCCACGGCGACATCACGGACATCGAGCTGCCCGAACAGGTCGACGTGATCGTCTCGGAGTGGCTCGGAGGGTTCGGGATCGACGAGGGGATGCTGGCTCCGGTCATCGCCGCCCGCGACCGCTGGCTCAAGCCGGGCGGGGCCATGATCCCCCAC
>Ga0209839_10001214_pt1 | contig 13298 bp, 11 predicted proteins | sample OrgsoiDNA2013050_FD_185800 | JGI IMG/M metagenome (GOLD analysis project Ga0209839, IMG submission 185800) | Permafrost soil microbial communities from the Arctic, to analyse light accelerated degradation of dissolved organic matter (DOM) -... | ecosystem: Environmental > Terrestrial > Soil >... | reverse complement strand
CCGGGTGCAATCGGCTGTGAAACAGGAACCTCGGCCGGTGACGGCTGGAATCCCCGTCCATCCGGGCGGGGAGTAGTCAAGAACGCCGTCCTTTCGTTGGGTATCTCCCGACGATAAGCGAGCAGGCCGGCCGGGAAAACTGGCCGCTGCGCACCGCGCCGGGCCCCGGCCCGGCGCATTACAGTGGCGACGTGGCGGGTGACGAGACGGGACGGGTCGACAGCTGGATCTGGTCGGTGCGGCTGGTCAAGACCCGCTCGGCCGCGTCCAGTGCCTGCCGGGCCGGGCACGTCCGGGTCAACGGCGCCCGGGTCAAGCCCGCCCACTCCGTCCGGGCCGGTGACGAGGTGCGGCTCCGCGAAGAGGGACGCGAGCGCATCGTGGTCGTCGAGCGGGTTATCAGCAAGCGGGCCAGCGCGCCGATCGCAGCAGAATGCTACGTCGATCACAGCCCGCCTCCGCCACCACGGGAGAAGATGGTGCCGGTGGCCCAGCGTGAACGCGGCGCAGGCCGTCCGACCAAGCGGGAGCGCCGCAGTCTTGAGAAGCTGCTGGGCCGCCCGGCCCGCTGACCAGGCGGTGGGCCCCGCGGCACGGTCCGGCGGCCGCGGCTGTACCGCGCTGGCCCGGCCGCGTTACCCTGAGGGCGAATCCACCTTCTTCTCGGCTTTCGCAGGTAGCGTGCGGGACAGGAGCCGGCCGATGGATGACCAGTGCGACGCGCTCTGGGCTGATGCCAGCCTGCGGCGGCCCGCGCTCGATCCCGGTATCCCGCGGCCGGACCGCGACGTGCTGGCCGCCCGCGGCGCCCTGCTGCCGCCTGCGGCCCAGGACCGCCCGGCCCGGCGCCGTTACTATCTGCCCACCGAGCCCGCCCGGCGGCTGGCTACCATCGACGGAACGGTTACCGGCCTGACCGCCGCCGGCCTGACCGCGCTGTTCGGCACCACCCCGCTGGCCATCGGAGTGCTCATCTTCCAGGGCCCGGCCAGCTGGGAAACGGCGTCCAACCACTTCGCACTGCTGGCCGCGGGCATAATCGCGATGGTCACGACCGTGCTCCTCGGCGTCCGCGTCGTCCGGTTCGGCCAGCCCAGCGGGCGCACGCCCGCCGAAACGGCGGCCCACACCCACCATGGCCGCTACCTGACCGGCGCCGACTTCGACGCCCGGTCCCGGGTGCTCCTGCGGCGGGCCCAGGACGCGATCGACGCCGTCACCTCTTCGCCGGTGTGCCGGGACGACCTGCTCGACCGGCACGCCACGAGCGCGGCCCTCGCCAGCCAGGAGTGGGACATCGCCGTGGCGCTGTGCGAACAGGCCCAGCTCCGGGCCCGGCGAGCAGAGCTGCGCGCCCGGCGGGCCGAATGGCCGGCCGGCAGCGCGGGCCCGCAGGCTGCCGCGCTGCTGAGCCAGCAGGACCGCGCCGCCCAGCTCGCGGAGGCCAGCACTATCCGCCGTGTCGAGGCGCTGGAGCGTTATGCCGCCGAGGTCGGCGCGGCGGACAGCGCCTACCGGGACGGGAAACAGTTCGTGGCCGTGGCCGAGCTGCACGACCGGCACCTGGACATGCTGGCCCGCACGGCCGCCGACGAGCACGGCATCGCCGAGATCGACCGCCTGGCGGCCCAGGCCCGGGCGGTCCGCCGCGTGCTGGGCGAGCCGCCCCGCTAGCACCGGCCAGTGTCGCCTCCGCGACCTTGGCTACCGGTACGCCCCGCGCGGTCCGCAGCGCGTTGCCTGATATGACACTAAATTGCGCCATTTGTTTTCTTGAACTATTCGTGTTTATAAAGATAGATTCAGCTCATGACCGCATCCCGTCCCGCCACCGCCGACGAGCTGCGTGGTGCCGGCCTGCGGGTGACGGCCGCCCGCGTCGCCCTGCTCGAGACCGTCCGGGAGGGTGACCACCTGGGCGTCGAGGCGATCGCCGCCGGGGTGCGCGATCGCATCGGCCATGTCTCCCTGCAGGCCGTGTACGAGGCCCTGCACGCGCTCACCATGGCGGGACTCGTGCGCCGCATCGAGCCAGTCGGCAGCCCGGCCCGGTTCGAGGGACGCGTCGGGGACAACCACCACCATGTCGTGTGCCGGTCGTGCGGTGTCGTCGGTGACGTCGACTGCGCGATCGGCGAGGCGCCCTGCCTGACCGCCTCCGGCGACCACGGCTTCTCGATCGACGAGGCCGAGGTCGTCTACTGGGGCCTGTGCCCCGACTGTTCCACCGCCCGCAGTTCCTGAGACCGCCAGGAAGGATTTCCATGACTGAGAACCATGATCCGATCATTGCCGACGGTGAGACCCCTGAGGTCGCGGAGGAGACCGCGGGGGCGAGCGCGGAGGGATGCCCGGTCGCGCACGGCCGCGTTGACCCCACCCAGGGCGACCCCAACCGTGAGTGGTGGCCGAACCGCCTCAACCTGAAGATCCTCGCCAAGAACCCGCCCGCCACCGACCCGTACCACGGCGAGCTCGACTACCGCGAGGAGTTCAAGACCCTCGACCTGGCGGCCGTGAAGGCCGACATCGCGGCGGTGCTGACCGACTCCAAGGACTGGTGGCCGGCCGACTTCGGCAGCTACGCGGGGCTGTTCATCCGGATGGCGTGGCACGCCGCGGGCACCTACCGCCTCGGCGACGGCCGGGGCGGGGCCGGCGCCGGCCAGCAGCGCTTCGCGCCGCTGAACAGCTGGCCGGACAACGTGAGCCTGGACAAGTCCCGGCGGCTGCTGTGGCCAGTCAAGAAGAAGTACGGCCAGAAGCTCTCCTGGGCCGACCTGATCGTCCTGGCCGGCAACGTGGCCCTGGAGTCGGGCGGCTTCAAGACCTTCGGCTTCGGCGGCGGCCGCGCGGACGTCTACGAGCCGGACGCGGACGTGTACTGGGGCTCCGAGACCGAGTGGCTCGGCACCGAGCGCTGGAGCGCCGACGACAAGTTCGAGGAGCCGCTCGGGGCCGACACGATGGGCCTCATCTACGTCAACCCGGAGGGCCCGAACGCCAGCGGCGACCCGCTCGCCGCGGCCCGGCACATCCGCGAGACGTTCGGCCGGATGGCCATGAACGACGAGGAGACCGTGGCGCTGATCGCCGGCGGGCACACCTTCGGCAAGACCCACGGCGCGGGCCCGGCGGAGAGCGTCGGCCCCGACCCCGAGGCCGCACCGCTCGAAGACCAGGGCTTCGGCTGGAAGTCGGCCTACGGCTCCGGCGTCGGTAAGGACGCCATCACCAGCGGGATCGAGGTCACCTGGACCTACCACCCGGCCCGGTGGGACAACGAGTTCTTCCACATCCTGTTCGGCTACGAGTGGGAGCAGTTCGAGTCCCCGGCGGGGGCCAAGCAGTGGCGGCCCAAGGACAACGGCGGCGCCGGCCTGGTGCCCGACGCGTTCGGCGACGGCAAGCGCGAGCCGCGGATGCTGACCACGGACCTGTCGCTGCGCTTGGACCCGATCTACGAGCCGATTTCCCGGCGCTTCAAGGACGACCAGGAGGCCTTCTCCGACGCGTTCGCCCGCGCCTGGTTTAAGCTGACCCACCGCGACATGGGCCCGCGGGTCCGCTACCTCGGCCCCGAGGTTCCGTCGGAGGAGCTGATCTGGCAGGACCCGGTGCCGGCGGTGGACCACGAACTGGTCGGCGCCGATGACATCGCCGGGCTCAAGCGGGAGATCCTCGCCTCCGGCCTGACCGTCTCCCAGCTCGTCTCCACCGCGTGGGCGTCGGCCTCGACGTTCCGCGGCAGCGACAAGCGCGGCGGCGCCAACGGCGCGCGGATCCGCCTCGAGCCACAGAGCGGCTGGGAGGTCAATAACCCCGACCAGCTCGCCTCGGTGCTGCGCACCCTGGAGGGTATCCAGGAGTCCTTCAACAGCAGCGCGGCCGACGGCAAGAAGATCTCCCTGGCCGACCTGATCATCCTCGCGGGCGACGCCGGCGTGGAGAAGGCCGTGGCGGACGCGGGCGTCACCGTCGAGGTCCCGTTCACGCCGGGCCGCACCGACGCTACGGCCGAGCAGACCGACGCCGAGTCCTTCAGCTACCTGGAGCCAGCGGCGGACGGGTTCCGCAACTACCTCGGCAAGGGCCTGCGGCTCCCGGCCGAATACCAGCTCATCGACAGGGCGAACCTGCTGACGCTCACCGCGCCGGAAACGACGGTCCTCGTCGGCGGGCTGCGGGTGCTCGGCGCGAACTACGACGGGTCGAACCTCGGCGTGTTGACCGATAACCCGGGGACGCTTACGAACGACTTCTTCGTCAACCTGCTCGACTACGACACCACCTGGACGCCCACGTCCGAGGAAGCCGCCACGTTCGAGGGGCGCGCCGCCAACGGTACGGTCAAGTGGACCGGCAGCCGGGTCGACCTGATCTTCGGGTCCAACTCCGAGCTGCGGGCGCTGGCCGAGGTCTACGCGACCGACGACGCCAAGGAGAAGTTCGTCCAGGACTTCGTTGCGGCGTGGACCAAGGTCACGAACCTCGACCGGTTCGACGTCGCCTGATCACGACGTCCCGGCCGGCCCGGCGCCGGGCCGGCCGGGACGTCCTCCGGCGCAGGACCGGCCGGAGCTCTTTTTCCGGGTAGCCGCCGTCGGCCAGGCCGGCCCGCTGCTCGAAGACGTTGCGTGAGCCGAAGTCGCCGCACAGCGCCCACGACACGGCGGCCGCGATCCCGTACAGCGGCAGCATGAGGACACCGCCGCAGCAGGCGTACTGCGTGGCGTGCCGCGCCTCGTGCGCGAACAGGCGCACCTCACCGGTGAATGTGGCGTAGCCGAGCCGGGTGACCAGCACGTTGCCCACGCAGAACGCGGGCGCCGGGGGCGCCGGCAGCCGGTAACCAGCCCCTACCAGCAGGCCATCCCCGGCCGGGCGGAGTCTTGCCCCGCCGGCGCTGGCCACGACGATGCCGGTGAGTGTCGAGCCGTTCAGGATGTTGGCCACTAGCCGCCACCGGTGCCACGGGCGCATCGGGGCCCGCCCGTCACGCCCGTTGCCGGCGTCGCGCCGGTCGCGGGCGTCGCGGCTGGGCAGCGGGCCGGGCTGCCCAGTCATTCGGTGCCGCTGGGCCGGCCGGGGCGGAGAACCTCGATCAGCGCGGAGTCATCGAGGCGGCCCAGCCCCAGGTCGTGGCCGCGGGCGTAGAGCTGGCGCGCGGCGGCAGCGAGCGGCACCCACGCGCCGGCCTCGTCGGCGGCCGCGCCGACCAGGCCCATGTCTTTGACGAAGATGTCCAGCGCGCTGCGGACCTCGCCGAACTGGCCCTCGGCCATCCGGGCGCCGCGGTCCTCGAACATGAACGATGCGGCGGCCCCGCCGCGCAGCACCCGCCAGCATTCGGCCGGGTCCAGGCCGAGCGCCCCGGCGAAGGCCAGGGCCTCGGCCGCCGCGGCGATGTGCACGCCGCATAGCAGCTGGTTGACCAGCTTCATCCGCTGGCCGTCGCCGGGGGAGGCGCCGACGACCGGAGCGTTCCGGGCCAGCGCGTCAAGGACCGGCTGGATGCGGCGGACCGCGTCCGTCGGGCCGGACACCATGATCAGCAGGTCACCGGCCGCGGCGCGGGCCACGCCGCCCGACACTGGGGCGTCGACCACGGTGACGCCATGCCCGGCCAGCCGCCCGGCCGCGGCCGCCACCGCCTCGGGCCCGACCGTGGCCGTGATCATCACGATCGTGCCGGGAGCCAGCGCCGGGGCCCCGCGGGCTGGCGCCGCCCCGTCCGGGGCCGGGCCGTCCGGGGCCGGGCCAGGTAGCCCCACCAGGCTGGACAGGACCTGCTCCAGCTGCTCCGGGGTGGCCACCATCACCGCGACCAGGTCGGCGTCCCGCACGGCGGCGGCGATGGTGTCCGCGGCCCGGATCCCGCCGACGGCCAGGCTGGCGGCGCGGCCGGGCACGACGTCGTAGCCGGCGACGTCATGGGCCGCCCGGGCCAGGCACGCCGCCATCGGCGCGCCCATCGCGCCCAGCCCCAGCCAGCCGATTCGCATTAGGACATTCTCCTCGCCAGCTCAGGGCTGCGCTGTTTAGGGCCCCGTGGGTGGGGACTCGTGGCTGCCGGGCCCGTCAGTGATCGGCGGGGGCCAGCTCCACGGTGACCGACGGCTCGGCCGCTTCGGCCAGGCTCAGCTCGCTGAGCACCCCAGCCGCGCGCAGGTCAGCCTCGGCGCCCCGGAGCAGCGCTATCCGCTGCGGGGTGTCGGTGACGCTCAGCCGGGCGACTTCGGTGCGCAGCGACCGCTTCTGTGCGGATTTCGCCTTGCGGATCTCGGCCAGCACCTGGGCCGCGACCGGCAGCATCTCCGGTTCGGCGCCGGGCCCGTGCCGCAGCGGCGCGGCCTCGGGCCACGGAGCGCGGTGCACCGAGCCGGTACGCCACCAGGACCATGCTTCCTCGGCCACGAACGGAAGGAACGGCGCGAACAGCCGCAGCATGGTGTCCAGGGCGATACGCAGCGCCGCTTGCGCCGACCGGGCCGGCTGGCCCTGGCCGTACGCCCGGGACTTGACCAGCTCGAGGTAGTCGTCGCAGAAGTTCCAGAAGAACTTCTCCGTCTGCTCGAGCGCCAGGTGGTACTCGTACCGGTCCAGCGCCGCGGTGGCCTGCTCGGTGACCGTGGCCAGCTGGGCGAGCATGGCGCGGTCCAGGGCCTCGGTGACGCCCGGCCGCGAGCGGATCGGATCGGACGGCGACTCCTCGCTGCTGAGGCCCAGCACGAAGCGGGAGGCGTTGAGCACCTTGTTGGCCAGCCGGCGGCCCACTTTCATCTGGGCCTTGTCGACCGCTGTGTCCGTGCCAGGGGCGCTGCTGCACGACCAGTAGCGCAGTCCGTCCGCGCCGAACTCGGCCACGAGCCCCTCCGGGGTGATGACGTTCCCCTTGGACTTCGACATCTTCTTGCGGTCGGGGTCGAGGATCCAGCCGTTGATGCTGGCGTGCGCCCACGGCAGCTGGCCGAGTTCCAGATGGGAGCGCAGGACCGTGGAGAACAGCCACGTCCGGATGATCTCCGGGCCCTGGGGCCGCAGGTCCATCGGGAAGGTCCGGGCGAACAGGCCCGGGTCCTTGCCTGGGTTCTTGCCCGGTTCTTCCTCCCAGCCGCACGCGATCTGCGGCGTGAGCGAGGAGGTGGCCCAGGTGTCCATCACGTCGGGGTCGCCCACGAAACCGTTCGGCTGGCCGCGCCGCCCCTCGCCGTATCCGGGGGGCGCGTCGCTCTGCGGATCGGTGGGCAGGGCGTCCTCGGTGCAGAAGATCGGCTTGTCCCAGATCGGCTCGCCGGCGCTGTCGGTCGGGTACCAGACGGGGAACGGGACGCCGAAGTAGCGCTGGCGGCTGATCAGCCAGTCCGAGCTGAGTCCCGCCACCCAGTGCTCGTAGCGGACCCGCATGTACGCCGGGTGCCACTGAAGCTCCCGGCCGCGGGCCAGCATCGCCTGCCTCAGCTCCGGGTCGTGGGCGCCGTTACGGATGTACCACTGCCGGCTGGTGACGATCTCCAGCGGCCGGTCACCCTTCTCGTAGAACTTGACCATGTGCTCGGTGGGCCGCGGCTCGCCGAGCAGCTCACCGCAGTCGCGGAGCAGTTCCACGATGCGGGCCCGCGCCTGCCGCGCGGTCCGGCCGCCGAGTTCGGGCCACAGCTCCGCGCCCGGGCCGCTGAGCCAGTAGGGGGTCTCCTCCTGCAGCCTGCCGTCCCGCCGCAGCACCGACCGGACCGGCAGATTGAGCTCGCGCCACCAGATGATGTCGGTGGTGTCGCCGAACGTGCAGATCATCGCGATGCCAGTGCCCTTGTCCGGCTCCGCCAGCCGGTGCGCCAGGACGGGCACCTGGACGCCGAACAGCGGGGTGGTCACCGTCGTGCCGAACAGCGGGCGGTAGCGCTCGTCGTCCGGGTGGGCCACCAGGGCGACGCAGGCCGGCAGCAGCTCGGGACGGGTCGTGTCGACCTTCACCCGCCCGCCGTCCGGGCGGGGGAAGGTGAGCCGGTGGTAGGCGGCCGGCTGCTCGCGCTCCTCCAGTTCGGCCTGGGCCACCGCGGTCCGGAAGTCGATGTCCCACAGCGTGGGAGCCTCGCTGGCGTACGCCTCGCCGCGGCGGACGTTCCGGAGAAAAGCCCGCTGGGCCACGCGCCCGCAGTGGTCGTCAATCGTGGCGTAGGTCAGCCGCCAGTCCACCGAGAGCCCGACGCTGTGCAGCGTGTTTTCGAAGCCGCGCTCGTCCTCGCCGGTCAGCTCGTGGCACAGCTCGACGAAATTCCGCCGGGAAATCGGCCGCATTTCTTTTCTGCCGCCGCCCTTTTTGCCGCCGTCAGCCTCGGGGCGGAAATCCGGGTCATAGGGCATCGCCGGCTCGCACCGGACGCCATAGTGGTTCTGCACCCGGCGCTCGGTGGGCAGCCCATTGTCATCCCAGCCCATCGGGTAGAAAACGGAGTAACCCCGCATTCGCCGGAAGCGGGCGATGGCGTCCGTATGGATGTAGCCAAATACCGTGCCGAGGTGCAGAGAGCCGCTGACCGTGGGCGGCGGCGCGTCGATCGCGAATACCGACTCGCGATTGCTGGCCCGGTCAAAATGGTAGGTGCCCGCTGCTTCCCAGCGGGCATCCCACTTTGACTCAAGATGGTCAAGCGACGGCCTCTCCGGCAGCATTGGCACGGATTGATCCTATCGATCAGCCGGCCTGTTGCGCGCCGTTCAGGATCGCCACGACCTCGCCCAGGGTCTCCTCGTCACCGACATTGCCGGCGAACACCACGTACGGGCGGCCGATCGCTGCGGGCGCGGCGTCGAGCGGGCGGAACACCGAGATCAGGCCGGGAAACAGCTGCCCGGCGACCTCCGCCCGCCGGATGCCCAGCCCGGACACGGCCACGTCGTGCGACGTGATCCCGCCCTTGGCCACGACCCAGGCCGGCCCGGCCGCCACCGCCTGGCGGACGATCGTGGACAGGGCCGCGGACACCGCACGGGCGATGGCCAGGCTGCCGGCCGCCTCCCGGCCGGGAACGACCGTGCGGCTGGTGCAGAGCAGCACGTCGGATGCCCCGAGCGCCGAGGTCACCTGCCGCACCGCCGGAGCGATCACGTCATCCCCGCGGACCAGGGCCGGAACGTCCAGTTCCACCCCGGTCACCCCGCCCCGCGCGCTCAGCGCGGCCACCTGCCGGCTCGTCTGCCCCACGTGCGAGCCCACCACGACCAGCCCGTGCCCCGGCGGGCGCCCCGCGGGCCAGAGCTGGCCCCCGCGCAGTGGCGCCTTGGGGCCCAGGCCCAGGAGCGCCCGCACGAACGACGGCCCGGTCCGGAACGCCAGCGAGCTCCCCGCCCGCTCGGCCTGCAGCACGCCGTACGCCACGGTCTCCAGGTCTGAGTATTCGGTCGCTTCGACGATTACCCAGGTTCCGTTCCGCACTCCGGCCAGCAGCTCGCGCACCCGGTCCGGGCCGCCCCGCCGGATGTCGGTGAGGCTGATGCTGCGCACGTCCCCGGGCCGCGTCCGGCCGGCGCTCTTCTCCGCAACGAAATCCCGCAGGTCCGAGGACTGGTAACCGAACGCGGCGTCCCGCGCGAACTCGGTCTGGCCGACCGGCACCAGCGTGCCCCCGGGGCCTCCGTCCCGGGCCCAGTGAATGCCGCCCGCGGTCACCCGCCCGGCCTCCAGGAAGGCGGGCGCCAGCAGCACGCCGTCGACGTCGCGCCCGGAGACCTCGCGATGGACCGAGCGCAGCGCGGCGACCTCGGCCATCACGTGGCCCCGCAGGGTGGAGTCACTCCGGCTGACCAGCTGGATCCGCGCCCCGCGCCGTCCGGCCGCGGCCACCAGCCCCCGGGCGGCCCGCTCGTTCACCTCGGCCGCGGCGGGCTCGTCGAGGCTGCGGCTGTTGGTCAGCACGAAGCAGGTGCCGGCCGGGCCGGCGAACGCGGCCCCGTAGGCCTCTTCGTCCAGTACGGTCACGACCTGGACGTCGTGCACCGCCTGCGATCCGGTCGGGTCGTCGTCGAGCACGCCCAGCAGCAGCCCGTCGTCCGCCCGCATGGCCCGGATCGACTCCCGGAGCTGCTCGTCATCGGGGCGCGGGGCCGGGAGCCCGGCGAGCACCTCGGCGGCGGCCGGCAGAGGTTCCCGCACAACCTGGCCTTTCCCTCGGCGCCGGCGGCCTGAGAATTCAGCTGGGCCAGCCGTCGTAGGATCACCCTATTCGACGCCCCCTCGCCGGCCCGGGATGGAGACGCAATGGTGAACGTGCTCGTCACCGGCGGGGCCGGTTTCCTCGGTTCCCGCCTGGCCCGGGACCTGCTGGCCACCGGCTCGCTGGAGGTGGCCGGCAGCGGGGCGCAGCCGCTGGACCGGCTGACCATCGCCGACCAGGCGCCCGTCCCGGCGGACCTGGCCGCCGACCCCCGGGTGACCGCGGTCCAGGGCGATCTGGGCGACCTGCTGAGCCCGCGGACCGGCAGCTCCGGCGGCCCGGCCCCCAGCGTGCTGGCCGGGATCGACGTGGTCTTCCACCTGGCCGCGGCGGTCAGCGGGGAATGCGAAGCCGACTTCGGTCTCGGCATCCGGGCCAACCTGCGCGCCACCGAGGCGGTGCTCGCGGCCTGCCGCGCGCTGGGGACCAGCCCGCTGGTGGTGTTCGCCAGCTCGCTGGCCGCCTTCGGCGACTCCCGCGATCATCGGCTGCCCGCGGTCGTGGGCGACCAGACGCTGCCCAACCCGCAGACCAGCTACGGCGTGCAGAAGGTCATCTGCGAGCAGCTCGTCGCCGACTACACCCGCAAGGGTTTCCTGCGCGGGCGGTCGCTGCGCCTCATGACCGTCTGCGTGCGCCCCGGCCGGCCGAACGCCGCCGCCTCCGGGTTCCTGTCCAGCATCATCCGGGAACCGCTGGCTGGTGAGCGCGCGGTCTGCCCGGTCGGCCCGCAGACCTCGGCGGCGCTCGCGTCACCGGCGAAAACCATCCAGGGGCTGCGCCGGGCCGCCGCCGCGGACGATGAGTCCTGGGGCGGCCGCAGCGCGGTCACCCTGCCCGCGCTCACCGTGACGGTCGAAGAGATGGTCGCCGCGCTGGCGCGGGTGGCCGGCCCGAAGGCGCCCGCGCTGATCGACTGGATCCCGGACCCGGCGATCGACCGGATGATGAGCGGCTGGGCCACCCGGGTGCAGTCCGACCGCGCGGAACGGCTGGGCCTGGCCCCGGACCCGGACTTCGCGTCCATCATCGAGATGCACCTCGCCGAGACCCAGCGCTGATCATCCGAATTAAATTAAAAAATGATCTGGGTGGGCACCTCAGGCTGGAGTTATGACCACTGGGAGCCAGAGCTTTACCCGCCCGGGCTGCCGGCCCGCGACCGGCTGGCCCGCTACGCGGGGACGTTCCGCACCGCCGAGCTGAACAGCAGCTTCTATCGCTGGCCGCGGCCGTCGGCGTTCGCCGGCTGGCGGCGCCGGCTGCCGGAGGGGTTCCGGCTGTCGGTGAAGGCGCCCCGGGGCCTGACGCACGCCCGGAAGCTGTACCGCCCGGAAGAGTGGATGCCGCGGCTGGGGGCGGGCTGGCACGAGCTGGGGGACAAGCGGGCGGTGCTGCTGGTCCAGCTGCCGCCGTCCCAGCCACGCGACGACGCCCGGCTGTCGTACTTCCTGGGGCTCGTCCCGGACTGGATCCGGCTCGCGGTGGAGTTCCGGCATCCGAGCTGGCACAGCGAGGACGTTTTCGCGCAGCTCGCGGCGCACCGTGCGGCGTACTGCGTAATGAGTGGCGCGGACCTGCCGTGCGTGCTGCGCGTCACTACGGACTTCGCCTACGTGCGGATGCACGGCCCGGACCACCATCATCTGTACGCGGGCTCGTACAGCGACGCCGACCTGCGCTGGTGGGCCGACCGGATCCGGGAGTGGGGCGCGGCGGGCCAGGACGTGTTCGTGTACTTCAACAACGACGGTGACGCCAACGCCGTCCGCAACGCCCGGACGCTCCGCGCCTTCCTGGGCCAGTAGCCGCCCGTGGCCCTAGCCGGGAGCGCTCGGTGGTGCAGGCGCAGCGGGCGCTGCCGCAGGGCCTGCCGCAGGGCCTGGAGCCGCGGGGGCCGGGGGCGTCCGGCGAGGCTGCGGTGTCGCCCGCTCGATAGCCGCCCAGCCGGTCTCCCTTTCCTGCTCGGCCTGTTCGGCCCGGTAGCCGCCGCGCACGCCGAACAGCCGCTTGGCCACGACCAGGTAGGCGACGATGACGAGGTTGAGGACCAGCGTGACGATCTTCAGCGCCGAGATGCTCTTGGTCAGCTCGTAGACCTCGTAGGGCACGAATATGACCGTCGCCAGAAAGGTCAGGTATTCGGCCCATCGTTTCCCGAGCCAGAGCCCGACCGCCTCCGTGCCTTCCAAGGCGGCATAGGCCGCGACCCCGGCGCCGATCAGGTAGAGGTTGCTCGTCCGTACGGCAAATAGCCGCTGCAGGTCGTGCACCACCCCGTGGTTGCTGTCGTTGACCGGCCCGCCGAGGCCGCCCTGCATGTCCTTGAGGATCTGGGTGAAATCGCTGTTCAGCGTCACTTTGTTATCCGCGAACAAGATGATCCCCGCGGCGAGGGCCGATAGGACCAGGAAGTGAATGACCCGCTCGGCGGCGATGAGCCGCAGGACGTACCGGTCCCGCAGCGGCTTGCCGCGCAGCGGCAGGGCGACATCCGCTCGCTCCGGCGGGTACTTCACCGTGGGCTGGCTGGGCGGGGTCAGCGCGACCCAGGAGTCGCAGCGCAGGCACCGGTACCAGCGCAGCCCGTCCGCCTCGCGGGCGAAAAGGTCGTCCTGTTCGCGCAGCGCGGCGGCGTCGGTGCCGAGCAGTTCGTGCCCGTGCAGCCCGCAGCCGATCAGCTCGTACCGCAGCTTCGGGCGGTAGCGCCGGGGCCGTTCCGCACCGGGCGGAGTCACCAGCTTGGCGCCGGGCGGGTCCGCGGGCCCGGATGGGATCGGGGGGCCCGCCGTCGGCCCGGGCGCGGCCCCGGACCGGGTCGCGGGCCGGGCGTCACCAGTGGTCATGGCCGTGAGCTACCCGGATGGCTGTTTGTTCTAACAGGGCCAGCCGCGGCGCTGCCCAGGATCACCCGGGCTATCTTCAGCGGGCAAAGCGGGAGAAGCAGGCTCTGAGCTCAGCCGCAGTGCTCCGGGCGGGGCTACGGGGAGCATTCTCAGTCGTATAGGGATGCAGAACAATCCCTACCCAACCCGGTTGACTCGCCAACTGGTCATCGAGTGGACAGCCCCGCTCCAGGTATCA
>Ga0209839_10001213_pt1 | contig 13302 bp, 13 predicted proteins | sample OrgsoiDNA2013050_FD_185800 | JGI IMG/M metagenome (GOLD analysis project Ga0209839, IMG submission 185800) | Permafrost soil microbial communities from the Arctic, to analyse light accelerated degradation of dissolved organic matter (DOM) -... | ecosystem: Environmental > Terrestrial > Soil >... | reverse complement strand
ACGATTTTCGCGTACTTTTGGATCGTCGTCGTTGACCTTCACCTTGTCAAAGAACGCATCGACCGCCGGACGCAATTTTGCGATGACGCTCATCGCGCCTGCAAAATCTTCCTTTGCCACGGCGGCGCTGGCTTCCGCCTTCACCTGATCGATTGCTTTCGCCAGTGTCTTTTCTTCGTCAAGGCTGTAGAGCGCAGCATCCGGCGCGCCGTCATACGCCTTGCCGTCCTTCTTCTCCTCGATCCGCAAGATATTCTCGGCGCGCTTGGTGCCGGCAAGCAGATTCTTGCCGTCTTCAGTATCAAGGAATTTGCCCAACGCTTCGACGCGGCGGACCACCATCAAGAGATCGTCCTGTCCTTCAAGCGCAAACACCGCGTCAACGAGATCGTGACGGGCGCCCTGTTCGCGGAGCTGGACCTTCAGGCGATCGACGAAAAAGGCCAGGAGGTCGAGGCTCAATTTCTGAACTTGCTTACCGCCCCACGGAACAGAAACATATCCAACTGAAACTGACATGCGTCCCAACGCTTCATAGATACGCTCGGCATGCGCGTCGAAGACGGTCGTCAAATCGATCCGGCGTTCATTGTCATTGAGCAGCCTGATCACCCCCAGCGCCGCCCTTCGCAGCGCATACGGATCCTTGCTCCCCGTCGGCTTTTCGTCGATCGCCCAAAACCCAACCAACGTGTCGATCTTGTCCGCCAGCGCCACCGCAACGCTCACCGGATCAGTCGGCACGCGATCCGCGGGCCCCTGCGGCTTGTAATGCTCTTCGCTCGCGGCGGCGACAGACGCATCCTCACCCTGCGCCATCGCATAATACTTCCCCATCAAGCCCTGCAGTTCGGGAAATTCGCCGACCACTTCGGTCAGCAAATCGGCCTTCGCCAGATGCGCGGCGCGCTTTGCTTTTTCGACATCGGCGCCGACCAGCGGCGCGATCTCCGCTGCCAGCCGCTCGATCCGTTTGATGCGCTCGCCCTGCGTGCCCAGTTTTTCGTGAAACACGATGTTTTCAAACTTCGGCAGCCGGTCTTCCAGCTTGGTCTTCAGATCGGTCTCGTAGAAAAATTTCGCGTCGCTCAAGCGCGCGCGGATCACGCGCTCGTTGCCGGCGATGATGGCCTTGCCGCCGTCGGAGGCCTCGATGTTGGCGGTGAGGATGAACTTGTTGGTCAGTTTTCGGGTCTTGGGATCACTGACCACAAAACACTTCTGGTTATTTCGTATCGTGGCGCGGATGACCTCGCCCGGAATTGTCAAAAATTCCCGGTCGAACGATCCCATCAGCACCACAGGCCATTCGACAAGGCCCGCGACTTCGTCGAGCAGCACCTGATCCTCGACCAGCTCGTAATTTTGAGCCTGCGCCAACGTCTTTGCTTCGGCGAGAATGGTGTCCTTGCGGCGCTGCGGATCGAGCACGACCTTCGAATCCAGCAGCTTTGCTTCATAATCCTCGAAGCGGCGCACGGAAATCGCCGCCGGCGCCATGAAGCGGTGGCCATAGGTGGTCTGGCCGGCCTCAATGCCCGCGACGTCGAACTTCACGACATCAGGCGCTTCGGTTTCCAGGCCGAACGTGGCGACAATCGAATGCAGCGGCCGCACCCATTGCAACGCGCCTGATCGTGCCGAACGTTCGCCCCAGCGCATCGATTTCGGCCACGGAAAGGTTCTGATGATCACCGGCAGCATCTCGGCGAGCACGTCGAGCGTGGCGCGGCCGGGCTTTTCGATCAGCGCGATATAAAAGTCGCCCTTCTTGGGATCGCGCTGGATTTTTGCCTGATCGAGCGAAGAGAGTCCGGTAGCTTTGAGAAAGCCTGCGATCGCGGCCTCCGGGCCGCCGACCCGCGGGCCCTTGCGCTCTTCCTTCAGATCCGACTGGCGCGCGGGAATGCCGTGCACCGTCAGCGTCAGCCGCCGCGGCGTCGCGAACGCCCTGGCGCCCTCATAGACCAGCCCCTCGGCGACCAGTTTGTCGGTGACCATGCGGCGCAGATCGTCGGCCGCCTTCGCCTGCATCCGCGCGGGAATTTCTTCGGAAAAAAGTTCGAGAAGCAGATCGGGCATTTAATTTCAAATCCACTCTCTTGTTTCCCTCCCCGCGAGGTGGAAGCGAAGCAAGAGCTCTAGGGGCGTGCTGTCAAACCGATGTCGCCAGTCTGCCGTGCGAGCCGTCGCACAACGGCATGGTTGCGGTGCGCTTGCAGGTACAGAAGAACACCTTCTTGGTCTCCGGCGCCGTGAATTGCAGCGGCGAAAAGCCGGAGCCTTTGTGGCTGCCGTCGCAGAACGGCTGATCAGCGGACTTGCCGCAGGCGCACCACCAATATTCCTTGCCCGCCTCGACCTCGACTGCAATCGGCGCTCTGCCGCCTATCGCCGGCTGCTCGGTCATGTCGCCCCTCCCGCCTCGGTATGCATCCAGGCTTCGCCGCAGGCTTTTGCCAGCTCGCGCACCCGCATGATGTAGCTCTGCCGCTCGGTCACCGAGATCACGCCGCGGGCGTCGAGCAGATTGAAGACATGGCTGGCCTTGATGCACTGGTCGTAGGCCGGCAACGCCATCAGATGTTCTTTGCGGTTGCTGCCGCTGTTCCATCCGGCCTCGAGATATTTTTTGCAGGCCTCCTCGGCCATCAAGAACTGCTTGAACAGCATGTCGGCGTCGGAATATTCGAAATTGTGCCGCGAATATTCCTGCTCGGCCTGCAGGAACACCTCGCCATAGGTGACCTTCTCGGCGCCGTCGCGGCCATTGAAATTGAGATCGTAGACGCGGTCGACGCCCTGCACGTACATCGCAAGGCGCTCGAGCCCGTAGGTAAGTTCGCCGGCGACCGGCGCGCATTCGACGCCCGCGACCTGCTGGAAATAAGTGAACTGCGACACTTCCATGCCGTCGCACCAGCATTCCCACCCGAGCCCCCACGCGCCGAGTGTCGGGCTTTCCCAGTCGTCCTCGACAAAGCGGATGTCGTGCAGGCTTGAATCGATGCCGATCGCGCCGAGCGACTTCAGGTACAATTCCTGAAGGTCCGGCGGCGATGGCTTGATGATCACCTGAAACTGATAATAGTGCTGCAGCCGATTGGGATTCTCGCCATAGCGGCCATCCTTCGGCCGGCGCGAGGGCTGCACATAGGCGGCCTTCCACGGCCTTGGCCCCAATGCGCGCAGCGTGGTGGCCGGATGAAAGGTGCCCGCGCCCATTTCCATATCGTAGGGCTGCAGGATCACGCAGCCTTGATCAGCCCAAAATCGCTGCAGGGCGAGAATGAAGCCCTGGAACGAGCGTTCCGGGCGCATGTGGGCGGGTATGGAGTCCATCGTCCGATTCTGGGTTCGCGAGGGCCGGCAGGCGCGCGGGACCGTATCGGCGAGGAGCCGGGGAATCAAGGCGATGGGCTGGGAGCCCGAGCGCCGTCGAACCGCGCGACGCCGTTAGCCCGGGCGATAGGCGCCGGTGATGGGGTCCCGTCGCAGCGTCGGAATCTCGCCCAACCCGTCCGCTTCGGCGAGGCGAGCCAGGCGCGCCTCTTCCAATTCCCTGTTGACCCGGAGGGCTGTCCGGTAAGCCCAGCGGACCACGGCCAGCCCACCCAAGGCGCCTGCGAATGCGATCAGCGGCGGCATCGGTCGATCCTTGTCGTTCATACGCCACGCCCCTGGCCACATTGTCGCGCAAGCCGGCCCCGCCCGCAATCGCATTCTCTAGGACCAAACGGCGCAGTTTCGTAGGTCAGAACCCGAATTTGGCCCAAATTGCCCGGGTCTCCAGCGCCGAAATCAGCTCGTCCGGCAAACCCGCAATCCCGTCCAGCGACGTCAGCGTTCCCGCCCCGGCCGATCTGCGGCCCAGCAGGTTGGACAGCATCCCGGTCGCAGGCGCGATCACCGGCGTCAACACCTTGTCACCATAGCGGGCGCGCAGGGTCGAGCGCAGATCGCCGATCGCATCCGCAAGCCCAAGCGAAACCGAGGTTTCTCCCGCCCAATATTCGCCGGTAAACAAGACTTGGTCGGCGCCCTTCAGGCGGCCGCCCCGGCTCTGTTTGACCAGGGCGATGAAGATGGCATGGATCTCACGCTGAAGCGCCTTGACGCGTGCGACATCTTCGGGGTTTTCCGGCAGGAACGGATCGAGCATCGCCTTGTGCTCGCCGGCGGTATACAGCCGCCGCTCAACGCCGATCTTTTTGATCAGGTCCTGAAAGCCGAAGGCGCCGCCGACCACCCCGATCGAGCCCAGGATCGACGACGGGTCGCAGAAAATCTCGTCGCCCGCGCAGGCGATCATGTAGCCGCCGGAGGCCGCCACGTCCTCGACGAACACCAGCACCGGAAGTTTCTTCTCCGCGGCAAGCTGCCGAATCCGCAGGTAAATCTGGCGCGATTGTACCGGCGAACCGCCGGGCGAATTGATCATCAGCGCCACGGCCTTGGCATTCTTGATCGCAAACGCCCGTTCAAGCGTCTTGGCGACGCCGGTCAGCGACATGCCGGGCCGCAGCGGTGTCACCGCGCCGATCACGCCGGACAGACGGACCACGGGGACCACGGCGACCCCACGCCTTAGACGCGCGGGAACGAACTCCATCAACCTGTCGATCAGGCCCGGCAGTCCGCTGCGATCGACCGTTTGTTCCATCATGCTATTACCTCAAAATTAACCAATTTTTATCACGCGACTGGCATCCAATGGAATGGAACGGCGCTTGCTTTGCAGTCGTTGTCAGGCTGCAACGGTGCAGCGGAGAAAGACATGAAAATCTATCTGCTGATGGCCCTGATCGGTGCACTTTTGACCGCGATTCGCTTCACTTCAGTGCCAAAGCGGCGCTCGGAGACGCTTCCGCAATAGCCGGCGATGCCTTCCGGGACATCGCCAAGGGCAAGATCCCCCTTCCGGCCAAAAGTTCCTCTACCTGTTTATTGGGCAACGCTGACGCATCCTTGAGCATCAGCGCGGCGTGCATTTCCGTCGGCGCCTTTCCGCCCTTGATGGCGCGGATCAGCACGCGGATCGCAGGCTTCTTCGGGTCGCCATGGACCGGCAGAATGGCAAGGCTGCCAAATCCGCGATCGAGCGCCGCCAGCACCTCGGCAAGGCCGTCCGCGCGCCAGATCAAGCTGATGACGCCGCCGGATTTCAGGATTCTTCGCGCCGCGTGAACCCAGCTCGCAAGCGTCGCGGCCGTCGCCACATGGGCGACCTCGCGGGCCCTGTCCGGCGAAGCGCGATGCCGCGCCGGATCGTTGAACGGCGGATTCATCAATACGACATCGACACTGTCGGCAGCCAGGCCCGCCGCGGCAAAGGTGTCGGCGGCAGACGTGACGTCAAGCAAGATGACATCGGCCGGTATGGCATTCGAGACGGCATTGCCCCGCGCGAGAAGCGCCAGCGCTTCATCGATCTCGACCAGCACAAGTTCGATTCCCGCCACGCGCTTGGCGACCGCAAGACCGGCGGCGCCGACGCCGGCGCCGAAATCAACCACCCGGTCGCCCGAGCGTGCCGACGTCGCAGCCGCCAGCAGCATGGCGTCGTGGCCGGCGCGGTGCCCCGATTTCGGCTGCCGCAGACGCAATCGCCCGCCGAGAAATGCGTCCTCGGTGAATTCACAGGCCGGATCAGTCATCGGCCCGCAGTTCGTGAGCGAGGCCCGCATCGCGGAGAATCTGGCGCGCTTCGCGGTTATCGTCGTCATGGACCAGAATACGGCGCGGCAAGACCCCCAGCGAGCCTTCGATGATGCTCATATTCTGGTCCAGCACCAGGTGATGGATATTCGCACCGTCGAGCAGCGCGCCGACCGCCGAAACCAGCACCATATCGTTAGTCCGAACCAATTCCCGCAACTTTGACACTCCTTTGTCGACCCAAGGTGATGACCGCGCGACGCGTGTCAACCGCTTCGTGCCCTTGCCGCGTGAGCCCGCACTTTCTATTTGTTATATCGTAAGGATAGTCCGAATTGGGCAAATGTGGAGACCCGCGTGGCGGTTATTGTACCCTTCGAGAGCCCGTCGGGCGCTTCGATAGATCAGCTGGTTGGGCTTGTCGCGGCGGATATGGAGCGCGTCAATGCCACCATTCTGTCGCGGACCGGTTCGGAAGTCACCATGATCCCGGAGGTGGCCAACCACCTGATTTCGTCGGGCGGCAAGCGGCTGCGGCCGATGCTGACGCTGGCGATGGCCCATCTCGCCGGCTATTCCGGCGACGGGCATATCAAGCTCGCGGCCTCCGTGGAGTTCATGCATACCGCCACCTTGCTGCATGACGACGTGGTCGACGAAAGCGAATTGCGGCGCGGCAAATTGTCCGCGCGGATGTTGTGGGGCAATGAGGCGAGCGTATTGGTCGGCGACTTTCTGCTCGGTCAGGCCTTTCGCATGATGGTGGAGGTCGGGTCGCTGCGCGCGCTCGACATTTTGTCATCTGCCGCGGCGACGATCGCCGAGGGTGAAGTGATGCAGCTTGCCGCCGCCAAAAACACCGCCACCACCGAGGACGAATACCTCGCCGTCATCAGGGGCAAGACCGCCGAGCTGTTCGCGGCGGCCTGCGAGGTCGGCCCGGTCATCGCCAATCGTCCGAAGGCCGAGCAGACCGCGTGCCGCTCGGTCGGCATGAACCTGGGCATCGCGTTCCAGCTGGTGGACGATGTGCTGGATTACGGCGGCAAGGCCGCCAAACTCGGCAAGAACATCGGCGACGATTTCCGCGAGGGCAAGATCACGCTGCCGGTGGTGCTGGCGTTCCGCCGCGGCAACGATGCCGAGCGCGCCTTCTGGGTCAAGGCGCTGGAGCGCGGCGAGATCGGCGATCACGACCTCGACCACGCCGTCGGCCTGATGACCAAGCACCGCGCGCTCGAGGACACCATCCACCGCGCCCAGCATTATGGCGCCATGGCGGTCGATGCGCTGGCGCTGTTTCCGGCCTCGCCCATGAAGGCCGCGCTCGAGCAGGTGGTGGCATTCTGCCTGGCGAGATCGCATTGAACAGAAACGCAAGAGTCGTCGGATGGGTTGAGCGCAGCGAAACCCACCACTTCATCGGAAGCCGTTGATGGGTTTCGCTGCGCTCAACCCATCCGATATTTCCTTGTTCCTGCTGGCGGCGGTGATGATTGCCGCCATTCCCGGCCCCGGCATTTTCTATGTGGCAGCGAGAACGGTCTCGGGCGGCAGGCCAGCCGGTATCGCATCCACCTTCGGCACCGCGTTGGGTGGCCTTGTGCACGTGATCGCCGGCGGTATTGGCGTCTCGGCGATCATTCTTGCCAGCGCAAAGCTCTTCACCATGCTCAAGCTGGCCGGTGCCCTCTATCTGATCTGGCTCGGCATCAGGACCATCCGCGAAGCCGCTCATCTGCCGGCGGAGCCGACGGGCGCCATCGGATTCAAGCGGGCATTCCGGGAAGGCATCGTGGTCGAGGCGCTCAATCCCAAGACCGCGGCTTTCTTCCTGGCGTTCATTCCGCAATTTCTGGAACCGGCCGCCGGCCACCCCGCGCTGCAGTTCATGACGCTGGGTCTGATCTCGGTGACACTCAACACGTTCGCCGACGTCATTGTGATTGTCGCAGCCTCTGCGGCCCGCGCCGGTCTCGCGCGCAGACCACATTTGGTTCAGCGCCTGCGGCAGGGCTCCGGGCTTTTCATTGCCGGGCTCGGAATTTCACTCGCGCTCGCGCGCCGGCCTGCGGCAGGCTAGCTCAGCGTCCCCGCATGCACCCACCATTGCGGGTGATCGAGCTGAATTTTCTGCGCCGCGCGTTGCGCCTCGGGGGTGTTCTCGAAGATTGCAAAACAGGTCGCGCCCGATCCCGACATTCGCACCAGCCATGCCCCGTTGGCGGCGCTGAGCGCCGCGAGTACCTCACCGATGACCGGCTGAATGCGGATTGCCGGAGCCTCGAGGTCGTTGGAACTGGCCGCGAGGACTTCGACCCAGTCTTCGACCGACGCGCCATCTTCCGGCCAGGCCGTCGCCCGCAGCACGTCGGTAAAGCCGACCAGCAACTCGCCATGGCGCAAACCCAGCGCCTTGAACACGTCCTGGGTCGCCACCGGAACCCGCGGATTGACCATCACGCTGGGCAGCTTCGGCAAGCTCAGCGGCAGCAGGGTTTCACCGACGCCGGTCATGACGCAGGGACGCGAGGCCAGACAGACCGGCACGTCGGCGCCGGTCAATTTCGCGACCTCGATCAGGCGCGCGTCGTCGATGGCAAGACCATTGGTCTGCGCCAGCAACCGCAGCGCCGCGGCGGCATCGGCCGAGCCGCCGCCGATGCCCGCTGCGACCGGCAGCACCTTGTCGAGGGTGAAATCGCCAAGCCTGAGATCGGGCACGCGTTCGCCAAGCAATTTCGCGGCCTTGAACACCAGGTTGTCGGCGGTCTCGCCGCAGTCCTGCGCCAGCGGCCCGGTGGTTCGGAGATTGAGTTTGGATCCGGGCGTCAGGCTGAGCCGGTCGGCACAATCGGCGAACGCAACCATGCTTTCGAGATCGTGATAGCCATCGACCCGGCGCCCAACCACCCGAAGGGTCAGGTTGACCTTGGCACGCGCATCTTCGGTGAGCGCCGGCATCGGTGGGCAGCCCTTCGAACCGCCGCCCTCAACCGCCCTTGCCGTCTTCTTTCTTCTTGTCCGCGGAGGCTGCGGAGGAAGAAGCGTCATCGGGCAAGCCGTTGTCGATCTTGGCCTCGATCTTCGGCAATTCTTCCGGCTCCGGTTTCAGGTCGCGGGCATGGGCCCACTGGAATTTCGCCTCCAGCGTGCGACCGATGCGCCAATAGGCGTCGCCGAGATGGTCGTTGATCGTCGGGTCTTCGGGCTTGAGATCGATCGCGCGCTCGAGATTTTTCACTGCGTCCTCGAAACTGCCGATGCGGAAATAGGCCCAGCCCAGCGAGTCCACGATGTAGCCGTCGTCGGGGCGCTGATCGACGGCGCGCTTGATCATCTTCATGCCCTCGTCGAGATTGATGCCCTGATCGATCCACGAATAGCCGAGATAGTTCAGCACGTGCGGTTGCTCGGGCTGCAGATCGAGCGCCTTGCGCATATCGGCCTCGGCCTTGCTCCACTGCTTGGAGCGCTCCTCGCAGATGCCGCGATAATAGTAATAGATCCAGTTGGTCTTTTCACTGGCCTGCGGCAGTGCATCGATGCCCTGCGAGTAGGTCGTGACGCAGTCGGCGAACTTCTTGCGGCCCCGCTCGATATTGCCGAGCGCCATGATGGCTTCGATATCCCTGGAATCTTCCGTCGTGACGGTTTTCAGGATCTTGATGGCTTCATCGCTGCGCTCGGCAGCGTCGAGGTTGGTCGCGAGTTGAATCTGCGCGTTGCGCTTCAGCGGCGAACTCGCCGGCATGCGCTCATAGACCTTGATCGCCATCGCCGGCTTCTTCACCGACTCATAGAGATCGGCCAGCGACAACAGCGCCAGCGAATGATTGGGGTGCAGGTACAGCGCGAGCTGCAAATAGACCAGCGCGAGATCCTCGCCGCCGCGGCGCGTCAGCGTCGCGCCGATGCCGTACAGTGCCTCGGCGCCGCCGGTCTGCGGCGAATCGACCAGCGGTGACAGCTTCTTGCCGGCCTTGGTCTCACGCAGGCCTTCCAATACCAGGGGATGCCGCGGCAACTTCTTGTCGAATGCCTCGTAGACGGCGGTCGCCGCCGCCGCATCCTTGTTGCGCGACAGCCAGCGCGCATAGTCGTCGGCCACGCGCAGCATCGAATCGTCGAGCTTGTGGGCCCGCTCGAGGCGAGCGCCGGCGTCCTTTTCCTTGCCCGCAAGTTCGAGGATCATGCCGGCGTGCAGGTCCTTGAACAGCGGGTACCATTCCGGGCCCGTCAGCTTGTCGATATTGGCAATGGCTGTCTTGGAGTCGCCGGCGCCGTAGCTGGCCCAGCCCGACAGCAGCGTCGCCACCAGATCCGTGATCGGTCCGCGTATGGACTGATTGATGTTCAGCTGCGCGGCCGCGTATTTCTTCAGTTTCAGATCGCGCACGCCGACCACCAGCCGGGCCACGCGATTGGATTTGTCGATCGCCAGGATTCGATCGGCGAGCTTGACGGCCTCGTCAATATCGCCATCCGCGAGCGATGAAATGAACGCGCGATCCATTAATTCGTTGTTTTTCGGATCGGTGCGAAGCGCCGAGCGATAAAACGCCGCCGCCGAGCTGGCGTCCCGCTCCACGCTGGCATGGCGGGCGGCCAGATAGCTGCCGGACGTGGTCAGCGCTTTCAGATCGCCGCGAGAGGGAAATTGCGCCGAGTTGTCGGACGGATGATCAGGCGTCTGAGCCGAAACCGAAGCCGGCGCAGCCAGCACGGTGAGGGCGACTGCGGCGATCGTCCAGCGATTAAAACGAATGGAAAACATCAGGGTTCGCCTTAGCTTTCAGGAATTTACGGCAGCATCTACAACCGATTCTCGATGCGAACCCAAAGGGCGGCATCCAGCCGTGTGACAATGCCGCGTTTGGCGCTCAACCGCAAGGATACGGGTGGCTATTCGATTGGCAGCAAAGCTTGATGGCCGCCGAGATCGCCTGAAAACGCTTGCAGTGTGGCGGTATCGTGGCCGGGGGCAGCGTAGGCGCGTACCGGCTCACGCAATCGTGGTTACATCGCCTCATAATTCGGTCCACCCCCACCCTCCGGCGGAACCCAGGTGATATTGCCGTTCGGGTCCTTCACGTCGCAGGTTTTGCAATGGACGCAATTCTGCGCGTTGATCTGAAAGCGCGGCCCGGCGCTCTCCTCCACCCATTCATAGACGCCGGCAGGACAGTAACGATTGGACGGACCGGCATAGACGTCATGTTCGGATGTCTTCTGCAGGTTGATGTCGGCGATCTTCAGATGAACCGGCTGGTCCTCTTCATGGTTGGTGTTGGACAAAAACACCGAGGAAAGCTTGTCGAAGGTCAGCTTGCCGTCCGGTTTCGGGGGCGCGATCGGCGCATGGACTTTCGCCGGATCGAGCGTCTTGCGGTCGGGCTTGGCATGCGACTGGGTTCCGAACAGCGAGAAGCCGAGCGTGTTGCACCACATGTCGAAGCCGCCGAGCGCCACGCCGACAACGGTGCCGAACTTCGACCACAGCGGCTTGACGTTGCGGACCGGGTACAGGTCCTTGCCGACGGGCGAGGAGCGCCAGGCATTCTCATAATCGACCAGTTCATCGTTGGCGCGGCCCGAGCCCAGCGCGGCATTGACGTGTTGGGCAGCCAGCATGCCGCTGCCGACAGCATTGTGGACGCCCTTGATGCGCGGCACGTTGACAAAGCCCGCCGCGCAGCCGATCAGCGCGCCGCCCTCAAAGCTCAGGCGCGGCACCGATTGATAACCGCCCTCGGTGATGGCGCGCGCGCCATAAGCGAGCCGCTTGCCGCCTTCGAACAAGGTGCGGATCGCGGGATGGGTCTTGAAGCGCTGGAATTCATCGAACGGCGACAGATAGGGATCGTCGTAGTTGAGATGCACGACAAAACCGATCGCCACCAGATTGTCGTCGTAGTGATACAGGAACGAGCCGCCACCGGTCGAATTGTTCAACGGCCAGCCGAACGAATGCTGGATCAGACCTTTTTGATGCTTGGCGGGGTCGACCTGCCAGACCTCCTTGAGGCCGATCCCGAATTTCGGCGGCTCGCTGCCGGCATCGAGGGAAAATCTTGCGATCAGCTGTTTGGTCAGGCTGCCGCGCGCGCCCTCTGCGAACAGGGTGTATTTACCGACCAGCTCCATGCCGCGCGTGTACGACGATTTGTGCGAGCCGTCCTTGGCGACGCCCATGTCGCCGGTGGCGATGCCGCGCACCGCGCCGTTTTCATCGTACAGCACTTCGGTGGCGGCAAAGCCCGGATAAATCTCGACGCCGAGCGCCTCGGCCTTGCGCGCCAGCCAGCGGCACACATTGCCGAGCGAGCCGATATAGCAATGGTGATTGTTCATCAGCGGCGGCATCGCGATCGCCGGCAGCGGTATAGCCATGCCCGCGGTCATCCAGTAGAACTTGTCGGCCTTGACCTCCGTCTTCAGCGGGCAGTCGGCGTCCTCGCGCCAATCCGGAATCAATTTGTCGAGCGACACCGGATCGATCACCGCCCCGGACAAAATATGCGCGCCGACTTCCGACCCCTTCTCCACCACGACGACCGTCAAATCGGCATTGAGCTCTTTGAGCCGGATCGCGGCGGCAAGGCCCGAGGGTCCGGCGCCGACGATCACGACGTCGAATTCCATGGATTCGCGCGGCGGCAATTCTTCGGTGCTCATGATCTGATCTCAGCCCGGTTGAGAAAGCGATGATAAGTCGTTTGTTTCCGATTTTTCGCCTGAGAACAACCATGGAAATGCGCGTTGAGGCGTTTCGCTGCAGCGCAATCCATCCTAGACTGGCCCGATGCCCCAACATGGAACCATGACGCCCGATAGCGCCCCCACTGTTCAGCAATTGCTGGCCTTTTATCTGGAGGCCGGAGTCGACTGTGCGTTGACCGAAGCGCCGGTCAACCGGCTGTCCGATCCCGACATCGCCCCCCTATCAAGCGAAGCCGCGCCGCCGAAACCGCTCAGGACCGTTCCTGCCGCGATCCCGGCGGCACGCGGCGAGGCAGCGCCAGCGCCGGAGGCCGCGATCCTGTCGGCGCGGGAGGCGGCGCGAACGGCACCTTCGCTCGAGGTGCTGCGCGCCCTGTTGGAGAATTTCGACGGCTGCGCGCTGAAATCCACCGCGACACGGCTGGTATTCGCCGACGGCAACCCGCAGGCGCGCATCATGTTTGTCGGCGAAGCGCCCGGGCGCGAGGAGGACATCGAGGGGCTGCCGTTCGTCGGACGTTCCGGCAAGTTGCTGGACCGGATGATCGCAGCGATCGGGCTCGACCGCTCCAGCGCCTATATCGCCAATGTCATCCCATGGCGGCCGCCGGGCAACCGCACGCCGACGCCGCAGGAGACCCAAATCTGCCTGCCGTTCATCCAACGGCAGATCGAACTTGTGAATCCGGACGTGCTGGTCACGCTCGGCAATCCCTCGACCCAGACCCTGCTGTCGACCCGCGAGGGCATCATGAAAACCCGCGGGCGCTGGTTCGACTATGACACCGGCACGCGGATGATCCGCGCGCTCGCCACCTTCCATCCGGCATATCTGTTGCGTTCACCGTCCTACAAGCGGATGGCGTGGCAGGATTTGCGTTCGATCGCAAAGGCGCTGGAGCAGGCCGCATCCTGAGGCCC
>Ga0209839_10001211_pt1 | contig 13311 bp, 8 predicted proteins | sample OrgsoiDNA2013050_FD_185800 | JGI IMG/M metagenome (GOLD analysis project Ga0209839, IMG submission 185800) | Permafrost soil microbial communities from the Arctic, to analyse light accelerated degradation of dissolved organic matter (DOM) -... | ecosystem: Environmental > Terrestrial > Soil >... | reverse complement strand
AAAACCCTCAACCGGTCGATGAACAGATTCTCCAGTGCCGCGATTGCCCCTGCTGTGTCGCCGACCTTGCCCTGCCACCATGCCAGCTCTCCTCGGGTAGCTAGAACGCCAGGGTGATCAGGACCCAGAACTCTCTCTGCATCCGTGAGCAGGCTCTCGAGCGCGGCAACCGCCTCTGCTGGATTACCTGCTGCTCCTCGCCAGCGCGCGAGTTGGTTGCGCGCGGTTAGCGTGTCGGGATGATCCGAACCTAGAACTCTCGAACAATCTGATACCAGCTGCTCGAAAGCCGCGGCCGCTCCGGGTGCATCTCCTGATTCGCCTCGCCAATTCGCTACGTGGTTCCTCGCGACCAGAGTCTGCGGGTCATCTGGACCCAGCGCAGTCGAACGCATGCTCAGCAGTCTTTCCGACGATGCCAGCGCGCCAGCCACGTCACCGGCTTCACCTTGGTAATGCGCCAGGCTGGAGAGCGCCTCTAGACTTCGGCGATCAAACGGTCCCCATTGGCGCACGCAGTCCGCCAGCACCGCATCGAGCATGGGGAGCGCATGCGCTAGGTCACCTGCTTCAGCTGTGCAATCAGCTAGGTTTCCCCGCGTCTCTAGTGTGATGCTGTGGTCAGGTCCCAACACTCGGAGACAGTTATCCAACAACGGTTCAAGGACGTCGACGGCACCAGCGATGTCACCAGCCCTGGCTCGCCACAATGCAAGATTTCCAGCTGCGGTCAGGGTGTCGGCATGGTCAGAGCCAAGGCGCTGAACGGCCACGGCAAGAAGCTGTGCATACTCAGTGGCCGCTGCCGAGACCTGTCCGCTCTGACCCAAAGTAGTCAGAGCATGGAACAGCACGGGGTGCGCTTCGCCGTTCCACTGCCAGAGAGCCTTACCAGTAGAGCGGTGAAGAGCAGCAGTATTGGCTCGCATGATCTGACCCAGCTGGTCGCCTTCATTGCTGGGCCAAACGGCGACAAGTGCGTCAGCGGCTGTCTCGGCAAGGGCTGCGTGCATCTCCGGTCCGAGGCCAGGCTGGGAGGCGAGGTTCTCGCGGGTGGCGCGCTGCACGAGCTGGTGCACTCGGACCTCGCGGTGAGCAGCGGCGCGATCGTGGTCGATCAGGCTGTAGCGGTGCAACACGCGCAGCGCCTCATCCACTGTCTCCGGACTCACTTCCTGCTCCTGTTTTGATTCGGGCAGGTAGCTGGTCAGGTATTCCAGCGCGGGCGGGCTGGACAGAGCCTGCTGGGGAATTCCTGCGGGGTCCAGGACGCTGGCCAGCTGCAGCAGGGGCCGGGCGAGCCCGGCGGGCCTGGCCTGGCTGGCCTGGTCGATGGACAGTTCCCAGGTCGCGGTGACTATCCACTGGTGATCGTCTGTGAGATGACCCGGTTCGGGTACGACGTCGCGCAGCAGGTGGGTGGCCAGCAGGTCCAGATAGCGACCGATGGTGATGTCGGCGTTGCGGATGTAGGCGGCGGCCTGGGCCAGCGCTATGGGGAGCATCCCCAACGCCCCGGCCAGGGCGTCCGCCACTTCCTGAGGCGCCCTGTCGCCGAGTTGTGCCTGCAGGTAGGCGCGGGCTTCCTGTGGGGTGAAGACGGAGACCTCGACCGTCCGGCGGCCTGCGCCGGCGAGAGCGGCCTCGCGCAGCCGGGTGGTCACCAGCACCTGCCCGGCTGCCGCCGACTCGGCCGTCGGCGGCCACAGCCCGATCAGGTCCCCGGGCCGGTGCACGTCGTCGAGCACCACCAGCCACCACCGGTCGGTGACGGTCTCCGCCCACGCCAGGAACGCGGCCGCCGACCGCTCCGGATCCTCGCGGTCGGCTCCCGGCAGCCCCAAGGCGAGCGCGGCGTCGGCGTAGGCGGCCACGACCGCGTCCCGAGAGGAGGCGTTCACCCAGGCAACCAGGCCGGCCCCGTCCCGCCAGGCCTGACGCGCGTGGGCGGCCGCCAGCTGGGTCTTGCCGACCCCGCCCATCCCCGCCACCACCTGCGTCAGCACCACGGTCCCGTCCTGCTCGGCGGCCTCCCGCAGCCTGGCCGCCACGTCCCGGTCCTGAAACGACCCGGCCGGCCGCGGCATCGCCCCCACCCGGACCTGCCGGCCCGGCGGGGTCCGCGGCCGCCTCAGCGCCACGTCGGCCGCTGCGACCCGGGCCCGCGCGTCCACCCACGGCTGATCGTCCCGCTCACCGCACGCCCGCACGAACAGCCGCCTTCATCGGCGTCTTCCTGTTCCCCGTGCTGCAGATCACGCTGGGCCTGCGCGGAACGCTCCTGCTCACCGCCGGCGTAGCGGTCCTCGGCTTCGCGCTCACCCTCGTGCTGCCTGAACCCGCCGGGCGAAGCCTGGAAGACATCGCCGTCCACATCCCCGCCCCAGCCATCGGGCACCCGCTAACCGCCGAGAAGGCGCAGGTACCCTGACCATCCCCGCCTGAAAAATCCTAATCTGGGCCACCGGCGCCTCCCCGGGCCGCGGCATGCACACGATCTCTGAGGTGGATGGGACCGGGAGCCAGTCGGTAGCCACCAGAACGAACGGGTCCTCACCGCCTCGGATCACGATAAGCACCAGAGCAGGCGACCGTCGAAGGAGGGAGCGAGGCTGAAACGGCGCCGGAACCCGTTTGAATACCCACGGACGTCGTGGCCGTGCTGAAGCACTGCACAGAACCATGATCTGGAATATTCCCGGAACAGAACCGCAGTGACCGACGCAAGGTTCGCATCTGCCCTGGTAGAGGCCATACTTCGCCTATGGACAGTGGCGGCCTCCGGAGCCGTGTGCGTGGGTTCGAATCCTGCTGGGGGCGCTTTTGACTATCAGGTCATATGGCCGCTGAACTGGCCTTACGCCAAATCGCTCCGTTCGCAGGTATGCAGCCGGATGCCGCCCTATGCGGCTCTCGGTCGCGATTCCCGGAACATATCCGGAACGGCCCGCCAGGCCCTGCCCCATGCGATCACGAACAAGTAGCTGCGGCTATCACAGTGAGTGACCAGACTCTGGAGGCACTGCACTCCGTGCCGAACACTCCGGTGCGGCACGGCCGGCGGATTATGAGCCAGCACGCCAACAGCAGATGGCAGTGCAGTTGACCTGGCCAGATGCTAGTCGGCGTAGCCCCTACGCCCATTTTGGCACGTATTCGGCACGATCAACCTGCCCATCCGCACCGAGAGGGGGAGAGCATCCCCCCTGCTGCTGTAACAAGAGCTTGCTGCGCCTTCGCGCGGCGTCCTGAATGCTTCGGGTGACTCCGGATGATGCGAAGAGAACTACGTAGCGAAGGGCTTGACCCGCGATGCGGCCGGTCTGAGACTGAGGATGCCGCAATTCACGGAAGAGCATTAATGCGTCGATATCGTACTTAAGAGCGCCAGATGGGGATCACGGCGTCGGTGTCCTTCCTGCGGCCTGGAATGGGGGATGACATTCATGAGACGGTCGGCCACTGCGGCCCCGAAGGGTCCGTTCAGCATTGCCGACGACAGCCGGATGAGCGAGGACTATCTGCTGTCTGATGATGTCCTCATCGATTCCACCAGCCCCAACCCGCTGGCAGCGGTTCAGATTCCCGGAGGCAGGTGGACGGCCTTGGCGGTGGTCCCGGGAAGCGGATTGGTCCACGTCACCCCGGATCAGAGTTCTCAGTCCGGCTGGGATCTGTTGCCCTTGCCCTCCGGCGGGGCGGCGAAGGAGGTGGTGGCGGCCCTCGACGGGACGGGCATGGGCCACGCTTTCTACCAGGACGGCACCCATACTTACCATTCCAGCGTCGGGCCGGCCGGAACCTGGTCCGCTCCCGAGCAGCTCCCGGCCTCGGCCAGCCTCGCGGTGGCCAGTGTCCCGCTGACCAACGAGCCGGTCGCCGCCGGCGTCACGCCGGAGGGAAACCTCCTGCTCGTACGTAAGGACTGGACCAGCGGGCAGTGGCAGGCCAGCGTGGCCGACATGAACAAGGCGCTCGTCGGTGCCCAGGCCGTCTTGAAGATGGTCGACCACGACAACTGGACGCTGGCCGCCGTGGTCGGCGGCAAGCTTCAGTTCTTTTCGGGGCGGGGCAGCACGCTCGGCTCCGGACCTTACACCGTGCCGACAGCTCACCCGGTGACCCGCATCCACTTTGCCTACCAGCGTTCCGGCTCGACCATGGTCATGTTCTCCGACGACCAGAACACGCTCTGCACCTCGTTCGGGTTCAGCGACCAGATCACCGCGATCCCCGGCTCCTCCGTAGTCCAGGGCGCGGGGATCATCGACACGGCGATGCCGCCGAAGGCCCATTTCTACGGTGTCGACCCGGACGGCAGGCTCTGGGTCCTGCACCAGACCGGCTGGGATTCCAGCGATGCCCCGGTATGGGCACGCATCCTCCCCCTGGACCGCGACGTGGTGTCGGTGGCATCACCGCAGAGCGCGGTGGAGGCCGCCACGCTGTTCGCGGCCGGCGCCGATCAGACGCTGCACGCCCTGGCCCAGAACCAGGCCAGCAAGCTCTGGAAGCGGACGCTGGTCCAGCAACCCAGTAAGAAGCCCTACTCGCTCACCCGCTACCGGACGCAGCTGACGGCAACGGATGCCAACGGCAACCCCGCGCCCGGAGTGCCGGTCACCATTGGCGCCACCGAGGAGACAGCGATACTGGTGGGGGGGAAGACCTACTTCGTCGGCCCCGGCTCGCAGACCGCGACGATCAAGACCAACGAGGCCGGGATACTGACGGTCAGCAGAGCCGCGACCAGCCTGGTCTCCCCCAGCTACACGGTCACCGCTCCAGCCTCGGGCGCGGCGAAGACCGTCCGCCCCGACCAGAACTATCACGGCTTCCTGGCCGGGACAGCCGCCATCAACACCGGCTCAGCCGTGATCCCGCCGATGAGCCAGGCCACCTTGCAGAACGCGAAAGTAAACGGCCAGCCGCTTTCGCCCAACCTGAAGGATGACAAGGCCAAGGCGGCGGCACATGCCATCACCGGCGCGATGAGCTCGGTGCCGGGCAACTCCGCGGCGATCCGCGCCGCCGGCTACGTGGGCTGGTCCCTGGACGTCCAGGACCCCGACAACCCCCAGTTCCGTTATTTCCAGTCCCAGGATGAGCTGCAGGCGTATCTGGCGACGATGCGGCCCGGCCCGCAAGCCGGCGATTGGGGTGACGTCGGCGCCTTCTTTGGAGACCTCCTGCACGCGATCGAGACGGCCGTGGCAGAGGTAGTCACATGGGTAGTCGACGCGGTGGACTCGCTGCTGAACCTCGTCATCAAAGTCGCAGACGACATCATCAACCTGGCCGACATGGTGATACGGGACATCGAGGACGCCATCCCGTTCATCCACGCCATCTTCAACTTCATCGGCGCCCTGGTGGACAAGGTGCTGGACTGGGTCAAGGACCTGTTCGGCTGGAACAACATCTGGAACACCAAGCGGGTGTTCGAGCACCTGGCGACCGAGGCCATTCCCGCGCTCCAATGGGCGATAGAAAAGCGCGGGGTGGTCGAGACCGGCAGATTCTTCACCGAGCTGAAGGGTTTCATCGACGGCGAGTTCTCCAACGCGATCACCCACTTCGCGGGCCGTTCGTTTGAGCAGATCACCACACCCCCCAGCCTCAGCCGGGGCCTGGGCAGCACGCCCCTGGCGGGCGCCGGTGCGCAGACCGGCAGCGCCGCCCAGAACAACTGGCTGATGTCCAAGGTCACGGACAACGTAGGCGGCAGCGGCGCGCTCGCCCCCCTCTCCACCACGCTGCCGGCCGATCTCGGCAGCGCCCTGTGGACTGCGCTGTCTGCGTCCGCCGGGGACCTGGGGCACGCACTCTCCGCGCTGGAGGATTTCTTTCAGACCCTCTTCACCGACCCCAAGGACTTCGCGACCCGCGGGGTGGCTGACCTGATCAAGGCGGCCCAGGCGGTGGTGGACTTCGTCCTCGACCTGCTCGATTCCATCGTGACCCACATCCTCGAGATGGTCGGCGGGGCCCTGGGCGTCGCCGACCACATCCTCACCCAGCCACTGGGCGACATCCCCGTCGTCTCCTGGCTTTACACCAACGTGATCTGCCCATCCGACCAGCAGGAGGAGCCGAGCATCCTACGCCTGGCCTGCCTGGTCCTGGCGCTGCCGATCACGCTGATCTACACGCTCGCGAACCAGATGAAGCCCCCGTTCGACGACGCGACCAGGGACCAGATCCTCTCCTGGAAATTCGCACCACCCGGCGCGCCGCAGCCTGGCCCGGCGGGCACCGCAATGCTCGCTGACACGGAGCTGCTCCCTTGGGTACGCGCAAATCTGTCGGTGATTCAGGCCTGTGCTGACATGGCTGCCGATGGAATGGCGACAGGGGGCCAGGGACCCCTTGTCCAGGTCACCGGGTGGCTCGACGTGGTGATCAACTCCGTGATGCAAGTGCTCTATTGGCCGCCGAAGCCTTTCGACTTCGACTGGGACTGGGGGAGCCTCACCCAGGCCGAGAAGCTGATGCGATCGGCCTGGATCGCCGCCTGGTTCCCCATACTGGTCAACCTCGCGTTGCTGGTACTGCCGACACCGACCCACGGCGAGATCGCGGAGGACCTGGACCCCATGGGAAAGGCCTGGGTGACGATGGCCGGGGCGGCCATATTCGGGACCGGGCTGGCGGGCGCCATCAAGGGCCTGAACGACAACCCCCCGACCGCCAATGGCTACACCGTGGCGGGCGCCGTCCTCGGGCCACTGCCCCTCCTGACGACGTTCCCCCTGCTCCTCGATGACTCCGTGGAATCATCGGAGGGCGTCACCCTTGTCATCAAGTTGCTCATCGACGCGCTTTGCGACATCGGCGCTGGTATGTGCGGCCAGTACGGCTGAGGGCCACGGATGGAACACCCGTTTCAGAGGAGCCTGATCATGACTACCGGCGGTAGAGCGCGCAAAAGGATCGCCGCATATCCCGTCAATTCCATTCTGTCCTGGATGCAGGGCAAGACGGTAACGCAAGGCTGGGATGTGGTCTGCGCCATCGCCTACGACAAGATCAACGAGTGGTTCCTTGAGCAGTATGTCGACCGGCTCTCGAACGGGGAGAACGCGGTCATCAACGCCACCGTGCCCCAGGCGGGCGGGATTTCCGTCCAGGCCGTCGGCCTCACGCTCGGCCCTCCCCTGATCCACTTCTCGCCGACGCTCCCGCCCGACACGGTGGGGCTGACGGTCAACTTCCTCTCCGGCCAGGTCAACGTCATCCAGGTCAACGGTGCGGCCACCACGGTGCTGAGCGCGCAGACGATCACGCCCGGCGATGACTACGCGCTCACCGGATATGTGCCGCTGGCCAGCGTGCAGGGCGAAGTCGGGAACGGCCACGAGGTCGTGATCGACGTCGGCAACGGTGCATCCTTCGCGGCCAAGCTCGGCATGCCCGAAGGCGCCGAGACCCTGCTCGGCCAGTTCATGAAAAGCTGGCTGGTGGACAACCTGAACGGGTACAAATACAAGCTCGGCACGCTGATCTACTCCGACAACGGGACCAACCTCAAACCGGCCGGCACCTTCCAGTTCGCCACCCAGATCGACGCAACCGACAAGACCGATACCGGGCGCCTGCTGCTGTTCATCCCGACAACTTACAATCCCGGCGGCGGCTCGCAGACGTCGCTCGGCCTGGCTGACATTGTGCCGCAAGGATGCTCGACCGCCCTTATCATCTCCAGCCGCGTGCTCTTCCAGAACATCCTGAAATCCTTTTACGAGACCACGTTCAGCAATCTCGGCGTCCAGGCGACGGCCAGCCAGAAAGGGCCCGGCGAGGCGTACATACTGGCCCTTACGGCCAACGGCATAAACCTCGGAGAGCAGGAAATCAACTTCACGGCCGGTGGTGACTGGGACGGCAAGATATTCTCCGGTCAGGATAGCCCCTCGGACGGTTCGAAGCCGATGCCGGTGATGTTTTCTATTTCCAATACACAGCTCCAGTCCAGCAACAACCAACTCCTGATCTCAGGCAAGACGCAGTGGCAGCAGGACTTGGCCGTCAATGCCGACGGCCCCGGCACGGCGACTATCAATGACTACACCACGGTCACCATGGCTGCCACTATCGACTGCCAGACGACGGCCTCGGTCGCCGTCAAGGACACGGTCAGCTTCAATGGCACTCCCGACATAACGGTCTCGTTCGATACAAGCTTCTACCGCTCACTTCTATCCGGCTACTGGGAACAGCTCGCCAGCAAAATCGCCACCGTGTCACAAGACGTTCTCGCAAAATTCTTCCAGGTTCCCCTGCCCGAGGTGAACGCCTTTGCGGTGAGCAACCTGCTTTTCCCCGGGAAGAACATCCTGGATTTTCGGTCCGTCTACCTGCCCGGCGATATCGTCATCTTCGGCGACGTCGCGACGCCCGGCGTCGTGGTCAGTCCCGGCTCGGCGACGCTAGGGCCTTCTCAAAGCCAGCAGTTCTCCGCGACCACCGGCAGCGGCGAAGCCGTCGACTGGTCGGCCAATGCCGGGACAATCTCCGCATCAGGTCTGTACACCGCCCCCCCGGCGGTCAGCCAGGTCCAGATCGACCATATCCTCGCCACCGGTAAGCAGTCGGGTGAGGCAGCCGCCGCACTGATCACGCTGGTACCCCGCGGAGCGCAGGTCAGCCCGGCCTTCGCCCTGATGCAGCCGACCACGCCGCCGCAGCAGTTCTCGGCGGCCCTTTCCGGCGCGGCCAGCCAGGGCGTGACCTGGTCGATGGAGCCCGAGGTCGGCACCCTGAGCGCTCAGGGTCTCTACACGCCCCCGGGCAGCGTGCCATCGCCGCAGGCCGTGACGATCACCGCATGCAGCGCTTCGGGCCCGTCGATCCAGGGCACGGCCCTCGTCGCGTTGTTCGCCAGCGCCCCGAGCCTCGTAGCCGTAACACCTCCCCAGACCCCGTCGCCGCTGGCACCGGGGCAAACCCAGCAGTTCCACGCCACCGCCGACGGGCTGTCGGATCAGTCGGTTCGCTGGAGCCTCCTGCCGCCTGTGGGGCGGATCACCCCAAACGGCCTGTACATCGTGCCGGAGACCATCACGGCGCCCCAATCTGTGCTGGTTATCGCGACGAGCGAGATCGCCTCAGTGCTCTACGGCGCCGCACTGGTAACCCTGTCCCCCGGTGACTAAATCACAGGACCGACGGCAGCCCGCACGGCGCTACCGGACGATCTCGACCAGGAGGACCCAGGCGCTGTAAACGGCTCCGGCAAGGCCGAACAGGGCAGTGGGCACGAGCCAGTAGAGGCCACCGCCCCAGTGCGCCGCCAAGGAGACACCAGCGATCGTGCCGGGGACAAGCGCGGCGCCGCTCGCGGTCACCCGCGACACCGACCACAGCAGCGGTGAGTCCGGGTTTTGCCGTTGGAACTTGAGCTGGCTCCAGAACGTAATCACCGTCAATGGCACGGCGATGACCAAGATCTCGGCGCCGAGCAGTTCGACATCCTGCGGGACCAGGACGAGCGCGCAGCTGATCACGACGAACAGCAGCATCGCCAAAGTTTCCGCCGCGCGGGCGGGAAGCAGAGCCGAACCCTTGAGTATCTTATCGAGGTTGATCGACACCGCGACGAACAGCAGCCCGGTGAGCGCCGCTGCGGCCCCAGTTACCGCGGCGAAGAAGGCCGCCCAAGCGGCGGGGGCATACCCTTGCATCCAAGCGGCCCTTTCATGAGCGTGACTCGCCGCACAACCTTAAGCGGTCCTGCTGCCAAGCCCATGGCCAGCTACAGACCTCCCAGCCGGACGCGTCCACCGGTCACCGTCCCTTCAGGCCGACGTGCGATCCGCGTGCGATATTGCACGGCGAGCGATGGTCAGAAGGGGTCCGTAGAGGTCACTCGCCAAGACAGCCCAGACACGTGTCTAACGACGTTTGCCCAGGTCAACACCCATTCAGATCGGTGATCAGGGGCAGGATCGAACTGCCGACCTTCCACTTTTCAGGGAGGGCAACGTTCAAGCCGCTCCAGCCTCCTATCCGCTGTGGCGTGGGCGGCGGACACGGTCGTAGCGGGGCGTTCGGGTGTTGGCGCTCTAGATGATGACGGGCGCGGCGACGGAGCCGAGCCGACCAGAACCAGGAGCGATTGCACAGAGGGGGCAGAGGGGACGGTGCCCTGCATCGAGTTCTGTCACGCCCTAGACGTATTGCCAGGTACAGCCCTCACTATGCTCATGGTGATGAGAGCACGGTGCGAATCGGGTACCGGCTTTGACGTGGTCTTGGACATCGTGGTGCCGCGCGCATTCGACTGTCCCGTCGCGAGGAACGACCTGGCCTGGCTTGTAGGTCTCGGTCGCTGACGCGCTTTCGTCGCGGCCAGGTATCAGCGGCGCCGCCGCCTTCAGCAGGTCCTCGGCGAACTTCCGCTGGCTGGCAAGCAGCTGCTCGGCGAAGTCGTAGGTGCTGGCCACGGCGCCCTCTGGCTTCGCCTTCAGCAGGTCCTCGGCGAACTTCCGCTGGCTGGCAAGCAGCTGCTCGCCGAATTCGTAGGCGCGGGCCACGGCGTCCTCTGGCCCGGGCAGCTTGTCCCCGAAGGGCACACTGACGGACGGCGGCTTGGGGAGATTGTCCGTGAGCGGCGCATAAACGGACGCCAGCTTCGGACTGGCTGTCCTTACGGTTTCGGCCAAATTCCTGACCACGGCGATCACGGCTTCCTGGCTCTTACGGATGACGGCCAGGAACTCTTCCTGGCCGGAGGTGCTAGCCATCGTCTTAGCCTCCTTATCAGCTTTTATTGAAAGATTTCCTTATCGCGGCTCATGTCCTTGCCGCCAGACATACCCAACTCCATCTACCTGCTAGCCCGGAACACCGGAAGTACTTTAACCGCAGCCAGCGCGTCAGCGGACAACAGCCACGTCACCGCGGCCCGCGGTTCCGGCCCAGCCGCGTGCAGGCTTCCCTTCCACCCGTGCCCGCTGCGTGCCCGATCGAACGGTCCTGACGGTCACTCACGGGCCATCGGCAGCCATGCCGAGCTGGGTCTCGGCTGCACGGCGACATGACAGTCGCAGCCTTACAAGCTGGTAGTTACGCCAGCGACTCCGACCCGTGCCTATTCAGCAGACTCATCTAGCCACTCCGTGGGTCGAGCTTGTCGATCTCTGCCATTGTCTCCTCATCAAGCTCCTCGATGCCCGCGACTCCGAGTGAGCGCAGGTGGCTCTCGAGCGCTTCTTGTAGGTCCTCAAGCCGAGCTGACACGCGCGCCAGCTGGCTCGTCGCCTGCTCCTTGGTCGTCTCAGACGGTGTCACCATGAAACGACTGTCTGCCCCATGAGTCGTCTGTCGCACCGCTTCCAACGTGGCGCCCATGATCCGGAATATGCACGGAACGATCTTGACCTTGAGCCCTGATAGCCACCACGAAAAGGCAGGCTAACGGCACAAATTCGCTAGTCCGCAGGGGCGGCCTCCGGAGCCGTGTGCGTAGGTTCGAATCCTACTGGGGGCGCTTTCTCATGACCAGCCGATATGGCCTCTGACCTCGGCTTATTCGCTGTAACTGGCAAAGGCCCGCGTGCAGTCGCATGCCATGCGGAGCGGCCGGATGCGGCTGTTTGTGGACCAGCCGTGGACCGGCGGTTCATGATTCACCTGGCCCAAGAGTCTGGTCGATCAGCGTGTACCAGACCTGATCGCGGCCGTGAAATGCATTTGGCGCAGATGGTGAGGAGCACTTCGACGCTGTGCCCGGCCCACTCTGCGACCTGGGTCGGTGGGACGCCCGTGCTGAGGCGCAGCGAGACGCCGCCGTGGCGAAGGGTCATACGGACGCTGTGCCAGTGGCGAGGCGACCTGCGAGGGGGTCAGGCCCGACAGGCGAGCTTGCTGCCACACGGAACGATAGGACGTGGGAACCAGCACTCCCCCGCTTTCGCCGCGAAACAGGCGGCCATCCGGCGCCCTGAGCGAGACCGTCACGGCAATGATGCTCGCGGGCGGCGACGCATTAGTCCGAGCCTCGCGCGGCCCTTGAACTGTGACAATTTCAGTACGGCTTCATGGGCACGCCCTGCGGGCGCGCCGGGCCGTTCCGGCCCTGGCCGGTTCCGTGCAGGATCGCGGTGCACTTGCGGGAGTTGCGGGAGGCGGCGGGGCTGCTCGGCGACTCCGGGGCAGTGGCCTGCCCACGACCTATGGGCGGTAGCCCTCCGGTCCGGGCGCCGCCGCCGGTCACCAGCCCCGTTACCGGCAGCAGGCGGTACCGGCCGCAAAGGTCTCGCAGTGCAGCGCCGACAAGACCTCGGCACCTATCAGGAGGACGGGGATGCTGAAGGTCGGGTGGCGAGGGTCAGGTCAGTTCGAAACAGATTTCCCCTGGCCTGTTGAGGTAGAAATGAGAACCGTTAGCCCACCCATCTGGCGGCCCAAGATAGCCGTGCCAACGGAGGCTATAGAATGCTGCGTCGCCAGCAATGCAGCCAGCAGTTACGAGTCCGAATTGGGTGCCCCATCCTGCATTTGTACCATCAAATCCGCACGGGTCGAGGCTGGTATCCGCTTTTCCGGATTCGTTATATGCGTCACCGATACATTCACCGGACCAAGCGTTTCCGCCAGTGTCTTCGAGTACCCAGTTGCCATCGGCGCCTTGAATTGCCGTGAAGTTATCATTTTGGGCATTTGGGTTTGTGTAAACGTCTACCCACGGGCCGCCGTTCCATGCGTTTAGGCAGGCAGCGCTGAAGCCGCTGGGGTAGCACCATGCACCGGTTATCGGCGCCGACGTTTCCGGTATTCCGGTTTGTGCCGACGCTTCCGGTATTCCGATTGCTAGGACAGTGCCAATAGACAGTAGAATCGCGCCTGCTAGCCCGCCGATCTGGTAAAGCCTATGCATTTTCTTCACTGTGTTCTCCCTTCTCGCGAAGGCTAACGTGCACCCGCAGAACAGACCAGGCAGACTTACCGGCAATCTCACCGGCAGTCTCACCGGCAGTCTGCACATGCACTAGTGCCTTGGCCGCGATCGCCGACGCGGGGGAACGCCTGGTGAACCGGAGGCCGGGCTATGACCGAAGCAGCCGCCGCCACCGAAGCAGCCACCATGCCGGAGGGGCCCGTCCTCGTGCCCGGCCGAACCCCGCAACGGCAGAGGTTTCTCGCCCGTAATCGCGTCATCGGGCTTCCCTGGGGATCCTCTGATGATTGCGGCTTACGCGCTAGCCGCCATCGCGTCGCAGTAACAGGACGGACATTTCGGCTGAGAGTGGAAGCTGCCATCATGGTTAGCACGCGGACGGGAGAAGTCATGAACAACGAGAGTGCGCC
>Ga0209839_10001210_pt1 | contig 13313 bp, 15 predicted proteins | sample OrgsoiDNA2013050_FD_185800 | JGI IMG/M metagenome (GOLD analysis project Ga0209839, IMG submission 185800) | Permafrost soil microbial communities from the Arctic, to analyse light accelerated degradation of dissolved organic matter (DOM) -... | ecosystem: Environmental > Terrestrial > Soil >... | reverse complement strand
AGGTCGCGCTGGCCAACATCGCCCTGGACCTGCTGGGCCAGGCCCGGCTGCTGCTATCGCGGGCCGCCGCGGCCGAGGGGCGCAGGCCCGGGGAGGCCGCTCCGGGGAACGGTACGGTGCGCGGGGAAGCCAGCTCGGGGCACGGCGAGACCAGCTCCGTGCGCGGCGAGGACTGGTACGCCTTCTTCCGGGCCGGGCACGAGTTCCGCAATGTCCGGCTGGCCGAGCTGGAACGCGGGGACTTCGGGGAGCTGACCGCGCGGCTGCTGGTGTTCGCCACCTGGCGGCTCGCACTGCTTCAGCGGCTGGCTGCCTCCCGCGACCCGGTCCTCGCGGCGATCGCCGCCAAGGGCGTCAAGGAGGTCACCTACCACCGTGACTACGCCGCGCAGTGGCTGGTCCGGCTGGGCGACGGGACCGAGTTCTCCCACGAGCGTGCCGCCGCCGGGCTGGCGGCGGTCTGGCCGTACGTGGCGGAGCTGTTCCGCGGGCATGACCCGGAGCGGCGGCTGGCCGCCGCGGGGGTGGGCGTGGACCCGGCTGAGCTGCGGGACGAGTTCGACGAGGTGCTCGGACAGGTACTGGCCGCGGCGACGCTGGACGTGCCGGAGGTGCCAATGCAGGCCAGGGCAGCGCTGGCCGGGCCAGGAGGCCGGGACGGCGTGCATACCGGGGCCATGGGCTCCCTGCTCGCCGAACTGCAGAGCGTGGCCCGGGCCGACCCGGAGGCGGCGTGGTGACCCCGGGCGGGGCGGCGCGCGCCGTGGCGGAGACGGTGACCGATCCCGAACTGCCCATGCTCACGCTGGCCGACCTCGGCGTGCTCCGCGAGGTGGCCGAGGACGGCGGCACCGTGACCGTCTCGATCACACCGACCTATACCGGTTGTCCGGCCATGGACGCGATGCGCGACGACCTCGTGCGCGCGCTGAACCGGGCGGGCTTCCCCGATATCGAGGTGCGGACCGTCCTGCAGCCAGCCTGGAGCACCGACTGGATCAGCGCGGCCGGCCGCCGCAAGCTGGCCGCGGCCGGCATTGCCCCGCCCCGGGGCGCCCCCCGCCCGGTGACGGGACCGATCCCGCTGATCCTCGGCCCGTCACCCGATCCGGTGCGCTGCCCGCACTGCGGATCCGTCCGCACCGGGCTCGTTTCGTATTTCGGGGCCACCGCGTGCCGGTCACTGCACCGCTGCGAAGCCTGCCGGGAGCCGTTCGAGCACGTCAAGGAGATCTGAGCCCCATGGCAACCAGCACCGCAAGTACCGGGGCCAGTACCGGGGCCAGTACCCGGACCAATACCCGGGCCAGTACCGGGGCCAGTACCGGGGCGCGGCCGCGGGGGCAGTTTCACACTCTGACCGTGGCCGAGGTGAGCCGGCTGTGCGACGATGCCGTAGCGATCACCCTTGACGTCCCCCCGGGGCTCAGCGGCGCGTACGCGCATCGCGCGGGCCAGTCGCTGACCTTGCGGCGGGACATCGGCGGGCGGGAGGAACGGCGCTCGTACTCGATCTGCGCCCCCGAAGGCGCGCGGCCGCGCATCGGCGTGCGCGAGGTCCCGGACGGGCTGTTCTCCCGCTGGCTGGTACGCGAGGTCCGGCCGGGTGACAAGATCTCGGCCGGGACCCCCGCCGGCACCTTCACGCCCGGCCCGGCCACCGCCGGTCACCACGTGCTGATCGCGGCCGGCTCCGGGATCACGCCGGTCCTGTCGATCGCCGCCACCGTGCTGCGGAACCCGGCGGCGACCGCGGCGGTGCTCTACGGCAACCGGCACGCCAGCACGGTGATGTTCGCCGACGATCTGGCCGACCTGAAGGACCGCTACCCGGCCCGGCTGGAGCTGGTCCACGTCCTGTCCCGCGAGCCGCGCGAGGCGGAACTGCTGTCCGGGCGGCTCGACGCGGCCAAGCTGAACGAACTGCTCCCCCGGCTCACTGACGTGGCCCACGCCGGGCACTGGTGGCTGTGCGGGCCGTTCGAGATGGTCGCGCAGGCGTCGGACCTGCTGCGCACCCTGGGCGTGGAAGCCGCGCGGATCCACCGCGAGCTGTTCTACGTCGAAGACGTACCGCCGCCGGCCGCGCGGCACGCGGAGGGCCCGGTGGCCGGGGCCGTCAGCGAGGCCACGATCACGCTGGACGGGCGGTCCACCACGGTGGCTCTGCCCCGGGACACCACGGTCCTGGAGGGTGCCCAGCGCGTCCGGCCCGACCTGCCGTTCGCGTGCAAGGGCGGCGTCTGCGGCACCTGCCGGGCCAAGGTGACCAGCGGCGCGGTGCACATGCGGCGGAACTTCGCGCTGGAAGAGCCCGAGGTGGCGGCCGGCTTCGTCCTCACCTGCCAGTCGCTGCCCATCTCCGGGACGCTCACCGTCGACTACGACGCCTGAGCGGACAGCCGGCTACAACGCCTGAAGCCCAGCCGGCTACGACGCCTCAGGCGGGAGGGTGGCGGCTTCGCGCTCCGGCGGGCAATGGCCGACGGCAGCGGCTGCTGGCCGGCACGTTATCGTCGGCTACAGGCGGGAGAACCGGGGGCGAGAGCCGGGGGCAGGGAGGAACCGTGGACATCACCGAGCTGATCCTTGACGACCATCACGAGCAGCGCCGGCTGTTCGCGATCCTGGAGCAGGTCGACCGTGCGAACACGGATGCGCTGTCGGCGATATGGGGGCGCCTGTCGACTTTTCTCGAGCTGCACGCCAAGGCGGAAGAGGAGATCTTCTACCCCGCGCTGCTTCAGGCCGGCCTGCCCGCGCACCGTGGCGGGGTAGAGGGCGAGACCCTGGACGCCATCGGTGACCACAACGAAATCCGGGACGCGGTCGCGGAGTCCGGGAAGCACCAGGCCGGCAGCGACGGCTGGTACGCCGCCGTGGCCGCGGCGAACCTGGCCAACAGTGACCACATGGGCGAGGAAGAACGCGAGGGCCTGACCGACTTCCGCCGCCTGGCCAGCCTGCAGCACCGGCACGAACTGGCTGTCGCCTTCGCCGCGTACGAGGCCAGGAACTACGGCGGCGTCACGCCGGTGGACGTGGATCCGGAAACCTACGTGCGCGAGGAAGAGCAGGCCGTGCCGCCGGGCGCGGACGGATCGCTCAGCGTCGGCAGCCTCCGGGGACGCTGAGGCTCCGGAGGCCAGGCCGCGGATCGTGCAGTTCAGTAGGGCCTGAGCTAAGGCCAGATGGCTTGCGCCCGCGCGTTTCGGCACGGTATGACAGCAAATGTTTACCTGGATGTCGCTGTTGTTCCATCTGCCCTTGTCCGCGCCGTACGGCCGCACCACTAGGGACGTAATATGACGTTTTCACGCACAGGTCATCGGCTCTTGCGGGCCGCCGTAGCGTGCGGGGTGGGGCTGTTCTCCGTGGCTGGCGTCGCGGTTCCCGCCTCCATCGCCGCCGCCGCTCCCGCCAAACCCAGCAGCCTCACCATCTCCAGCACCGGAACGCATCCCGGGGCGATCAAGCACGTGTGGCTGATCATCCTGGAGAACAAGTCCTACGACGCCACGTTCACCGGCCTGAACCAGAACAGCTACCTGTGGAAGACGCTCCCGGAGCAGGGCGTCCTGCTGAAGAAGTACTACGGGACCGGCCACTCCAGCCAGGACAACTACCTGTCGCTGGTGTCCGGGCAGGCGCCCATCGAGGACACCCAGCAGGACTGCAGCGTCGCGAACAAGACGATCGGGCCGAACTCCACCATCGTGCACACCGGCTCGCTGTTCAGCAACCGCAACTACGGGCAGGTGAACTCCCCGGCCAACGCCGCCCAGCCCAGTGGGGCCAACGCTCCGAACGGCCAGAACGGGTGCACCTACCCGACCGACGTCCCGACCCTGTTCAACCAGCTCAACGCGGCGGGGAAGACGTGGAAGGGCTACGCCCAGGACGTCGGCGGGGCGCAGACCCCCGGCTCGACCCAGTTCCAGGCGAACACCGTGCCGAACCGCGAGGCCGCGGTGTGCGCGGGCCCGGGAACGGCGGCCAACAACCCGGACACCAACCCCACCACCTTGTCCACGAACCTCCCGCCCGGGGTCACTTCCCTGACCGGGACACAGCCGAACGACCAGTACGTGGCCAAGCACTTCCCGTTCCCGTGGTTCCAGTCGCTGACCGGCTCGCCGGTCAACGGCCCGGCGCTCAACCAGCCGTCCAACGGCGGGACCAACTGCGACGCCAACCACGTCTCGAACCTCGACAACCCCAGCACGGGCCTGGTCCACGACCTGCAGAGCCCCAAGAGCACGCCGGACTTCAGCTGGATCACCCCCAACAACTGCAGTGACGCGCACGACGCGGTCTGCAAGGGCAACAACCTGTCGGGCGCGTTCACGGCCAGCGGTGCGCCCAACTACGCCTCACCGACCCCGTACGGCCCGGAGTCGACCACGCCGAAGAACTACACCGGCGGGCTGTACGCCTCTGACCTGTTCCTGCAGTACTACATCCCGCTCATCGAGCGGTCCCAGGCGTTCAGGCAGGGCGGCCTGATCGACGTCACCTTCGACGAGGCCTTCCCGGCCTTCACCTACACCGGGAACAGCTTCAACAACGCCAACGCCTACCCCCCGACCTCGGCGGACAAGCCGAACTACACCAGCTCGATCAAGTCCGGCACCGCAGGTGAGAACCTCTGGGGCCGGAACGTCAGCTACGAGCCGACCGGCCCGAACTCCACCCTCGGCACGAACACCCAGGGTGACCAGCTCTACCCCGGGCCCGGTAACAACGCCTTCGTCGACCGGCCGCCGGTGTGCACCCAGACCAGCCCCGCGCGGGTACCCGCGGACTGCGTACCGGGCATCGTCCGCGGCGGCGCGGGCAGCCCGCCGGCCGCCCGGACCGACACCACGGGTGGCGGCACCGGCTCCAGCATCATCACGGACAACTCGATCGTGGCCGACGACACCGGCCGCGCGGTGACCGGTACCGGCATCCCGGCGAACTCGTTCGTCGGCGCGGTCACCGACACGGGCCCGAACTTCGTGACGAGCCCCACCGGATCGGTCACCACCGGATCGTTCCAGCTCGTCGGGCAGAACGGCAGTCCCGTTGACCCGACCGGGCCGGTGAGCAGCATCACGCTCAGCGCCGAGGGTGACCCGTCGGACCTGGCCGCCGACCAGACCCCGGACCCGCTGTTCAACGCCACCCTCCCGACGACGGGCGGCGGCGACACCGGAAGCGTCCTGATCAGCCCGTTCATCAAGCCGGGCACGTCTACGGATGTCTACTACAACCACTACAGCTGGCTGCGCACGATGGAGGACATCTTCAGCGTCGGAGCGGGCCACGACCACAGCCCGCTGCCGGCCGGAACGGTGTCCGGCGGCCTCGACGGCCAGGGTCACCTCGGCTACGCGGCCCAGCCCGGCCTGCGGGCGTTCGGCCGGGACGTGTTCAACAACCCGGCGGGCTACGGCCAGGGCGGCGGCAACAAGCTGGATGCCCTGACCATCCCTAACGGACCTGGCGGGGGTTTGCCCTGGGCGCGGACCTCGCTCGCCGTGGGGACACCGCTGCTGGCCCTGCTCGTAGCCGGCGGCTTCGTCTGGTACCTGCGCCGCCGGGCGGGGGGCGCGCGGCCGGAGTCCGCACTGTCCGGGCGGTCATGAGCCGAGTCAGCCGCAAGAACGCGCCGGCCTGGGTCCCCCTGGTGGGGACCCAGGCCGGGCGGGCCCAGCGGGCCGGGCGGGCCGGGCGCGCCCAGCGGGCCGGGCGCGCCGTGCGTCTGGCGCCGCTGGGCCTGCTGGCGGTGCCGTTGCTGCTGGCGGGGGCCGGACTGGCGGGCTGCGGGACGGCGGCCAAGCCGGCCGCTAGCTCCACCCATGCGGTCAGTCCGGGCGCATCCGGCGGCTATCCGTCCTACCTGCCGAAGGACACCCTGCACTACCACAGCGACACCGTGCTGTCCGGCACCACGGCGCGCCCGGCCCTGACCAGTCAGGGTGACGGGGTACGGGTGAAGACGTCCGGGTGGTCGGTGCTGGTGACGGTGACCGGCCCGCAGGTGCCCGGCGAGGGCCTGCCCGACCAGGCCAGCGCGACGACCTGCACGTGGGTGGTGACCATGTCCGGGGCTACCGCGCCGGTGCCCATCTCGGCGTCGGACTTCACCGCCCTCGACGATGAGAACAACGTCTACCGGCCGGCGCTCGTCCCGGGCCAGCCGGAACCGCCGGCCGTGCTGCGCCCGGGACAGAAGATCAGCTTCGAGCTCCGCGCCGTCGAAGCCGTCGGTGAGGGCCTGATGCGCTGGGCCCCGGACGGGCGCAACATCGTCGCCAAATGGGACTTCGTGGTCGAGAACGACTAGGCCAGAACTGATCAGGGGGCGGCTGCCGCAGATACTGCGGCAGCCGCCCCCGGAAAGCTCAGCGCGAGCCGGATCAGGTCGAGCCGTAGTTGTAGAGCTGGCCGGCCGAGGTGTGCGAGATGGCCGTGACGTTGTGCACCAGGACCGCCGCGGAGGCGGCGGCAATCACGACGCCGATAACCATAGCGATAACGATTCGCATGGATCCTGGTCCTTCCTGTGGCCCCAGGTTACTGGGAAGTAGCATAAACCTGGCCGCGGACCCAATGTCAAGGAAAACGGGCGCTTCAGCGGGAAAGGCTGGGCAGGACCGCCGCCACCGCGGTGTCGTGCCAGGCCGCGGCGCCGAGGACCGCACGCAGCAATTCCGGCAGCAGCATTTCCAGCTCTCCGCGGGTCGGCTCGCCGCGGCGCAGCCACTCACGGCACATCGTTTCTACCATGCCAATCCAGCCGCGCAGGACCGATTGGAGCACCGCTGAGTCGCTGGGCGGATCGAGCCGGAACAGGATGAGGGACAGCACCTGGTCGCGGATTTCGTCGAGGACCTGCCGGACCTCTCCGTCGGGCAGCGACCCGCGCTCCAGCAGCCCGGTGAAGCCGATCGGGTTGGCCTGGATACGGTCCAGGAACGCGCCCAGCCCGGCACCGAGCCAGTTAGCCGGATCGGCGAGCGCGGCGGTGCAGATGGAGGCGGCCACATCGTCGCCGGCCTGCCGCAGCGCCGCGATGAAGACCCCGGCCTTCCCGCCGTAGTAGTGGTAGACGAGCGGGCGCGACACTCCGGCGTCCGCCGCTATGTCGTCGACCGACACCGCATCGTAGGGCCGCGTGTTGAACAGATTCAGCGCGGAATTGATCAGCGCCTGGCGCCGGTCCCCCGGCGTGAGCCGCCGACGGCGTGCCGGACGTTCCCCCTGCTCAACTGCCGTCACGACATCACGGTACGCGGTTGCGGGCCGGACGTCGAGGTAGGCCCGGTCACCACAGGCCTCATGCGCATCTGCCTTCGCCTGGCTCACCGGCGCCGGGCCTGGACGAGCAGGATGCTGGCCGCCGACGGCCAGTGGCACAGCGCCCGGTCCAGCGGCCGCAGCGGCCGCGGCACCTCGTGGTATGGGGCGCCGCACACCCGCTCGCAAGCGAAGCCGCGGGCGGTGAGGAACTCGACCAGCGCCCGCCGGGTGAACAGCCGGAGGTGCCCGACCACCTGCTGACCGGGCCGGCCGTAGATGCCGCGCAGGCTGACCTCGGAGAACACCGGCTGGACCCCCAGGCCGACCAGGCCCCGGTTGAACCAGGCGGCCAGGTTCGGGGTGGACAGCAGCAGGACCCCGCCGGGGCGCAGGATCCGGCGCACCTCCTCATGGGAACAGGCCTTTCCAGGGGGTGAGGGGACGCGACGCTCAGGAGAGCCCAGGAGCTCACGAGAGCGCGGGGACTCACGAGGGCGGCCTGGAGATGGTGACCGGCTCGATGCGGGCAGCAGACGCCGGCCAGAACACGGGCCAGAACACGGGCCAGAACGCGGGCCCGGCCGCTACCGCGACGGCCCGCGAGAACGAGGAACGGCAGGACTAGGCGGGGCGGCCCGCTGGCGGGCAGACGCGCACACGATGTCCAGCAGAAGGGCGGTGAGCAGGGCGGCGCCGGTCCCCAGGGCCGCGCCGCCCACGATGTCCGTGAAGTAGTGCAGGCCCAGGCCGACCATGGCCGACGGGACGGCCACCGCCAGCAGGAACGCGCCGAGCATGAGCAGCCGCCGGGTGAGGGCAGGCGGGCGCCGCGCCGCGGCGAGCAGGATGATGCTGACGGTGGCCAGCGCGAACGAGCTGCTGGCGTGACCGCTGGGATAGCTGAGGAAACCGCGCAGCGTACGCCCGATGCCGGGTTTGAGTACCCCTTCGGTGAGGACGGCCGCCACGGGCACCGCGACCGCGGCCAGCACGGCGCCACGCCACCAGCGGGCCGCCGCGCACCCCAGGACCAGGGCCGCGGTCGCCGTGGTGACCAGCGGCAGGTCACCGAATCTGGCCAGGAATTCCAGCACGCCGGGGTGCGCCCCGAGGCTGGAACGGAACGCCGCATCGACGGGCGCATCGAGCCGACTCGCCCGCGTGTGCCCGGCGAACAGCGCCCCCAGCACGGCAACCACCGCCACGCACGCCACCAGCAGCGCGACGGCCGGACCGCGCCGGGCGGGCAGCAGCGGGCGCGGCGCGGAACGGCCCCGGCCAGACCGGGGCCACACACCCCAGGGCCACCCCCGGGGGGCGCGCTGGGCCGCGGAGGGGGCGAGCCCGGGCCCGGACGGCTGAGCGCCGCGCGGGGCGCGCCAGGCACGGGCGGGCGGTGTCAGTGCTCGAGCTGGGCGTCGAGGGTGATGCTGACGCCCGTCAGGGCCTTGCTCACCGGGCAGCTCGCCTTCGCGTCCTGCGCGGCCTGGGCGAACTGCTCGTCGGTGAGGCCCTCGACCTCGCCGCGCACGGTGATCTTGATGCCGGTCAGCCGGAAGCCGCCCGCCGGGTCGGGACCGAGCGACACCTCCGCCTGCACGTCAAGCGCCTCCGGCGTCCCGCCGGCCTGGCCGATCAGCGCGGACAACTGCATGGCGTAGCACGCGGAGTGCGCGGCCGCGATGAGCTCCTCGGGGCTGGTGGCACCTCCCGCGTCCTCCGCGGCCCGCTTGGGGAAGGACATCTCGTAGGTCCCGAGATGGGAACTCGTCAGCTCGACCTTGCCCGAGCCCTCCTCCAAGGTTCCCGTCCAGCCGGTACGCGCGGTGCGGGTTGGCATTGAGGTTCTCCCCTCCGTTGGATCGTCGTTGGATCCGGTATCCGCTCTGGACTCTATTACCCGCATCCGCCGCCCCCCACGTTGACCGGTCAGCCGGCAGCCCGGTGACCGGGCAGGAGGGTTATCTCAGCCGTTCAGACCAGGGGGGTGATCTTTTCCTCGACGCCGAGCAGGGCCTTGCCGTAGACCTCGTACCCGACGACGGGCAGCACGACCGCGTGCCGAGCGGCGGTCGCCGAGTCCCGCCAGATCCGCTGCAGCGGGTTGACGTCGGCGAAGCTGCCGGCCCCGTGCGCGTACAGCAGGATGTCGATGGCCCGGGTGATCTTCTCCACCACGTACCCGGTGTCGGCGCGGACCCGGGCCCGGAGGAGGTAATCGGGGTATTCGCCGCGGCGCGCGGCCTGGTCGATGTCGTCGGCGGCACGGTAGGCGTGCAGGTGCGCGGTGTCGATCATCATCGCGGCCTCGGCGATCTGAAGCTGGAAGGCCACCGAGTCCGCCTGCGCCTCGAAGAACGTGTAGGAGATCGGCTTCTTCGCGGCCTTCTGCCGGACCAGGTCCAGGGCCGCGCGGCCCAGGCCCAGCTGCGGGCCGGCCAGGACGAGCGCGAGGATCGGCACGAGCGCCGAGCGGTAGAACGTCTCGTCGGTGTGCTCGGTGCCGTGCCGGCCCTCGATCGCGGCCGGCACCGACAGCAGGCGGTGCTCGGGAACGAAGACATCCTGCGCGATCAGGCAGTTGCTGCCGGAGGACTTCATGCCCGCGACGAACCAGGTGTCCTCGACCGTCATCTCGGACGTGGGGATAAGGACCACGCCCTGGTCCTTGACCTCACCCGTCTCGTCGGTGACCGGGACGCCGAGCACAGCCCAGGTCGCGTGCCAGGACCCGGAGTTGTAGTACCAGCGGCCGGTGACCCGCCAGCCGCCCTCGACCCGGGTCACCTCCGTACGGCCGCGTCGTCCTGGTCGTGGGCGAGAATGTTGACGCCGAACCGCCCAGACTGCTGAATGCGGCTGAGCAGGCGGGAGCCGCGGTCGAACGCCACGCTGACCAGCGGCGGCCGCAGCGACAGCGACGCGAACGAACTGACCGTCGCACCCGCCGGGCCGGCGTCATCCGCCGTGGTCACGACCGTGACCGGCGCGCACACGCCCGCCATCAGGGAGCGGAACTCGCTGTCTGTGACCACGGAATGTTCACCTGCCCGAAACAATCATGATGAATATGATGCTGTGCCCCGGTCCTCGACCTTGTCAAGAGAACCCGTTAGATTCATCATGGTTAATTACGAAGAGGAGATGTGATGTCTGACCGCGTGCGTGAGGCGGTCGACGAGCCTGCCCTTCGCCGTGACGTCTGGGAACGGACCGGCTTCGCCTCCGGGGCGGCCGCCGAGCCGGGAACGCGCCAGACCCGCACCGATCTGGCGGCGGCACGGCTCACCGCCATTGCCGGGGCGGCCGCACCCGGCGACCGGCTCGGCTCCAAGGAGGAGCTCCGCATCCAGTGCGGCGTCTCTGTCGGCACCTTCAACGAGGCGATCCGGCTGCTCCAGGCGCGCAAGCTCGTCACCGTCCGGCCCGGCCCCGGCGGCGGGCTGTTCGCGGCCGAGCCGTCCCCCATGGTCCGGCTGGGCAACTCCGTGCTGGCCCTCGACGCCGAGCAGACCTCGGTCGCCGACGCGGTCCGGATCCGCGACGCCCTCGACCCGCTCATGATCGAGGACGCGCTCTGGCACGCCTCCCCGGCCGCCCTCGCCCAGATGCGGGCCCAGGTCCAGCGGATGAACGACGCCGTGGGCGCCCAGGACCCGATCGCGTTCATCCGGGCCAACTGGGGGCTGCACGCCCGCATCGCCGCCGTCAGCCCGAACGTGATGCTGCGCTCCCTCTACAGCAGCCTGCTGGACCTGATCGAATCACACACGCTGTCCGTGCTCCCGGTCGGCGAGCAGCCCGTCGGCGAGTACATCGCCCATCGCTATCAGCTGCACGCCAGCCTGGTCGAGGCGATCGCGGCACGGGACTCCGGCCAGGCGCTGCACCTGATCACCGAGCACAACACCACCGACCAGCTCCGGCCTGGCGTCCCGTCGGCGGGCTGAACGCCCTGAAAGCCAGCTGAACGCCGTGGAAGCCACCCGAGCGTTCGCCCGGGGCTGCGACGCCGCCGATCCGCTCGCCTCCGTCCGGAAGGAGTTCGTGCTCCCCGGCGGGGTCATCTACCTGGACGGGAACTCCCTCGGCGCGCTGCCCGCCTCGGTGCCCGGGCGCCTGGTGGGCGTGGTCGCCCAGGAATGGGGCGCCGACCTGGTCCGGGCGTGGAACGCAGACAACTGGTGGACGGCGCCGGAACGGATCGGGGACCGTATCGGCGCACTGATCGGCGCGGCCCCCGGGCAGACCGTGGCCGGCGACTCGACGTCCGTGCAGCTGTTCAACGCGCTGACCGCTTCCGCCCGGGCCCGTTCGGCTAGATCAGTGATCCTGACCGAGGCCGGCCAGTTTCCCACCGACGGCTACCTGGCCGATTCGGTCGCCCGGCTGCTCGGGCTGGAGGTCATCCGGGTCAGCGACCCGTACGCCGCGCTCCGCGAGCGGGGCAGCGAAGTCGCGGCGGTCGTCTGGTCCGCGGTGGACTTCCGCACCGGGGAACTGTGGGACGTCGCGGGCCTGACCTCGGCCGCGCACGACGCCGGCGCACTGGTCGTGTGGGACGTGAGCCACGCGGCCGGGGCCGTCCCGCTGCGGCTGGACGCGGACCAGGTGGACATGGCCGTGGGCTGTACCTACAAGTACCTGTCCGGCGGCCCCGGCGCGCCCGCCTTCCTCTACGTGGCGCGGCGGCATCAGGCCGGCTTCGACCAGCCGCTGACCGGATGGCACGGGCACGCCCGGCCGTTCTCGATGGACCCCGGCTACGCTCCGGCCGGCGGGATCACCCGGGCCCGCATCGGGACGCCGCCGATGCTGTCGCTGCTCGCGCTGGAGGCCGCGCTGGAGGTGTTCGGCCGCGCCGACATGGCGGCCGTCCGGGCCAAGAGCCTCAGCCTGGGAGACTTCTTCATCGCGTGCGCCGACGACCTGCTGGCCGGTCTCGGCTTCGGGCTCATCACGCCGCGCGAACCGGAACGCCGGGGCAGTCACGTGACGCTGCGTCATCGGGAGGCCCGTCCGCTGATGGCCGCGCTGATCGAGACGGGCGTGATCGGGGACGTCCGGCCGCCGGACCTGCTGCGGTTCGGGTTCAACGCGCTCTACACGTCCTACGCCGACGTGCTCGGCGCGGTGGAGACGCTGCGCGACGTGACCACCTCGGGCCGCTACCGCGAGCCCAGGTTCGCGGCCCGCAAGACCGTTACGTGATGGAGCCCGGCTCGGTGGTCCGCTCGGCTGTGCGTTCCACTGTGCGCGCGAGGATGCCGAGGGTAGCGCGCAGGGCGGCCTCCGGGATGACGGGGAAGATCCCCGCGCCGCGGTACTGCTGGTCGATCTGGCTCCAGTCGTAGTACGAGGTCACAAGGGTGCCGACGTCGCTGGGCTCGAGCCGGTAACCGTACAGGTGCCGCAGCGGGGGCTGAATCGTGCCGGAGATGGTCCACTCGATCCCGGTGCCCGGTTCGAACCGGGTGATGATGACCGTGACGTCGTACTTGCCCATCGGGTAGTCGTTGAGCGCCTCCCGGTCCATGTGCACGACGAAACTGTCGCCCACCTGGCGGACCGGGGCGCCGTCCGCGGACTGCAGCATGCCCGAACTGTCGATCGCCACGTGCCCCTGCGGATCGCACAGCAGCGCGAAGATCACCGCCGGCGGGGCCGCGATCTGCCGTCGTACCTCGAATCTCTCCGCTGGTTTCTCCGGGGCGCTGTCTGTCGTCATGCCGTCATTTGCCACCGGCGGGCGCGGCTCGTCCGGCTCATCCGGCGGCCCCGGCTCAGGCGGCGCGGGGATGGGCGACAACTGCGCGAGAACTCGCCCGAACAGGTCATCGCGGACGGTGCCGGGGTCGGCGTACTGTTCGATGGCCAGGCCGTTGGACAGGGCCAGCACCACGGTGACCACATCGTCAACGGTGAGCTCGCCCAGGGCCGGAGCCCGCCCGAGGACCTGCTCAACGCGACCGGCTATCGCCGCGCGCAACGCTCGCCGGTGCGTGACGAACTGGGTGCGCACGTCA
>Ga0209839_10001209_pt1 | contig 13317 bp, 9 predicted proteins | sample OrgsoiDNA2013050_FD_185800 | JGI IMG/M metagenome (GOLD analysis project Ga0209839, IMG submission 185800) | Permafrost soil microbial communities from the Arctic, to analyse light accelerated degradation of dissolved organic matter (DOM) -... | ecosystem: Environmental > Terrestrial > Soil >... | reverse complement strand
AGGCACGCACGAAAGCGAAAGGAAGCCGATAATGAACGATCTGAAAGGGCGCGTCGCCCTCGTTACCGGCGGCGGCAGGGATGTCGGTGCCGGGATCTCGCAGGCGCTGGCCGAGGCAGGGGCGTCGGTCGCGGTGAATTATCACACCTCGCGCGATGAGGCCGATGCGGTTGTTGCGCAAATCCAGCAGGCCGGCGGCAAGGCGAAGTCATACCAGGCGGATATCGCAGATCTCGAAGCGGTCAGAGGCATGGTGGCGAGCGTCAAGTCTGATTTCGGCGGCCTGGATATTCTGGTCAACAATGCCGGTCTCGTGCTGCGCAAGCGATTCAGCGACACCACGCCGGAAGACTGGCACAAACAGATCGATACCTGCCTTTATGGCGCGATCCACTGCTGCCACGCGGCCGCGCCGTTGCTGGAGGCGTCCAGCCGCGGCCGAATTATTTCCATCATCGGAGACTCGTCCCGGGTCGGCGAATCCGGGCTCGCGATCGCAGCGGCGGCGCGCGCCGGAACCATCGCGCTGATGAAATCGCTGGCCCGGGAAATGGGACAAGCCGGCACGACGGCCAATTCGATCGCGCTCGGCCTGATCGAATCCGCACATGATCGAACGTGGGTGGATGCGAACTACGACAAGCTCGTCAAGGCGTATCCGATCCGCCGTCTCGGCCAGCCGTCCGATGTGGCTCCCATGGTCGCCCTTCTCGCGTCCGATGCCGGGAGCTGGATCACAGGCCAGGTGATCAGCATCAGCGGCGGTTTCAGCATGGTCTGATCGGCGGAGGAAAACAATGTTGCATACGGAGCTGATCGCGCCGGTATCGGAACTGCTTGAGCGGCATCGACAGGAGCGGCCCGACAAGGTCGCTTACTGGGATGCCGCGAGATCGATCACCTATTCGCAGCTCGCGAGCCGTACGGCGTCGATCTCCGCCGGCTTATCACGCAACGGCGTGCGGGAAGGCGATCGTATCGCCATCTATCTTCCGAACGGGGTGGACTGGATCGAAGCCTGCTTCGCCGGCTTGCGCGCGGGGGCGGTCATCGTGCCGATCAGCTATGACGCCGCCGAAGCGGAGATCGCGTACCGACTGTCCGATGCCGATTGCGGCACGGTGATAACGACACCGGCCCGCAAGGAGCTCGCCAGCAGACTAGCGGCGGGTTTGAATGGCCCGGTTTCACTGCTGTTCGCAGGCGCCGGCGCCGGGGAAGCCGGCCCGTGCCTGGACGAATTGGCGCGGGCCAACGCGGACCTTGCGCCAGATCCTGATGACATCGATCGTCCGTCGTTCATCATCTATACGTCCGGCACAACCGGCCGCGCCAAGGGCGTCCTCTTGTCGGTCCGCGGCATGATGTGGATTGCCGCCGCGTGCTGGGCGCCGATCTGCAAGTTGAGTGACAAGGACGTTGTGCTGTCTCCGCTTCCTCTGTTCCATTCCTATGCGCTGAACCTTTCGGTGCTCGGCGTGCTGGCGGTCGGAGCCAGCGAGCATATCCTGGAACGGTTCTCTCCGGATAAAGTCCTGGAGCTGTTGCAGTCCGGAAAATATTCGGTTTTTCCGGGCGTACCGACGATGTTTCACTATCTGTTGCAGCGTGCCCAGGAATCCGGCGTCCATCGGCTCGGAGACGTCAGACTATGCATTTCCGCCGGCGCGATCATGCCCGCTGCGTTGAACCGGTCATTCGAGGAGCGCTTCGGGACAACGCTGGTCGACAGTTACGGCATCACCGAAACCTCCACGATGGTCACCATGAACTGGACCAGTGGAGCTCGCCCGATGGGGTCGTGCGGCCTTCCGCTGCCGGGTCTGGCGACAAGAATTGTCAATCCGGTGACGCTGGAGGACGTACCGATCGGCTCCGAAGGCGAATTGATCGTCCGCGGCCCCAACCTGATGCACGGCTACCATAACAAACCTGCCGAAACGGCCTCGGCATTGCGAAACGGCTGGTATCACACCGGCGATCTCGCGAAATCCGATTCGAACGGCTATCTCACCATCACCGGACGCATCAAGGAACTGATCATCAGGGGCGGACAAAACATCGCGCCGGCCGAAATCGAGGAAGTCGCGCTTCTCCATGCCGAGGTCGTCGACTGCGCGGTGGTCGGCGTGCCGCATGCGACGCTGGGAGAGGTGCCCTATCTGTTTGTCGTTGCCGAACAGGGGCAGCTTGACGTCGATGCGCTGCTCGCGCATTGCCGCAAGAGCCTGTCGTCCTACAAGATTCCCGAGGCGACCCACATTGTTGCGGAAATTCCGCGCACCGGATCCGGAAAGATCATGCGGTTCAAGCTGGTGGAAGCACTGAAAAGCAGTTGAACGGCCGTCGCCGGCGAGTATCTCGCCGGGCGGCGGTTCCGGCCGTCATCATGTGATCGATCTCGGTCCCAGTGCGCCGTAGGCCTTGGGATCGTAGTTTAGCCTGTATTGCATGTCGGCGGCGATGATCGGCTTTTCGCACTTGTCGCAGATCACCGAAGCATGAAAATCATGCCCGCATTTGCTGTGGCGCAACAGCAGCGGCGGCTTTCCTCTCGAGTGCCAGCGGTCTCCCCAGGCCAGCATGGCGACGAGTGGCCCGTAGAGATCCCGGCCCATGTCAGTGAGCAGATATTCGTAGCGCTCGGGCGCACGCTGATAGAGGAGCCGGTGAAAAATCCCCTGGGCAACAAGGCGCGACAGCCGGTCGGTCAGGATGTTGGGGGCGATGCCTAATTCCGACTGGATTTTGTCGTAACGGCGGTTGCCGAAAAAAGCCTCGCGAACCACCATGAAGCTCCACTTGTCGCCAATGATCTGGAGCGCGCGCGAGACCGAGCTCGGCCGTCCCATCATGAATCGGCTGCCGTCAGATATGCGTCGGGTGTTCCGCCCCGGCTTTGCAGGTTTGCGGCCGGCACCGGGTCCGTCCCGATACTGAACCGCCCTTGCTTCGAGTTCGGATGAGCATTCGGAACAGGCGACAATCGGGCGGCTCTCGCAGCCGCAAGACCCATGCACCAGGACAAGCGGCGGACGTTTGCTGACGGAGAGCCACCGGTCGCCAAACTGCATCAGCGCGATGAAGCTCGGATAAAGATCAAAGCCCATTTTGGTGAGCTGGTACTGCTTGCGTTGTCCGACGTGTGTTGCGACCTGCCGGAAAATCTCGAGCCTCGTCAGCTTTCTCAAGCGGTCCGTCAGGGTGGCGCGTGGAATCTCGAGGGCGGAGCGGAATGCTTCGAACGTCCTGGTGCCAAAAAAGGCTTCGCGAATAATGAGAAATGCCCATGCATCCGAAACGATATCCAGCATCCGCGCGACGGAGCAGTTTCGCTCGCCCCGGACAGGACTGGCGTCAGCCGCTCGTTGCGGCATGACGGTCGGGGATGGCGGACGTCCTGGTGCGACCTTGGCTGTTGCCGAACGCGCCATTACGATTGTATCCGGCCTTCGGAATCGTATGCTGCGTAGCGCAATAAAGTTGTCATGCTATCGTCCTTCGCGGCATCAAGTGCCGACATCAATGCAACCATCCTACACCACACGAATTTGCTTGCGAAAAAAATGTGGTCTAGTTATGCATGTCGAGGGAATAGGCGGTAAGGGGATAGGCGATGCTAACGGTTGGTCGAACCGCGCTGGCTGTCACGCTGGCCGCAATGATGGGCATGGGATCAGCAGCCGTTCTGGCTGACGGCATATCGGACAACGTGGTGAAAATCGGCGTGTTGACCGACATGTCCGGACAGTTCTCGCATGAATCAGGTGAAGGGGCGGTCACCGCCGTGCGGATGGCGATCGAGGACTTTGGCGGCAACGTGCTGGGCAAGCCGATCGAACTCGTCGTCGCCGATCACCAGAACAAGCCTGACATCGCTCTCGGGATCGCGCGCAAATGGTTCGATGTCGAAAACGTCGACATGATCGCGAACCTGATCAACTCCTCAATCGCCCTGGGCGTAACCCAGCTGGCAAAGGACAAGGACAGGATCGCGATCGTCAACGGGTCCGGCGCTTCGCGTCTGACGGGTGACGCCTGCACCCCGAACAGCATTCACTACGCCTATGATACCTATGCGCTGGCGAAAGGCACCGGCACCGCGATGATGAAGGCCGGCGGAACGAGCTGGTATTTTCTCACCGCGGACTATGCGTTCGGCCACGCGCTCGAAGCCGATACGGCGGCCGTCATCAAGTCGCTTGGCGGCGAGGTGCTGGGATCGACCCGGTATCCGGTCGAGACATCGGATCAATCATCTTTTCTGCTGCAAGCGCAGGCGTCGCGCGCCAAGGTGGTGGGGCTGGCGGGCTCCGGAACGGTCTTCGTCAACGCCGTCAAGGCGGCGCAGGAGTTCGGCATCCAGCAGGGTGGGCAGACGCTCGCAGGTCTTCTGGTCTGGATCACCGACATCAAGAGCCTCGGGCTTGAAGTGGCGCAGGGCTTGATCCTTACCGATGCCTTCTATTGGGATCGTGACGATGAGACGCGTGCGTGGTCGAAGCGTTTTTCCGAACGGATGAAGCGTGCACCCCACATGGGCGACGCGGGCGATTACTCCTCGACCATGCACTATCTTAGGGCCATCGAGGCAGCAGGAACCGACGATGCGAAGGCCGTGATGGCCAAAATGCGCGAGATGCCGATCAACGACTTCTTTGCGAAGAACGGCCGCATCCGCGAAGACGGCCGCATGGTGCATGACATGTACGTGTATGAGGTCAAGAAGCCGTCGGAATCGAAGGCCGAATGGGATTATTACAAGCTTCGCGCTGTGATTCCCGGCGAAGAGGCGTTTCGCTCCCTCAAGGACAGTGCCTGTCCGCTGGTCAAGAAGGGCTGACTGCCTGGGTGTGCCTGCATGACCGTCCGTGCGGTGCCCAGGATGGACGTCGCGGCCACTGTGTTGCACTGCGATGCCTGCGACATCGTAGCGACAAAACGCTGCCGCTTTCCAAGGCAAATTGAAAGACTCTGGTCCCCAACTCTGATATGAAGCGTGTGTAAATTGGCTTCACACCCTAGGAGTGGAGTTCATGAACAAGCTCGTCGAAATTCGCAACCAGGAATTTATATGCCGAGAGAGGGCGTTGCTGGATTCCGAGCGCAGAATTTTCTGGCTGGCCAAAGCGGAAGAGTGGGAACAGCGCGCGCTCGACGAAATCGCGTTTCACTTCAGAGAGTGCAACCCCGATCGCGCTGATTTGCAGACAACCACCCACTAAAGCCCGGAAGCTCGAAGCTTTGTCGCTGCGCTTGGCAATTATGTTTGCAGGTGCCCGGCCGAGGTAATTTGCTCTTGCTGGGTGAATTATTAAGCGTAGCTCCCCCGGCGCGACGCCGTTCGGCAGGTGCCGAACGCTTCAGTGTCGGTGTTCCGGCTTGCTTACGGTCAGCCTGACTTCGCTGCCGCAGTCGGAGCACGCATAGACGAACTCGATCTTCGCCATGCTCCAATGAGGCTCGACGTCTCTCACATACATAGGCAGCAACCCTATGCAACTGGGGCAAAAAATCGCCACGTCCTCAACGTCGTGGTGCTGGATGTAGGCGGGCATGTTGGCTCTCCTTCAGCAGAAGCGCGTCAGATTTCAACCCCACTCAAACTTACCGCGCATGACGGATGCCCCAAGATCAACTCTTGCGAACATACGCAGAACGACCGCGTAATCTTCGCGTGCGTGACTTTTCGGCAACATTTAGCCCAGAAAGGCTCCGGCCGCCGGAAGCCCGATCTTAACTTGTCAGTTCGGAAGGCCGATACGGCGCAGGAGATTTTTGAATCGGGGATCGGACCTAAGGGGGTCGAAGGCCGGCCGCAACAGGATGGATGGATTGAATCGCGCCATATAAGCTTTTTCCAACCACATCATGGCCTGGTCCTGATCGCCCAGCCCTACCTGGATCAAGGCGATGTTCGCCTCGGCGGAAGGGTTTTGATCATTCCTGGACTCCAGGTCCTTCGCTATTTTCTTCGCCTCTTCCTGCCGTCCTGAAACGGCAAACGCGTGAGCTAGACTGGAGTCGAACACCCCGCTGTGTCCTGAAATATCGATCGCTTTCTGAAACTCGGCGATCGCTTCGTCGTGCATTTGCCTTTGCTCCAATGCCTGGCCCAGTTCATAATGGCCAACGGCAAAGTGCGGGTCCATCTCCAGGGTTTTCTTGCTTTGCTCTATCGCTTCGTCAAATACATGCGAGATGCACAATGCATCTGCCATGTCTGCGCTGATGATCAGGGAAAGAGGATCCAGGCCCTCCGCCTTTCTTAATTCTGAGATGCCCTCACTGTTCTGTCCCATCAAGATCAAATGCCACGCATACCAAAGATGGGCCGTCGCATAGCTGGGGTTCAGTTTGATGGCCAGTCTGTATTCCGCCTCGGCCTTTTCCCAGTCCCAACCATAGAGATCGAGAGCGAAAGCAAGAGAAGTATGGGCCTCGCCGAGGTTTTCGTCCAACGCCAACGCTTTGGTCGCTGCCGCCTTGGCTTCGCGGAAAGCTACTTGTGGAGAAAGGATCCCATACTCCCAATCGCCTGATAAGGCGTATGCATCAGCCAAGCCGGAATATGCTTCCGCGTAGTTTGGATCCGTCTCGATTGCACGGTTGAAATACTCGATGGATTTCTTCAGGCCATCTCCTGTCCGCTTGTTCCAGAAGTACCGTCCTTTAAGGTAGGCCTCGTAAGCGTCCGGATTCACTATCTTCGACTTCTCCAGCACCGCTTGTTCCTGCGGCTTCAAGGTGCCGCGGATTTGCTCGGCGATGGAGCGGGCCACCCTGCTTTGCAGCGCCAACGTGTTGCGGAGTTCTCCTTCATAGCTCTGGGCCCATATGTGGGTGTCTGCGGGCACCTGGATTAACTGGGCAATGATCCGAACCCGGTCGCCGTCACGCAGCACGCTTCCTTCCACCACTGCTTCCACGTTCAGCTCACGGGCGATCTCCGCCAAGGGCTTGCGGTCGCCCTTGTAGGTCATCGCCGACGTGCGGGAGATGACGCGCAATGTGTTGATCTGCCCGAGGTGAGTGATCAATTCGTCGGTCATGCCGTCGGCGAAGTAATCCTGCGAGGCGTCGCCGGAAAGATTCTTCAGCGGCAGCACCGCCAGGGAGTGAATCGCGGGTAGGGCGTGCCCCCACGGGTAGAGATTCCAGACAAGATAACCTGCAAGCACCAGGGCCAACCCGCAGCCGGAGAGTTTCCAGGCAAGCGCGTGAGACGGGCGTTTTGGTGATATGTCGGCATCAATAACATGGAAACGACCGGGGTCCCCGTGCGCGGCAAGATCGCCGGCCACGGTATCCGGCTGCGTGTCATCGACAACCGCGACCTCGGCAAGAAACCGGTAGCCGCGGCGAGCGACGGTTTCGATGAAGCGCGGATTCTCCGCCGAATCTCCCAACGCTTCGCGAATCTTGCTGACGGCCTTGTTGAGACCGTGATCGAAGTCGACGATTGTCTGCGGCCAAAGCTTACCGTGCAGTTCCTCCCGGGTGATCAACGCCCCCGGTCTGTCGAGCAGCATCGCCAGCAACTGGAATGGTTGCTCCTGTAACCTGACGCGCTTTCCACGCTTTGTGAGTTCGCCGGTTCGAAAATCGGCTTCGAAAATCCCAAACCTTAAACGCCTAAAGGGTGGTGTGGCTTGCGTCATGGCAAACCTGAGGGTCCGAGAATTCGTCGACTTGCGGCACGTCCAAGACCGGGTTCGATGGCGGACCACTTGCTGGGGGATAACCTCCCGGAATTATTTGATCTTATTGGCTTTTATCGGGGACTTACATTCCAGCAAGAGAGTAGCGCCGGTCCATTGAAGCAGTACGTATTTCCAATCACACACGTCGGACAGGTTTGCAATGGCCGTTCGCAGCGCGTGCTGCGCATCGGTCACGTCGGCCCGCGTTCAAGCCCGGGTATCAGACCGATTGGGAGTACCGATGCAAAGCGGATCGACTGCCGCAGAGGACAGGTGCGCAAGGTTTCGTCAGAATATTATGCCACACCTCGATGCGGCATACAATTTTGCGCGCTTTCTCAGCCGCGATGCCGATGCAGCGCAGGACATCGTTCAAGAGGCATTTCTCCGGGCCTATCGAGGGTATGACGGGTACCGGGGAGGCGGTGCGCGGGCTTGGGTTTTTACGATTGTGCGCAACTGCTATCACGACTGGCTGATCGATCGTCGGCGCAAAGCGCGCCTGGAAGTCGATGTTCATCGCTCGGGGGAGTCCAAAGACAAGTCCGTTGAAGATGTGCCATCGGGTGAGGATTCTCCGGAAGCAGTTCTGGTGCGCAAAGCTGCATCGAATACCGTCCGCGAGGTACTCAACACGCTGCCACGATCGCGGCGCGAAATACTGGTGCTGCGTGAACTGGAAGGGCTTTCCTACCGCCAGATTGCAGAGGTTGCAGCACTGCCGATAGGGACCGTTATGTCTCGTCTCGCGCGAGCACGGAAAGAGTTCGCGGAGGCCTTGCGCCGGGAAGACATTTTTCGAGGAAGCCCAATCCGAGCCGTTGGCGATTGAACGGGGCTGGAGCTTCTGCGGTAAGGTGGATGTCTGGCGGTACGGCGGATATTTCAGACGTGCACCGCGCTCCGCACCCGGCCGGCGCTGCCAAATACCCGCAGATAGCGCTCGACTTCGGACGCGCTGCCGGTGGCTTTTTCCGGATTGTCCGAGAGCTTTACGGCGGGTCTGCCGTCGACCGACGTCACCTTGCATACGATCGAGATTGGATCGAGATTGGTGGAACCATCCGGCGCGCAGCCCATGAAATCATTGGTGAGGTTGGTGCCCCAGCCGAAACTTATCCGGACCCGGCCGGCGAAATGGCGGTAGGTCTCTTCGATCGATCCGACGTCCATGCCGTCCGAGAAAACCAGAAGCTTTTCCCTGGGATCTCGGCCCTTTTGCTTCCACCACTTGATGATTTCCTCGCCGGCCGCGATCGGCGGCGCGCTGTCGGGGCGAAAGCCGGTCCAGTCCGCTACCCATTCGGGGGCATCTCTGAGGAATGAATTGGTGCCGAAGGCGTCGGGCAGGGCGATCAGAAGATTGCCACCATAGGTATGACGCCATTGATCCAGAATACGATACGGCGCCCAGCGCAATTCCGTGTCGTCGTTCGCCAGTGCTGCCGCGACCATCGGCAATTCATGCGCATTGGTGCCGATCGCTTCCAGATCGTTGTCCATCGCCAGCAGGACGTTGGAGGTGCCGGTGAAGGACGGCCCCAGGCCTTCCTTGACGGCCTCGACACACCAGCGCTGCCATAGGAAACCATGGCGCCGCCGCGTCCCGAAATCGGAAAGCCGCAAGCCTTCCAGTTTACGCAGCCGCTCCACTTTGGCCCACAGCTTGGCCTTGGCGCGGGCATAGAGAACATCGAGCGCAAATCGCCCTTGTCCTTTCATCACCTGGCGCGAGCGAAGCTCATTGAGGATGGCCAGCGCCGGAATCTCCCACATGGTGGTGTGCATCCACGGCCCGTGGAAGTGCAATTCATACTGGCCGTCCACCTTGTGCAGCTCATATTCGGGAAGACGAAATGTCGCTAACCAGTTGATGAAGTCAGGCGAAAACATCTGGGTCTTGCCGTAGAAGGTATTACCGGCGAGCCAGATCAGATCCTTCTTGTTGAACCGGATGGTACGGGCGTGATCGAGTTGGGCACGCAGCTCTTCTTCGTCGATGACCTCGGCGAGCCGGACGTGACGGCTGCGATTGATCACCGAAAAGGTGGTGCGCGTGTCCGGGTAGAATTCCCGGATCATTTGCAGCATCAAGAGCTTGTAGAAATCGGTATCGAGCAGGCTGCGCACGATCGGGTCGAGCCGCCAGCCGTGATTATAGGTCCGGGACGCAATGTCTGTGACTGCCATGAGCGAACTCTATCTTGCCGGAAGCCTTGCAACCAGTGGCTTTTAGGCCGGGCAGGTCAGCGCGATATCCCTTGTCTGGCGCGGCCGACGGCCGCGTGCACTTCGGTCCAGGATGGCTTATCGGGAGCGAATTGCTGGCGCAAATAGGACACAAGTTCGGCGAGCTGATCGTCGGTCATGCTGTCCTTGAAGGCGGGCATGTAGCCGAGGTCGCTCGACGCCGGCGACGCAATGCCGTGCAAAATCACCTGGATCAGATTGTCCGGCACGGCGCTGTGCAAGTTGCTGTTCAGCGCCAGCGACGGCCGGCTGCCGAACAGCGGCGCGCCCCCGACCCGATGGCAAACCGCGCAGGCGCCTTGATAGAGCCGCGCGCCAAGTGCCGATGCCGAAACGGCTTTTGTGCCGGTCACGGTTTCGAGTTTGGTGGCCAGCTCGTCCCGGCCTGGTTTGCTGATGGCCTTGGTGTTGAATGCGCTGAGATAGACCGCCATGGCGCGAATGTCCTGGTCGGGCAGGCCGGCGAGTTCCTTCACCACCGGTGCCATCGGGCCGGCGGCGACACCGTGAAAGCGGGATTCACCGGTTCGTAGATAGGCGAACAATTCGTCCTCACTCCAGGGGATCGGCGCGTGCGAGAGCGAAGTCAGCGGCGGCGCTTCCCAGCCTTCGGCGAAGCCGCCGGCCAGATAGGCGCCGGCCTTTTCAGCGCCGAGCGCATTGCGCGGCGAATGACAGGCGCCGCAGTGGCCGAGGCCTTCGACCAGATAGGCGCCGCGATTCCAGCTTTCTGATTTCGTCGAATAGGCTTCGAGTGCGCCAGTGCGATGAAACAGCGCGTTCCATCCGGCCATGAGCGGACGCCAATTGAATGGGAACGCAAGCGTAGTTTTGGGGGTGTCGGCACGCACCGGCGCCTGTGCCATCAGATAGGCGTAGAGCGCCTGCAGATCGGCGTCCGTGGCCTTGGCGAAATGCGGATAGGGAAACGCCGGATAGAGATGCCGGCCGTCGCGATGGATGCCCTCGCGCATCGCGCGCTCGAAGGCGGGATAGGACCATGCGCCTAGCCCGGTTTCGACATCGGGCGTGATGTTGGTGCTGTAGACGATGCCGAACGGCGTCTCGATGGCGCGGCCGCCGGCATTGATGACGCCGTTCGCCTTGGTGTGGCAGACCGCGCAGTCGCCAAGGGCGGCCAATTGCCGGCCGCGGGCAATGGTTGCAACCGAAAACACCGATGCGTCGGGCCGCGCGATCGGCGCAATTGATCGCCATGGCAGTACGGCTGCGGCAACGCCGACCATCGCGGCGACCAGCGCAGCCGCACTTGCGAGCGCGCCGCGCCGCCTGACAAACGGATTCTGCCATTTGTCGCTCGAAGCAGCGGGCTTGGGCGGCGTTCGCGGCAATGCGCTTGCCGCCACGGGTCGTTCGCCCCGCAATCCCGCAAGAATGCGTTCCGGCGTGAACGGCAATTCGCGAAAGCGCACCCCGGTCGCATCAAAGATCGCATTGGCAATCGCCGCGGCACTCGGGACCGACGCGGACTCGCCGACGCCGAGCGGCGGCTGGTCCTGTCGCGGCAGCATCAAGACATCGATCTTCGGGATGTCCGGGAAGGTGATGATGGGGTAGGCGCCCCATTCGCGGCTCGTCACCGCGTGGCGGTCGAACGAGACCTCCTCCATCAGCGCGCGGCTGGTCGACTGGATGACGTTGCCATGGATCTGGTGGCGGACCCCGTCCGGGTTGATCATCAGCCCGGAATCCTGGCCGGCGACCACGCGGGTCACACTGACATCGCCGGTTGCCTTGTTGACGGCGACGTCGGCAATCCAGGCCGACCACGCCGCGCCAAAACCCGGGAACTTGCTGTGAACGTACTGCGCGTAGGCAAAGCCCCGTCCGCGCACGATGTCACCCTCGGCGATCGGCTCTTTCCAGACCGGCCGGGGGGTCCAGCCGGCCCGCTCGGCAACCGCGTTGACGAGATCGATCGCCCTGGGGTCCCTGAGATAACGCAGGCGGTATTCGATTGGATCGACGCCGGCTTCGGTGGCGAGTTCGTCGATATAGGATTCATGCGCAAAGGTATTCGGTAACGCCGAGACGCCACGGAACCACGATGCCCGCACGATCGGCGGCATGTCATGCGCGACGACGCGCATGGCATCGTAATCGTAAGGCGGGATCGCGGTGCGGTCGCCCATCTCGGACACTTCCGCGACCGGCGTGATCGCGCCGGTCAACAGCAACGCCAGGGTCGGCGCGCCGTTGGATGGATAGCGGGTGGCAAAATCGTAGCCGGCGACACTGCCGTCGGCGTTTAGCCCGCCCTTGACGTCCATCAGTTGCGCGGTGCCCTTAGGTTCCCACGCGTGCTCCTGCTCGCGCGTCAGCTGCACCCGGACCGGACGGCCGGCCGCGCGCGACAGCAGCGCCGCGTCGGCGGAAACGTCGTCGGCGCAATTGCGGCCATAGCAACCGGCGGCTTCCATCCGGATCACCTCGATTTCGCTGTCCGGCTGTCGCAGCAGCAGCGCGAGGTCGGTGCGCAGGATGTGGGGATTTTGCGTGCCGGACCAGACCCGTACGTGACCTTCCCGATAATCCGCGACAGCGCAGGACGGGCCGATCGAACCGTGCATCTGGTACGGCCAGATATACGTCCGCGGCATCGGCTTGGCGGCGGCGGCGATCGCGGCATCGACGTCGCCCTTGTCGATCAGGGTCCGCGGCGCCGAGGGATGGGCGCGCAGCGCGGTCTCGATGTCCTTCAGATCGGGCAGTGTCGGCGTCGGCTTCCAAATCACTTTAAGCTGCGCCGCGGCCTTGACCGCGTTCTCCTCGCGCTCGGCGATGACGCCGACGAAATCGCCGATCGTGACAACGGCGACCAGCCCCGGAATATCCGCCACCGAGGCTTCATCGACCGCGATCAGGCTGGTGCCGACAAAAGCGCCGGCATCGACGCCGGCATAGGGCGGACGAACCACGCGGCCGTGGAGCATGCCGGGTACGCGCACGTCGTGAACGTAAACCAGCTCGCCGGTGGCCTTCGCCAAAAGGTCGGTACGCGGCACCGACTGGCCGACGATGGTGTAGGAATCGACCGTTTTTACCGGAACATGATCAGCCAGTTCCAGGCGAACGTTCTCGCCGGCAATCAATTCGCCGTAGCTGACGCTGCGATTATCCCGGCCGCGGATCAGGCCGTCTTCTATCGCGAGATCGTCCGCGGCAAGTTCCAGTCGTTCGGCGGCGCACGCGATCAGGAATTGCCGCGCCTGCGCTGCCGCCTTGCGCAACGGTACCGCGGTTATCTGGATGGTTTCACTGGCGATGGTCGCGCCCTGGTTGGGAACCCGTGAGGTGTCGCCGAGCACGACGACGACGCGCGCAAAGGACACGTCGAGTTCCT
>Ga0209839_10001208_pt1 | contig 13324 bp, 10 predicted proteins | sample OrgsoiDNA2013050_FD_185800 | JGI IMG/M metagenome (GOLD analysis project Ga0209839, IMG submission 185800) | Permafrost soil microbial communities from the Arctic, to analyse light accelerated degradation of dissolved organic matter (DOM) -... | ecosystem: Environmental > Terrestrial > Soil >... | reverse complement strand
GGCCCGGCGCCCGGCCGGACGAGCCCGCGTTCCCAACACGGAACGGCGCGCGTCGTGACCTTCGCAACATCAACCGCAGGGTCATCGCGCCGGCCGTCGGCGCCGCCAACGCGCTGCGCGCCCAACGCCGCGAAGCGCTCCTGCCGGGCTCGATCACCGCCCACACGTTCCGCCGCACGTTCATTACCCTGATGCTCGAGGCCGGCGCGCCCGTCCCCTACGTGCAGGGACAGGTCGGGCACGAGGACCCGACGACAACGCTCGCGATCTACGCGCAGGTGCTCAAGCGCCGGGATCGCCGTCGCCACGGCGAAGCGTTCGATGCGCTGATGGCCGACGCCATTCCGTCAGCGGCATCGATCATGATGCGAACCGACTCCGACCGCTCGGAAGGCCGAGATGTGCTCCCTTTGCCAACGGTTTCCGACGGATCCGGCCACAGAAACGCGCAAGAGTCGAATCTGTGGCCAGAGGAGATCCGCTAAGTAATGTCCACCCACACGAAAATCTGGCCATTTGCGGGGCTTTCTCAGAGCCCTCTGTCGGACTCGAACCGACGACCCCTTCCTTACCATGGAAGTGCTCTACCAGCTGAGCTAAGAGGGCGCTCAGGGTCAGCGTACCGACTTAGCGGGGAGGGCGACTAGCGTAGGTAAACGGCCTTGAGCAGCGACATCATCTTAGCCGCGAGCTGCGAGCCGATCGGTGATCCGCTGGGTCGGCGAACCCGATCTCGAGGTGGGAGCCGGTCGAGAGACCGACGATTCCGGAACCGATCTCGGAGATGACCCGACCCGTGCTGACGTCGCGATGACGAGCTGGGCGCTACTTGTCGCTCGCGCTTGCGAGATCGCGATCCGCTGGCGCAGAAGCATCGCACTGGCGCGGTCGAGATGATTGCGTTCAGAGAGTACCTGCGCCGTGACGGTCTGCTAAGGGGCTCCGAGCGCCCCGAGCCGCGTGGCCTGTGCCGCGACCGCCCGCCTTGCGGCCGGCGCCTGGGCGACGATGCGCGCGTCCTGATTCTGGATCCGCTCGGCAAAGAACAGTCGCTCGAGGCAACGAATGCCACAGGCCCGGATTCTGCAATGTGCACGGAAAGCTGCACACTGCGGTCTACGGCACGATCCTCCGGGCGACGTAGGCTCACGACCGACTTACGCGTGAGCGCGGCCGAGCCACTCAGCGCGTCTCTGCGCAAAGCCGGGCGGGAGGACTCCATCTAGCTGCTCGACGACTTCGAGCCAGCGAAGTGCTGAACGGTAGTCCTCGCAGTTCGCATCGGCGAGCGCGAAGGTCAATGCCAGCTCACGCGCTTCGCCGTGGCCCGCCTGCGCCTCTCTCGGATCGTCGCTGGAGATGGGCGGGTCTTCGAACTGGGCGCCGACTCCGGGGTGCCCGGTTCGAGCGAGGTAGGGCCCCAGGAAGCGTCCGGCGATCTTGGTCGGCGGCCACCACAGCGGGGTCGCGGCGAGGTCGCCGTGTACGGCGACCTCGCCGTTTACGGTAGCACGGAGGTAAGTCGGCGCGACACCAGTCAGCAACATCCCGCGCAGCACCGGCTGAAACGCGGAGGGCTTCACCCCAGCGCCGAGATGCGCGGCGATCGTCTCGACGGCAGCATCCGCCTGCTGGGTGGCTATGCCTCCCTGCTTGATCGGGAAGGCGGTTGCGTCGCCGGCGGCGAAGACATTGTCGAGTCCGATGACTTGCGCGTAGTCGTCGATCTCAATGAACCCCGAGTCAGCGGCGGGAACTCCTGCCAGACGCGGCCCCTCGAGCTTGGGAAGCGCGACGACCTGGTCGACTTCGAAGGTGTCGCCTGAGGCCAGGCGAAGAGCACCAGGCGCCACGCTTTCAGCCTCCGCGTTCAGGCGCAGGCGGATGCCGCGGTCAGAGAGCACGTCTCGCATCGCGCGGCTCGCGGTCGGCCCGAAACTCGCGAGCGGCTCTTCCTCGGGGGTGACGATCGTGAGCTCGATACCGATCAGGTGCCGGTCCGCGACCCAAGACGCCGTCAGCAGCGCGAGCTCGTAGGTCGGAAGCGCCCAGCTCATACCCGCTGGCACGGCGAACACGAGCCGTGAGAGATCGCCACGCTCGAGCTGCGCGAGCAGCTCGCGAAATGACGAAACATCAGCAGCTCCGGTGAACTCCAACGCACCAGCGAGCCACGAGCACCGCCGCGCCCCGACCGCGATGATGACGCTGTCGTAGGGCAATGTGGCTCCGCCGCTGAGCGCAATACGTCGCCGATCGGGCTCGACCGCTTCCAGCGACGCGACATGCAACTGCGCGCCAAACTCAGCGGCGACCGCGGCAAGATCAAAGCGGCGCGTCTGCGCGAGCCCGAACGGCTCGGCTACCGCGAACGGCTCGTAGACGAAGCGGCGGTTCGGAGCGATCAAGTCCACATACGGAGCGAGCCCGAGCAGCGCGCGCAGTCCCATCAGCGCCTCCATCCCCGCGACCCCGCCGCCACAGATGGCGACGCGCCAGCTCTTTGTGACCCCGTGTGGACGTTGCCTGGCCAGCGCTGTCACTCAAGATCCTCCCCGCTCAGTTGACGCTCGATACGGGTCAGTTGCGTGATGAGCTCAGGAGGAAGTCGTTCGCCGAACCGTGTCAAGTACTCACTAATCTGTGGCAGCTCGGCGCGCACGGCGCTGGGGTCGACTTCAAGGACCTTCTCGAGCGCGCTGGGCGCGAGCGCCAAGCCGCTGAGGTTGAGATCGGCAGCAGCGGGAATCAGCCCGATCGGCGTCTCTCGCGCTTGCACGTCGTTGTCGCACCGGCCGAAGACCCATGCGAGCACGCGCGAGTTTTCGCCGTAACCGGGCCACAGGAACTCGCCTTCGGCGTCCTTGCGAAACCAGTTGACGGTGAAGATCTTCGGTAGCTTTGCGCCATCCCGTCGGCCGATCTCAAGCCAGTGGGCGAAGTAGTCGGCCATGTTGTAGCCGCAGAATGGGAGCATGGCGAAGGGGTCGAACCGCAGCTCGCCGACGGTGCCGTCGGCCGCCGCGGTCTTCTCGGAGCTCATCGTCGCCGCGAGGAACACGCCGTGGGGCCAATCGAACGCCTCACGCACCAACGGTGCGGCGGTCGCCCGCCGCCCGCCGAACAGGAACGCGTCGAGGGGCACGCCCGCCGGATCGTCCCACTCGCGCGCGGTTGCCGGACATTGGGCGGCCGAGACGGTGAATCGGGCGTTCGGGTGCGCGGCTGGCGAGTTGGACTCGGACGTCCACTCACGGCCGCGCCAGTCGATGAGATGGCTCGGCACATCCGTGGACGTGCCCTCCCACCAGACGTCGCCGTCGTCGGTCAGAGCGCAGTTAGTGAACAGCGTGTCGCGTTCGATCGAGGCCATCGCATTGGGGTTGGTCTGCTTGCTGGTGCCCGGCGCGACGCCGAAGAAGCCGGCCTCGGGGTTGATCGCGTAGAGGCGGCCATCGGCGCCGAACTTCATCCAGGCGATATCGTCGCCGATCGTTTCGACCTTCCAGCCCGGCAGGCTGGGGACCAGCATCGCGAGGTTGGTCTTACCACACGCAGACGGGAATGCGGCGGCGATGTACTTGACCGCGTGTTGCGGTGAGGTGAGCTTGAGGATCAGCATGTGCTCGGCGAGCCAGCCCTCGTCGCGCGCAATCACCGAGGCGATCCGCAGTGCGAAGCACTTCTTGCCAAGCAGCGCGTTGCCGCCGTAGCCCGACCCGTATGACCAGATCTCGCGGGCCTCCGGGAAGTGGACGATGTACTTGCTGTCCGCGTTGCAAGGCCACGGAACGTCCTGAACGCCGTCATTCAATGGCATGCCGACGGAGTGCACGCACGGCACGAAAGACCCGCGGGCGCCGAGCACGTCGAGCGCGGGTTGGCCGATGCGTGTCATGATCCGCATCGACACCGCGACGTATGCCGAGTCGGTCAGCTGGACGCCGATATAGGACTTGTCCGATCCGAGCGGCCCCATCGAGAACGGCACGACGTACATAGTACGGCCCTCCATCGAGCCGCCGAACAGAGCCGTCAGCCTGTAGCGCATCTCCGACGGGTCGCGCCAGTTGTTCGTCGGCCCCGCGTCGTCCTCCCGGGCCGAGCAGATGAACGTCCGATCCTCAACCCGCCCGACGTCGCCAGGGTCTGACCGAGCGAGGTAGGAGTTCGGGCGCTTGGCGTCCGACAGTCGCTCGAGCGTGCCCGCTTCGACGAGCCCTTGGCAGAGGCGTTCGTACTCCTCGTCTGAGCCCTCACACCAGTAGACGGCCTGCGGGCGGGTGAGCTTCGCGATCTCGCCCACCCACGCCTGGAGGCGTCTATGCGACGTTTGCGCCGTAACCGGAATGGGGACGGCGGGCCGGTGACCCGCCACCGTCACACTGCTCATCACGCTCCGAAACTCCCTTGGTTGGTTGAATGGGCCACGGTGCTCGGCCGATCTGCTTCAACTCACGCGGCTGCCGCCGATTGTTCGTGGGCTGCCGGTATCTGTCTTTGGCCAACGGGCCAAGAACCGACCCCGCCCGCCCAGACAGCAATCAAGATTTGGCCCGGCGGGCGGATCTGGCGCGCCAGGTCGGGCGAGCCCGACGATCTAACCGGACCCGGGGCGAAACGTGGGGCACGAATCCTGGCCCTCTGGCCAAGGCGCGAACGCGCAGATGGTGTTAGAACCGATTTCGATGCTCGGGCAGCTTCGAGAGACGCAGGACCGGCGTGCCAGCAGTGCGATGGCACGCCGAATGCCTGATGGACCATGGAGGTCAGGCCGCGCTGTTTCGCGACTTCGTGGGCGCCGCGCTCGAGTTCGACCAAACGTCGGCACGACTCGCGTCTGCGGCGTGACCAGGAGGCGCCGATGCTCGCCACGGAGATAGGCGTCCCGATTCCCGGATGGGCGAAGTGGAATTCCTCGCGGCCGTCCACGATCGGGATCGAGGAGGAGGTGATGCGGCTCGATCCGTTAGACCAGCTCGTGGCGTGCATCTCCGATGCGTTCGCGCAGTGATCGGCCCGAGCGCCCGCAAGGCGCTCCGTATCGAAGGCGACGCAGCGTCGTCGGCCCTGGGCGCTGCTCGCCGCCCTGGCGCGCGCACCGGAGATCCAACCGATCGACGCGGTCATGATCAGTCCGCGCGAGCGCCGTCCGTCCGGCGCCAGCGAGGACTGGATGTCGCAAGTGCCCGAGCTGATCGAGACTCTGTGCGAGGACTGGAGCCTTACGCTCGACGATGAGCGGATGGCCGGCGGGGCGTGGGGAATCGTGCTGTGCTGCCATACCGCGAACGGTCGCGAGGCGGTGCTCAAGTTGTGCGCGAATCACGAGCGTCTACGCGCTGAGACAAGCGCTATGCTCGCCTGGGCCGGTGGCCCAGCCGTCGGTGTGCTAGCACACCGCTCAGGTGCTTTGCTGCTGCAAAGAGCCCGTCCAGGCACGTCGTCTCGGCTTGCGCCCTCGCGGCTGGCGCTGCTGCTGGACGCACTCCACCGGCCCACCAGCATCGGCGAGCTGGGCCTCGGAGACTGGCGCGCGGGCATCACTGCCGCGGTCTCGCAGGTGCCTTCCTTGCAGGGGCTCGGCCGGGAGCTGCTCAGAGCAGGGCAGGGGCGGCCGATTCTCACGGTTCACGGCGACCTTCAGCCCGCGAACATCCTTGAGCATCGAGGCGCCAGCGCGGTGATCGATCCGGTCGGAATCGCCGGACCACGGGAGCTGGACGTCGCGAGCGCCGCCCTTTACAACAACTGGGGGGAGGAATCCTCGGCCCGAATCAGGCGCCTGGCGAAGCTGACCGGGACAGACCCCGCGTTGGCGCTTGGCTTCGGCCAGCTGACGGCGATGTACGCCGCGCTCGCGCCCCGGTACTGACGCGGGTTGCGCGTCAGCCGGTTAGTGGGTGGGCCACGAGATCCCCGTTGGCGTCCGTAGTCCGCCACTCGCCTGTGCGGGAGAGCGACGATGTCGTGACCGGTCGAACCGGTCAGGCTGAGGTTATGGTTATGGAGTACGCGCACGGACTGTTCCTCCACATCGACTTGTTTGACGGACGGCGATGAACCGAGCCCGCGGCGAGCTGCGCGATGAGAGCAAGGTGGAGCGGGCGACGGCGGTGATCGAGCCTCGCGTGTTCATTGAAAACCGCACGTTCGACGAGATCCAGGTGGGTGAGAGCGCAACACTCGCGCGTACCCTGACCGGCGAGGACATCGAGTTGTTCGCCGTGATGTCAGGGGATGTGAACCCCGCGCACGTGGACGAGGAATACGCCCGCAGCGACACGTTCCACAAGATCATCGCGCACGGTATGTGGGGCGCCTCGCTCATCTCCACGCTGCTGGGCACCAAGCTGCCCGGACCGGGCACCATCTACCTTGAGCAGACGCTGCACTTCCGCCGCCCAGTGACGATCGGGGATACGATCACCGTCTCGGTCACGGTCGCCGCGAAAGACCCCGAGCGCCATCGGATCTCATTCGATTGCAGCTGCGTGAACCAGCACGGCGAGGCGGTCATCGACGGCATCGCAAAGGTGCTCGCGCCGACCGATAAGGTCCACCGTCCACGGGTGACCCTGCCCGAGGTTCACATGTATGAGCACGGCCGGCTGTTTCGCGAACTGCTCGCCAGGACCAAGGGACTCGAGCCGATCCGCATGGCGGTGGTACACCCGGTCGACTGCGATGCCCTGCTGGGCGCCATCCAGGCCGCCCAAGAAGGACTGATCATCCCCGTCCTGGTCGGCCCCGAGGAGCGCATCCGCTCGGTCGCCGCCGCGCACGACCTGGACATCGCAGGTTTGTCGGTGATCGCGACGGAACACAGCCACGAGGCGGCCGAGAAGGCGGTCGAGCTGGCTCGCAGCGGTCAGGTGGACGCTCTGATGAAGGGCAGCCTGCACACGGAAGAGCTCATACAGGCAGCCGCCGCCCGGACAGGGCTGGCCGCCGATCGCCGAATGAGCCACGTGTTCGTGATCGACGTGCCAACCTACCCCCGTCCCCTGTTCATCACCGACGCGGCACTCAACGTTGAACCCGACCTTGCAGCCAAGCGCGACATCGTCCAAAACGCGATCGATCTCGCGACGGTGGTCGGCGTGCAGATGCCCAAAGTGGCGATCCTCTCGGCCGTCGAGACGGTGAACCCCAAGCTCCGCTCGTCGCTGGAGGCGGCGGCACTAGCCAAAATGGCCGAGCGCGGCCAGATCCGCGGCGGTGTCGTCGACGGGCCGCTGGCTTTCGATGATGCGGTCTCCCCAGCAGCCTCCCGCGTGAAAGGGATCGCCTCACAAGTGGCCGGGCAGGCCGACATCGTCGTGGTCCCGGACCTCGAGAGCGGAAACATGCTGGTCAAGCAGCTCGACTCCCTGGGTGACTCGCAACCGGTCGGGATCGTGCTCGGCGCGCGCGTGCCCATCGCCCTCGCCAGCAGAGCCGACAGTGCACTCGAGCGCGTGGCCTCGTGCGCGCTGGCCGTGCTGGTGGCGCGGACGGCCAAGCCGAAGACGCCTTCTTTGTGCGCCAGGGCCATCCCGTAGGTGCGTTGCGCGGCGGATCGTCGCGAGCTGTCGCAGCTGGATGAACATCAGCGGTCCACGCAGGCGTAGCAGAGCTCGAAGCTGCACTCTGACAACGGCTAGTCAGCGAGCTGTTCTCGGGACCTTGGCTCGTGCGCCGCTGAGCACACGTCGCAGGCGCGCCGGGAGGTAGACGGAGAAGCGCCGGCCGACCGACGGCGGCGCCTGCCAGCGTCGCGGGTCAAGGTCGGCACCGCACAGCGCGCAACCCGCCGCATAGGGAGTCACTCGTTCTCCGCATTGGGGACAATAGCCAGGGTTCATGTACGTAATGATTCGCTGACGGCGTGTGGGTTTCATAAACGTTGCGTGAGTCGCTCCAAAGAGGGCGTGCCGTTGATCCAGCGGCGGGCAGCGGCCTACCTCCGACACGGGCGACCGATCGCTCCGCAGCGGCGCCAGGAACCTGAATTTTCTACTCCCACTTCCAACCTGTCTGGAACGTTTGGAGGTTTGGCGGATGACCACTGAGACGCGTCTTCTGTGTACCAACTACCAACAATCCCCTCACCCAGTGAGCTCAGCGTTGCTCGTCGACGAAGATCTCGAATAGCTCGTGGGTGTCGGTGTCGTAGACGAATCCGCGGACCGCGTCCCTGTGCCGGAGGAACGCGGATCGGCGGACTCGCAGGATCGATTGCCGCACGTCCGCGTCGAGGTCGGTGAACGACTCGATCGCGAACGCCGGGGCGACGCCGGTTGCCTGCTGAAGCTCGGCGCGAAATCCGTCGTCGGTCAGGGACTGCATGCCGCAGTCGGTGTGGTGGATGAGCATCACCTCGCGCGTACCCAACCGTCGCTGGGATACCGCGAGCGAGCGGATCACATCATCGGTGATCACTCCGCCCGCGTTGCGCAGCACGTGCGCCTCGCCGTCACGCAGACCAAGTGCTGAGAACACGTCCAGGCGCGAGTCCATGCACGTCACGACAGCCAGTCGGCGGCTGGGCCGGACATCCAGATGCCGAGCCGGCAGCAAGGCCGCGAACGCACGGTTGTTGGCGAGTAGCTCGTCGATCACGTCCACACACGGCACCTTATAGACACGCTGCCTGATCAAATCTCCCCGCTTGGTGCGTCACCGGCCAGCCTGGCGATCACTCAGCCAGCGTGCGGTGCTGGGGCGATCTGGCGCTGGTTGAACCCAACGCCAGCGGCATCACAACAGTGCCCGCGTCAGGCCTTGGATCGTGTCGATCCCGTAGCCCATCGACGGGTCGCCGTCGGTCATCACCGCGAGCGAGAACGTGTGGCCGTGTCCCGCGACCCGCGCGATCTGGTGCACCAGCTGTCCGAGGCCGGTGGGGCGCCAGCCGGCCTTGAAGAACACGTCATACCCGAGCGGGCGCGCGACCGCTGGGATCCCCCAGCTCTCGTAGCCGGCAATCGTCGACAGCAGGAAACGCGCGTAGCCGACGAACTGACGCGGGATCAGCAAATCCATCTCGAAGAAGAACTTGCTCTGGTCAGCGGCACTGATCTGCGCGTTCGCCCAGATTCCGGAAATCGAGAAGTCGGTCATCCCCGCTGCCCGAGCCACCGCGTACAGCCCCGAGTCGCCGACGATCGACCACGTTTGTGTCGCGGCCGCGTTGTCCGAGACATGGATCATGGGGTACAGGAAGGATCTGCTGTAGGCGTCGATGTCGCGCCGGCCGAGCACGTTTAGCCGACGGAGATAGGCGACGAGCAGCATCGCCTTGACCACGCTCCCGGTGACGAACGTCCGGTGCACGTTCACGCCGCTGACGCGGCCTTCGCTATCGACCACAGCGAGCGCGGTGCGGCCGGCCCGCCTGGACAGATACCCCTCGGCTCGAGCGATCGCCGCCGGGCCGGGGAACCCAACCGGCAGCGACCCACCTCCTTGATAGCCCCGTCCCGTGCATCCCGGCAGGTGGACGGGATCGAGCAGCGCCTGCCCATCGGGCGCCTGCAGACAGCCTCGGAAGCGAAACCGGCCCGCCGGGAGCGTGACCGTCGTCGCCAGCAAAGCCACGTACGGACTCAGCCGGCGCGTGAGCGTCGCGGGCGCCGAGTGAAACGCGCCGTGGTTCCCGGCGGCAAAGGACCAATTCACCCTCGCGTCCCCCCACGGCAGGTCACGTGGGTGAAAGACTATGATCGTGACCCGCGCTTGGCCCAGCGGCAGCGCGCGCACCGTCATCGAGCTCCGGCCGCCAACTGCGACCTGGACCAGAGCGGCCGCCCTGGTGCCGACGACGGTTACGCGGTAGCGCGTGCCTCGGTCGGGGAACACCGTGAAGTAGAACGCGCCGTCAGCGTTCGTGAGGGTCGTCTTGACCAGCTTCGCCACCGGGTACGGAAACGGGCTCTCATACAGGCGCACCACGCTGCCCGCAGGCACGCCCGTCACCTCTCCCGCGAGTCGCACTGGCCTGCCGCCAAGCACGTGCGCCCGCGAGACGCGCAGTGACACGGTGGGGATCGGGATCGCGGCCGCACCCGCCGGCGCGCACAACACGACCACCGCCACCGCCATTCCGAGCCCCGCCGCGCACCGGCTCAACTTGCCCACCAGCCCACGATAACGCGTTTCGCCGCGGCCGTTGTGAAGACGGTCCAGCGAATCGACGGCCCGCAATCCCTGGTTGGGTGACGGGTATCGGACGATGCGATCGCGGCCCGTCCCCGTAGGGGGGTACAACATGGGGGGATAGGATGGCAAATCCCGCGGGGATTGGGATTTGCCCCACTGCGTGACGGGTATGTGACCGGATCACGCGGTTTCGTCCTTCGCGATCCGCAGTGGCGTCACGTTTCCGACGGTATCGAACGCCTCGCGGATGCGTCGCCGAGCTCTGGCCTTGTCCGGGTGCCCGTAGAGCTCCACGACCAGACGACCGCCATCGCGGTGCCCTAGCTGCTCCGCAATCACATGAGGTTCGAGTTCGAGCACATTAAGCGCATACGAGCCGAAGTAATGACGGGTTGCGAGATCCAGCGTCATATCGGGCAGCCCTACCGAGCAACGAACTCGGTTCCGGTGGTGGTGTCGGCTCGACGGCGTGTAGTGGTGGCCCCGATTTGTGATGAACACGAACGGACTCTCGACGCTGTCGCGCGGCAGGTTCGACAGCAGCCGGCGGGCGCGGCCAACAAGCGCAATCGTGTACGGACCGTATTTTGGCTCCGTGAACTTGCGAACCTTGACGTTCCACTGCTCCCGGATTTCTATCTCGTCGTCTTCAAACCGGACCCAGGGCCAGCGGAGCGCGTCAAGCTCGCCAGGCCGAGCCGCGCTCAAGCAGCCGAGCTCCAAATAGGCGGCGAACGACGGCGGGGTGATCTCGCGAGCAATCGAGATCATGCTTTCCATCTTGACACCAGGCGCCTGCACAGATAAGCACTAGCCGCATACCGTCTGCTCGCGTGCAAGATGCAGCCATCGCGCTTGAGCGGCACGCCCGGATCTGGGGCGAAACGGAGCGCCGCTGGGTGATTGAAGCGCCGCGTGCGCCGCGCTCGCGGCGGTCTGACAGACTCGGACCGGTGGGAGCGTGGCGCCAGGTCTCGAGCTGGATTCGCTGTGTGGCCGGCGTGGCGTGCGCGCTGATGAGCTGCGCTGGTTGTAGCTCGTCGCATCACGGCACGTCCAGCGTGATCGCGACCGGGTCACCCACGCGGTCGATCACGACCTCCGCGCGCACGAGCGCAGGCACGGTCGCGCCACCGCTTGCGATTGTCAAGCGCGCGCGAGCGAGGCCGATTGTGGTGCTGCCGGTGGTGCGGCGGCAGGGTTTGTTCGGCTGGACGCCGGCGGTCGCTGCCGGAGGCCAGACAGCAGTGTGGATCTCGCGCGTGAAGGCGTTTCACGAGTTGGGGTTTACGATCACGCTGCTCCGTTTCGACCAGGGGTTGGTCACGCTGGCGTTGCACGCGGGCGGGTCGCAACCGGGTGGACTGGGCTGGCGTTACGGTGACGCGATCGGGCGTGGAGAGGGCCGGATTGTGGTGGCGGGGTTCAATAGCGCGTTTCAGGAGAACTATGGTGCGGGCGGGTTTGAGGAAGGCGGTCGGGTCGGCTGGCCGCTGCGTCGCGGGGCGGCGTCGGTGGTGATCTATCGCGATGGGATTGCCGATATCGGTCGATGGCGTGACACGGTCCCGGCTGCTGGCCGCCCCGTGCAGGCGGTCAGACAGAACCTCGGCCTGTTGATTGACGCCGGCCGCATACCGCGGAGTGTCGATACCTGCATCAAAGTGTGTTGGGGCGATCCGCTACATGAGCAGCCCATCGTGGCCCGGTCGGCGCTGGGGATCACTTCCAGCGGCGATCTCGTCTGGGCAGCGGGCCACGACCTGTCGGTGCGTGCCATTGCACAGGCACTGGCCGGCACGGGAGTTGTCCGGGCGATGGAGCTTGACATCAATCCCAGATGGGTTGCCGGCTATGTCTATGAACACTCCCGGCGCACTGTCGCTCCGGTGCCAATTCCGCTCGTGCCTGGGCAGACCGGGATTCCCGGCCAGTTCCTCGCTTCCTACTTTCGCGACTTCTTCACCGTCATCACGCTGTCACGGTGACTTCGGATCAGCCCATGCTTTTGGGGGCTCCGGGGGTGATCGTAGGTGAGTCCGGCGTGACGGCCGTACCGGGTTTGCGGGGCTGAGCAGAGTTTGTTCGCTCGTCGCGGCGTGCAGACGGGGGTTGGGAGACGCGCACGAGTTGGACCGTAGGCTCGCGGGTGTTCGACGTCCCCGAGTTGGAGGTCTTTGCCCATGCGCGTCTCGTCCGCATTCTCTCGTCTGCTGTGCCTGCCCGGGGTGTGGGTCCGCTCGGTCAAGTTCGAGCCCACCCGGGTCGTTGTGACGGTCGCGTTGCGGGCTCGCCTGCTTCGTTGCCCGCAGTGCTCGTACTCCACCCGCCATCGGGAGAGCCAGCAGCATCACGACTCAGTGTGGCGCCACCTCGATCTCGGGGTCCGGCGGCTCGAGATCCACGCCCGACTCAGGCGTCTTGTCTGCCCCGATCACGGCGCGCTGGTGGAGGGCGTCCCGTTCACTCGTGACGGCGCCAGGTTCACCACCGATTTCGAGGATCTCGTCGCGTGGTTGATGACCAAGTGCGACAGGACCACGACCTGCCGGCTGACCCGGATCGACTGGCACACGGTCTGTAGGGAGCGTGAGACGACGGGTAGAGGCGAACGATACTTTCGGGTGTCCAGCGTGTTGGAGGGTGGGTGGCGCACCTTCTCAAGCGTTTGCTGGTGTCGGCGGTCACGTGCTTGGCCGTCGGGATGGCGGCGGACGCCGCGGGCGCTTCGGGCGGCGTTGGTGTCCCGGCGGTGCTCGCGGCGACCCCCTACATGGGTTGGAACACGTACTACGGGGTCGGCGGAGTGTTCGAGCAGCGGACGATCGTCTCCGTCGCTCATTCCCTGCTCGGCCGGGGGCTGGCCCGAGCCGGCTACCGGATCGTGTGGTTGGACTACGGCTGGGCGAGCGGAAACCGAAACCGCAGCGGGGAGCTGATCGTCAACCCCAGCCAGTGGCCCAACGGTCTCTCGTGGTTGACCGGTTGGCTGCACGCACGTGGCCTGCTGGCGGGGATCTACACCGACGCTGGTGCGAGCGGGTGTGACCACCAGGGGGTGGGCTCGCTCGGCCACTATCAGCAGGACGCCGACGCGTTCGCGGCCTGGGGGTTTGACGCGGTCAAGGTCGACTTCTGCGGCGCCGGCCAGGAGGGCTTCGGTCCCCAGCTCCTCTACGAA
>Ga0209839_10001203_pt1 | contig 13358 bp, 10 predicted proteins | sample OrgsoiDNA2013050_FD_185800 | JGI IMG/M metagenome (GOLD analysis project Ga0209839, IMG submission 185800) | Permafrost soil microbial communities from the Arctic, to analyse light accelerated degradation of dissolved organic matter (DOM) -... | ecosystem: Environmental > Terrestrial > Soil >... | reverse complement strand
GTCTTGACAAGAAGCTGTTAGACTCGTCGCTATCTCATTGAAGACAGCAGAGTTGCTCGCGTTTTGGTTTCGCGCTTGCACCGAAAGTGCGTAAGAACCCCAAAAGCGAGGAAGAACCAATAGCGATGTGGAGTCGCACGCAAAAATGGAATTGACACCTGCTGATGGCCCTGTTGCGGAAACGGCACAACCCGAGAGAGGCTGGAGTTCAGCGGAACATGACCCAAGGCACGGTGATGAGGAAGAAGGCCGTCATGTACACCAGGCCGAAGATGGTCCCCAGTCGCCAGTAGATCGGTCCCGGAAGGAAACCTGAGCCGAAGTAGACAGGGCTGGGCCCCGTTCCGTAAGGCGTGATGACGCCCATGATGCCTAGTTGGAGGCAGAGCAGTAGGGCCATCCGGTCCACGGGCATGCCCGGGATGGCGCTACCCACCGCAAGGAGCACCGGCAGGACTGCGGTGACGTGGGCCGTGACGCTGGCGAACAGGTAGTGCAGCAGGAAGTTTACCACCAGCAGGGCCATTAGGGCCTTGATAAGGGTGAGCCCGCCAAGGTGCGCGCCCACGGCGCCCGCGAACCAGGGGATGAAGCCCACCCGGGAAAGCCCGTCGGCAAGGGCCACCAGCGTCGCGAACCAGGCGTAAGTATTCCAGGCATCCTTATTCTGCATCATCTGCGCCCAGCTGATCACGCGGGTAACCAGCATCAATCCGATGACCAGCAGGGCGACGGTCGTAGGGTTGATGAAAGCTTCGCCGAAGATCCATAGCCCGAGGGCGCACGCCACGAAGATCAGCAGAAGCACTTCCTTCATGGTCAGTTTGCCCATCTTGGCCAGTTCACCAGCGGCCCACTTGGGAACTTCGGTGCCGCCCTTCACGCTAGGTTTTTCCAGCCAGTAGGAGAGCAACGGCACCATGGCCAGGAGCAGGACGCAGGCCGGGAGGGCTGCGAACAGCCACGGAAGCCAGTGGAGATCCACATGGACCGTCTTCCGCACCAGTTCCACCGCGAGCACGTTGGGGGCAAGGGCGGTCATGAAGAGGGTGCTAGTCACGCAGGTGGTGGCGATGGCCACCCACATGAGGTACGTGCCGATCCGGCGCATAGAGGGATCGTTGGGCCTCGAGTCATACAAGGGTGGCAGATGACTGATAACGGGAAAGATGGTGCCACCGCTGCGGGCCGTGTTGGAAGGGGTGAAGGGGGCGAGGAGCAGGTCCGCCACAAGGACGGCATAACCCAGGTAGAGCGTCCTGCTACCCATGAGTTTCACCAGGATCAAGGCGATGCGCTGGCCAAGTCCCGTCTTCTCATAGGCCAAGGCGAACATGAAGGCCCCGAAGATGAGCCAGACGGTGGAGTTGGAAAAACCAGAAAGGGCCCAGGTGAGGGCCGCATTGGAGGCACTGAAGCTAGGCTTGGCTAACTGCTCCGGACTGAACAGTACGTACCGGGCCAGGATCACAGCCACCGTGAGGCCTAGCAGGCCGACGGCTCCTCCGGGCAGGGGCTCCAGCACCAGGGCCGCGATCACGGCCGCGAACAATGCAAAGTAGTGCCAAGCATACGGGGCAAGGCCCGCCGGCGTCGGAGATAGCGCGATGGCGATGCCAATTAGAGGTGGGAGCACCGCTTTCCAAATTTTCATCTCGATCCGAAATCATCATGCATTCCGGGAATTGTACCAGCTACAGGCGCTTTTTTAAGAACGCGTGAGACAGGCCAGCCATTTCTGCCCGCAGGTCAAAAGATCGCGTACGCTGAGGGAGTAGTTGCCTCCGCGCGAGGCTTGAATTTTCTAAAATACAGACCCCGAACACGAGGAAGCGTGTAATCTTTTCGCACAACGCCTTTCTGCCCTCGGACGTGTTGTGCGCCCGGCAAAAGCGGCAGCAAACACGGCCCAGACAGCAAGCCTGAAGAACTTCATCACAGTCACTTGGCTAATATACCCAGACCTCGAGGGAATTCTGCCGAATTGCCGCGCTGTATCGAGGTGTCAACGGCATCGACTCGCCTGATCAGCACTGGCTTCGGCCGTAGCCGAGAGGGAGCGCACGACCGTGCAGTCCTTCTTCTGTTTGCCCAAAAGGCAGGTGCATCGGCCAGCGTTGCTTCCGGATCATTTCCAGCATCGTCCGCCATCCGGACAGAATCTGGGCGCCCGCGAACATAACTCCTGGGAAGTCGGCTAGGGTCCGCCGGTTCGCTGCCCAGCACTGCTGCGGTTTGAAATGGCGCAACCGCGCTTCTCGGGAACTAATCCGACACAAGCTGCCGAAAACCATGTTGAGTCAGAGACTTGCGCTGCGCAGGAAAGCATAGTAATCGGCAGGCCGAAATCTCAGCGTCCGGCCAGGTGCGGTCTGCCTTGCCACGCTTTAAGTCAACTGCGTGATCTGTTGGGCAGTGGCGAAGAGCTAAGCAGCTTTGAGGGTACGATCGAAGAAGCGGTGGAAAGGAGAAGGGTGGATGTGCGCTCGGATGACAATTATGAAGTATGGTATTCGCGCGAAATTCAGGCTGTTCCACCTTTTAGCTTTAAGCAGCCCTTACGTTCGGATGCGTGCGTCCAGATAAAGAACCTATTCCCAGGCATGACGATTCGTTTCCGACCTCACCCCATATCGGGAGAAGTTCCCCTTCCCAGCCCTGGATCTCGGGGGCGCCGCATACGGACAGGAACGAGTAGCGCTCCTGTTTCCACGCGTTCGAGAGGCCTGGTAACGTCATCCGCCCGCTTGCCATCCTCATTTGCTGCGTCTAGCCATGCCTGCCATTGCTCGTCGGCCCAGGCAACGACTTGGCAGCATGTGTAGTCGCCGCTTGGCAGACTAAGGGTTCGCAGATCTTCCATTGTCTGTAACTCAGTGCATCCACAGCCTCTACATACATTCATATTGTTCTCCTATTCACAAATCTCTATTCGGCTCTTCTACGAGCCCCGAGTTAAGAACGATTGGGCTTGCGGCCTTTCCGGCCAACCATGGCTGAGTACGGACAACCAAGGTGCGCCCCAAAAAACATTGCAAAGTTAGCCACCGTCGGCGAGGCGTTGCGCCCCAGTCGGGCTGTTCTTCCAACAAAATCCGGCAAAGTCCCCGACTCAGAAGAGAAGTCCGAAAATGTGCGACTCTTCTGCCTCTAATCTCGGATCGTGACGGAGAGAATCTGAAACAAGCCAGGCGACTTTGGCCTATGGCACGGCGTCAACGCTGTGGCACTGCTCTTTCCACGAGCGTGCAAACAGCGCGACAGCTTGGCATCAAAAGAATTCACACCGGAGGGCAGGGGTTCTGTCTCCGCCGTTGATTGGCGAGGTCACAGCCGATCCCTTTTCGCGAGGAATCGGATTCGGCGCATGGATACGAAGTGACCTCAATGCGCAGTGGGGCTCTGGTCAACAGTTTGGGGACAATTGGCTGGCCAACCTTGTTCGTACTCCTATCCCCTGCTCGGCTTTCTAATGACGTTCGTCCCTGAATCGGGCTTATTCCCGCAGTCAGGCTATCCGCAGCCGCCGAGCGCCGCCTGGGCTGTGCAAAGAGGGGCCTCTTTACTTACACAAAGTACCAAACGTACCAGTACTTTTCAAGATGAATCTGACAGCGCCGTAAAATAAACGCAGAAAGACAAGCTACCTGCGAAAAATCCCTTCTGCCGATGTGCACCCAGGGGATTGCTTCAACAGCTGTACCGTCCGCCGCGCTTTCGTCAACGTGGGGTGCCGTCCAACGATTCGTAAACCCTTCGCGACCACAGCGGATTTATCAGCTGCTGGTTCTGTCCGGATCGCCGACGAATCGAGGAGCGAGCAAAGGCAGCGCCGTTGGATGATCGACCTCTCGAGAGTGGCCGGCTCACAGCCTATACGCTGTCATCGCACGTGAGCCCTCGGGTCAGGACCGAGCAAATCCCAGCGGTTGCCTTCCAGATCAAGAAAGACAGCGACTTTGCCGTAAGGCTCGACGCGAGGCCCCGAGACAAAGCGAACCCCAGCATCTATCATTCGTTGATACAACTCATCGAAGTCTTCGACCCGCAAGAACAGACCGACACGTCCGCCGAACTGCTGTCCGATTACGTCAACCTGATGTTCGCCATCAGCGCGTGCAAGGACGATGCCTGTTTGGGCTCCGGCTGGCCTGACGACGACCCAGCGTTTCGGACGGCCATCATTCGTGAGCGACGGTGTGTCTTCGGCCAACTCGAACCGGAGTACGTCGACGAAGAACCGAATAGCGGGTTCATACTCCCGCACAACGAGTGCCACCAATGCAAGATTCGCCATAGATCTTAAGGATGTTTAAAACTCAATACCCGGTCGAGGGTGAGCACGTAGGGCAGTCGAACGTTCTTGAAGTTTGTTGCAAAGACCCTGCCGACAAGCTTGCTATCGTGCGGAAGCAGCTTGATCCCGAGCGTCTTGGCTCCGGTGCGCATCGTATCGGGCGAGTCGATTAGACCTGTTGAGTTGCCCGTAAAGGCCTCTCCTTCCAACCGCATCTCGGTGATCTTCTCCGCTTGGTTCATGCCCAGCGCAAAGGTTGCCGTATCGCTGGATTCTATGTTCAGCCTCACCTGCATGTCCGCGCCACCGTCCATGAGCCTCCCTTCCCACTGACCGCGAAACTTAGCTGTCGCGACGAACGGAGAGGGTTGAAAGCCGCTGTACTCCTGAGGCCCCCGCCATTCGGGCAGATATGCTGCGGCAAGCTGGTCGCACACGCTGTAGGCCAGTTCTCTCGCGTTGGATTGGTTGGTCAGAACCAGGCAAGCGAGGTTCTCTGATGGGACCATGTACATGATGGTGGCGACTCCGGCCTGTCCGCCGCCCTTGAAGATGAACGGAACGCCGGACTTGAGATGGCCGGTAAACCAGCCGAAGGTGGTCGCCACACCGGATGGTCCGACAAATACCGTTCTATGGAGCTCTTCGACCCACCGATCTTCCAGAATTCGTTTCTGGCCTTCAACGCGATTCTTCATGGTGAACATCGCGAAGCCCGCAAGATCATGGGCGCTGGCGTAAAGCTCTCCGGACGCGGGCGTCGATGTGGTGTAGTACGGGATGCCATGACCCAGGGAGTCGTACCGTACGGCAGCAGCTGACAGCCGAGCAACACTGGTGTCGAAGAAGCTATTGTGGAGACCCAAGGGAGAAAGAACTCGCTGCTGCATGAGCGTTCCCACGTCCTTTCCCGTCAAGTTCGAGGCAATGGCATCCAGTGCCGCGAAGCCGATGTTGCTGTACTCGTAGCAAGACCCGGGCGGGTACGCGAGCCTGCCATACTCTCGAAGGAGTGCGTCCGGACTGCGGGCTAGCTGGGCTTCGTCACGATCGTACGACTCGAACATGCCGGGCAGACCGCTAACGTGCCCACCCAAAAGTCGAACGGCAGCCTCCTCCGCATTCCCATTCGTCCCCTCGATCCTGCTCTTCGCAAGGTATTTGTTTGCGGGCTCGTCGAGAGATAGTTTTCCCTCGGCAACCAGCGTCATGAGCGTGGTCGCCGTGAACGGCTTGGTGATGGAGGCCATGCTGAATGGCGTATGCGGCGTAACCTTCACGCCCGCCTCACGGTTGGCCCAGCCAAAGCCCTCTTCCAAGACGACCCTTCCGCCGTGTGCCACTGCAATCGCGACTCCCGTCGCCCCACCCTTCGCAATCGCCTGTCGGATACGGTTCCGCAGCGGCTCGAAATCCGGCGGTTCAAGAGCTGCGGTGGAGGACGTCGCGTTGCTGTCCATGAGCTTCGACGCTGGGAGGGCGGCTCCGATGGATGCTGAGAGCATCGTGCGTATAACTTCACGGCGGTTTGAAGACATAGCCAAGGGTTGTGCTCTCTCGATTCGTGAAATCAGCTTTCGGGTGCGAGTTCAGCGTCTGCTCGTTTGTACGCGGGAACGTCGTTAGTCGTTCCACCGCAAGAAGAAAGTCGCCGTTTGCTTAGTACCGGTGAAACCGGCCACGATTGTTGCTCTCTTGTCGTGCGGCTTTTCTCAGATTGAGTTCGCTTGGAGCGGAAGGATATGTGGCAGTGTGAGGACACCTTCAGCATGAGAGACGCGGGCAGGGATTCAACGGCCAGGCACTCAGGCGCCGCAGCATTTCTTGAATTTCTTGCCGCTCCCGCAAGGGCATGGTTCGTTCCTCCCGGCCTTTTGCCTGGTGATGGGAGTGGTAGTCTCGCGCAGCGTGGCCGCGAGGTTCGACATCTCACTGAGCGGCAGTCCTGCGCCACCTATGTTGACCTGGGTCTTTTGACGTAGAACCTTACCAACCGCGCTGACACTCTGCGAGACTTCGACTGTTGCGGCGTTTCGTTTCGCCTGTCGCCGAAACTCCGCCGCCTCCTCGCCACGTCCCTGCTCCTCGCACGCATCGGCGAGCCGGTCGACTATGTCCGCACGATCCCTGACCTCCGCAATGGCCAGCCCTTCCCGGAGGATGTGTTCGCAACGGCTCCAATCGCGCCGCTCCGTGCGCGTGAACCGGTAACAATCCGACCAACCGATCCATCCCCAACCCCAGCGCGGATCCAGATGCAGCCAGCCACGATAGAGGGCCTCGGCCTCATCCGTCTCGCCGAGTTCGTAGTAGGACTCCGCCAAGGCGCGCCGCCGGTTCTCGGTCATCAAGTCGTCGTCTGTGCGAAAGCGCCGCAACCCCTCTTCGCACAGCGCGATCCTGGCGGTGAGAAATTGCCGATCCTCCAGCCCCGCATTCCACAACTCGCTTTCCAGATCCTGAATCCAGTTAAACAGCGCTTGGCTCCCTCCGAACCGATCATCGAACTCCTGAATCGAACGCATGCCAGCCTTGTCCAAAATGCGCAGCACATCGCTCCACGCCTCCAGCCACACACGGCAGACCTCCACGGCGCCGGATGCCCGTAGTTCATAGCCGGCCTGCATCTTGTCGTCCAGCGATTCGAAAGAAGGTTTATCGGGGAACCAGCGCTGCCACAAGGCCGACAAACAAATCCAGATCCAGTCGCTTTCCATCTGCTGTTGCCTGCCGTGGAAGGTGCGCTGATCGAGCAGAGGCTGGGCGATCTCTTCCGCCGACAGCGCCTGATCGCAAAGCCGCTCCAGCGTGGGCCGGTCCATTTCGATGCCGAAAGAGCGCAGCTTGGCCAGCAGCTCGCTATCGGTCAGCCGCCTCGCATCCGAGCGCAGCACCTTCCCGGCAGCCTGCTTGCGATAGTCCGCATCCGCGGCGCGCTTTCTTTCCACGATGCGATCCATCGCCACCCAAGAGATCATGTTTTATCCGTTCCTGAAGGAGTTCTTGTGCAAATCCTACACCTTACGCACTGCAACGCGTAAGGGTATAGGATTTGCATGGAGGCCCTTTCCGGGAGTGTTCCGGACTCCCTGATTTGGTTAACGGGAGGGCTCGGTGATTCCCTGACAAAACCAGCCGGGCCTTCCGCCGTCCACATCCTACATCCAATTCAGAGAGCTACCGGCGCGGGGATACTGAACGTCGAACGTAACCGACACAATCCTCGCCACGGTTCACATTCCGACCCAACCCGTTATCGTGATCGCTGCCGAACTTCCGCAATTTAATTTGAGAAATAGGGCCTTCGAAGAGGGAGAAAATTGCGCGCCGTTACATCCGGAGGGCCCACCTCCATCTTTTCGTACAGCACGACGCTTTCGCATCTTCTTGACACAGCTCCCTCAGATTCCCTAGTTGATACGCTTTGAGTGCCCAGCCCATTCACCTTCGCGCAGCACAAATTTCTGCACCTTTCCGGTCGAGGTCTTGGGAAGTTGCCGGAACTCGACGGCCGTGGGGCACTTGAAGTGCGCCATCCGCTCTCGACAGAAGCTTATAATTTCCTGTTCGGTGGCCGCCATCCCGGGCTTCAGCGTGACAAATGCCTTCGGCGTTTCACCCCAGCGCTCATCGGGAACTGCGACCACGGCGCACTCCAGGACGGCCGGATGCCTCACCACAGCCTGTTCCACCTCGATCGTCGAGATGTTCTCGCCGCCAGAGATAATAATGTCTTTCTTCCGGTCGCGTAGTTCGATGTAGCCGTCTGTGTGACACACGCCCAAGTCTCCAGAATGGAACCAGCCGCCGCCGAACGCCGCTGCCGTTGCCTGGGGATCTTTGTAATAGCCCTTCATGACGATGTTCCCCCGCATCACGATCTCGCCCATTGTGACGCCATCCTTCGGCACGTCATTCATGCTTTCGTCTACCACGCGCACCATGTCGGCAGTGATCTGGCCTTGTCCCTGACGCGCCATCAAACGCGCTTGCTCTTCAGTCGGCCTGTCGTCCCACTCACGATGCCATGCACAGCTCACCATTGGTCCGTATGTTTCCGTCAAACCATACATGTGGATTGGGCGAATATCGCGCTCTACAAGCTGGTTCAGCAATGTTGGCGATGGCGGCGCACCAGCCACACACGTCGTCAGTTGCCTGTCGAGTCGCTGTGCTGTCGGGTGGTTCACCAATGTAATTTGCAGGGTAGGAGAGCCGCAGTAGTGCGTCACTCCCTCATCCTTGAGAAGCGTCCATATTCGCCCTGCGTCCGGGCATTCCAGGCACACGTGTGTGCCCGATACCGCTGTGACCGCCCACGGAAAGCACCAGCCGTTGCAGTGAAACATCGGCAACGTCCAGAGGTAAACCGTGTCGCTGTTCATGCCTGCCTCGACCACCTGTCCGAGCGCATTGAGATATGCGCCCCGATACGTATACTCGACACCTTTCGGCCGTCCCGTTGTACCTGATGTGTAGTTGATGCTGATCGTCTCTTCTTCGTCATCGAGCCAACTCGCGCTCTCATGGTCCAAGCCGCCCGCGAGGTACTCTTCGTAACCGCCGGCCGAGGAGCCAGTATCTTCGACACTGATGAGCTTAAGCCTCGACATGTCGATCGCCGCCAGTAACGGCATGCACTCCACATGAGCAAAGAGCCAGCGTGCCCCACAGTGCTCGAGGATATAGGCGATATCGGTACCAATCAAACGTGTGTTGATCGTCACCAGTATGCCGCCGGCAGCGGGAACCGCATAATGCGCTTCGAGCATCGCTGGAATGTTCGAGGATAGAATCGCTACCCGGTCGTGTTTTTGGAGCCCGTCTTCACGAAGCCGGTTGGCCAGGCGATTTACCCGCTGTTCGAACTGCCGGTACGTGTAGCGGCGCACACCATGCACAACTGCCGTTTTGTCTGGATACAGAAGTGCGCTGCGCCGTAGATAGCTTACCGGCGTTAGAAGAGTTCGATAGACCTTCTCGTCCTGCATGTTACACCTCTCAACCCAATCACCTCGAAGGCCAGCAGGCGCGCCGTCTTTCGAGAAAGGCTGTCATTCCTTCCTGCGCGTCAGCCGTCATCGCATTCTCGGCCATCACCCGCTGGGCATACGAATAAGCATCAGCTTGATCAAGATCAACCTGCGCGTAGTAGGCCTGCTTACCGATACCGACCGTGAGAGAACTCGCCTCGGCGACCCGGTCGGCGAGCTCGCCACTCTTCCGTCTCAGTTCTCCTTCAGGAACAACGGAATTGATCAGCCCCCATTGAGCCGCCGTGTTCGCATCGATTGATTCACCTGTGAAAAGCATTTGTAGTGCTCGCTTTCGGCCGATCGCGCGCCCGAGGGCGACCATCGGTGTCGTACAGAACAGGCCAATCCGCACACCCGGAGTCGCAAATGAAGCGCGCTCCGAAGCGACCGCCAGATCGCAGGTTGCAACTAGCTGGCAACCCGCTGCGGTTGCGACCCCTTGAACCTCGGCAATAACGGGCTGCGGAATCGACTGAAGTTTCAACATGAGGTCTGTGCAGACTGAGAAGATGCGCCTGTAGGCGTCAGCTGTCCGATTTCTCATTTCTGTCAGGTCATGACCGGCACAGTACGCGTTCCCTGCGGCTGCCAATATCACGGCACGAACGGAACGATTCTGCTCGATGCCCGAGAGGCAATCGAGCAAATCAGACATCAAGTCGAGCGATAGGGCATTACGGGAACTCGGACGGTTCAATGTGATGATCGCGATTTCAGCGTCGAGTTCCAGGATCAGGTTCTTGTACACGTAGTCGGCCCTCAACCGAGTGGACTGGTTATCAGTACATCGCATTTTGGATCGTGCTGGAAGCTCGCATCCAGGCGAATGATGTTAAAGCGGTGTGAATATCTCCGGAGTATGGTGTTCATTAAAGGACCTTCGCCGACGCAAACGCCGCGAAGGGCGACGAAAGCCAGAGAATCTATCATGTCTTCGATCGCTTCGCTCTGCAGTGAGGCCCTCGCTTTCGCGCGGAACGCGGGATCAGGCGAACGGGATGCCGCAGTGAAGGCAAACAGTGTTCCCAACAGAGCCGTTGGCGACATTGTATCCTGCTCATGGAGCTTGAGAGCCGCGAACGTCTCTAATGCCGCATCTTTAGGATGGAATTCCCCGCGAGGAGGACCGTACCGTGGTATCGACGACACAAAACCATTTAGATTTTTCGGAGCTGCTTGCGCCGATCCAACCGGACGATCATCCGCGGGGTGGGCTCGATGCGCTAACGTCTTGGTCGAGTTACGCTGATTAAGGTGCACAAGGCGGCACTCAGGCATTACTTGAGAGATTGGAGAATGAACATGTCAGCAAACCCAATGAATGCGGCAGGCAATGGTTTCGAACCACTCACCAAGCAAACCGCCTGGAAGGCTCTCCAAGCCCACTACGAAGAGGTTGACGGAATCCATCTCCGCGATCTCTTTGCCACTGATCCGAATCGCGGTGAACGAATGACAGCGGAAGCCGCCGGAATTTTTCTGGACTACTCGAAGAATCGGATCACGGATGAAACCGTGAAGCTGCTTCTCCAACTGGCCGAAGAATCCGGCTTGCGTTCGCGGATTGACGCTATGTTTCGCGGCGACAAAATAAACGTCACCGAAAACCGCGCGGTTTTGCACGTGGCTCTGCGGGCTCCACAAGGAGGCGTCATCGTGGTCGATGGTGAGAACGTGGTTCCGCAGGTTCATGCCGTCCTCGATAAGATGGCGGATTTTTCCAATCGGATTCGAAGCAGGTCGTGGAAAGGGCACACCGGTAAAGCGATCCGCAACGTTGTAAATGTCGGCATCGGGGGCTCCGACCTCGGACCGGTCATGGCGTATGAAGCATTGAAGCACTACAGCGACCGCGCCATGACTTTCCGATTCGTATCCAATGTGGATGGAACCGATTTCGCCGAAGCCGTCCAGGATCTCGACCCGGCGGAAACGCTTTTCATAATTTCGTCAAAAACGTTCACGACGCTCGAGACGATGACGAACGCTCACTCGGCCCGGGCCTGGGCGCTGGAAGGCTTGGGCGGCGACGAGAAAGCAATCGCTAAGCATTTTGTCGCCGTGTCTACAAACGCGACGGAGGTGGCGAAGTTCGGCATCGACACGGCAAATATGTTTGGCTTCTGGGACTGGGTTGGCGGACGCTATTCCATGGATTCGGCTATCGGGCTTTCGACCATGCTCGCTGTCGGACCAAATCACTTCCGAGGCATGTTGGACGGCTTCCATCAAATAGATGAGCATTTTCGAACCGCTCCGTTTGAGTGCAACCTGCCGGTATTGATGGGTCTTCTGGCCCTTTGGTACAACGATTTCTTTGGCGCGCAAACGGTGGCAGTGCTGCCCTACGAGCAGTATCTAAAACGGTTTCCAGCTTACCTGCAGCAGTTGACAATGGAAAGCAACGGGAAACACGTCACGCTCGATGGGACCGAAGTCAACTACGCGACCGGACCTATTTATTGGGGTGAGCCCGGAACCAACGGCCAACATTCTTTCTATCAGCTGATTCATCAGGGGACACGACTAATTCCATGCGACTTTATTGCCTTTGGGCAGCCGCTGAACGCGCTCGGCCGTCATCACGACATGCTCTTGGCTAACGTCTTCGCCCAAACGGAGGCCCTCGCTTTCGGAAAGACGCGGGAGCAGGTCAAAGCCGAAGGCACGCCGGATTGGCTCGCACCCCATCGCGTTTTTGCGGGCAACCGGCCATCAAACACAATCCTCGTAGATCGGCTGACGCCGGAGACTCTCGGCAAGCTGGTGGCGCTTTACGAGCACAGTGTGTTTACGCAAGGGGTCATCTGGCAAATCAATTCGTTCGACCAGTGGGGCGTGGAACTTGGCAAGGTGTTGGCGCAGCGCATCATCCCGGAACTCGAGAGCCAGACAGAGCCCGCTCTCAGTCACGACAGCTCAACCAACAGCTTGATACGCCGATACCGGAAGCTCAGGCAGTAATTATGGCAATAGACGAACTCAAGCGGGCTGCCGCGGAATCGGCGGCGGCGGAGTTGCAGGACGGGATGATCGTTGGACTCGGTTCGGGAAGTACGGCGAAACTGGCGGTAGATGCAATCGGGCGGCGTGTCAAAGAAGGGCTGAAAATCATTGGCATCCCGACCTCGGAGCAGACGGCCCAGCAAGCACGCAGCCTTGGAATCCCATTAGTGACGCTGGGGGAGTATTCACAGATCGATGTGACGATTGATGGAGCGGACGAGGTGGAGCTCAGCACCCTGAATCTCATCAAGGGAGGCGGGGGAAACGAACTGCGCGAGAAGATTGTGGCGACCGCCAGCTCAAGGCTTGTTATTGCCGTCGACGAATCCAAGCTGGTCAATCACTTGGGCGACCGCTTCAGGGTGCCTGTTGAGGTTGCCCAATTCGGTTGGCAGGCAACGGCAAGGAACCTCGCCAAACTGAAAGCGACACCAGTTCTCCGGTCGGGCTCTGACGGGAAGCCGTTCGTCACCGATGGCGGAAACTACATCCTCGACTGCGGCTTCGGACGTATCGAATCCGCCAGCGTTCTGCAGCGCGAGCTAGATGGTGTGGTGGGAGTGGTCGAGCATGGTTTGTTCATCGGGCTTGCCTCTCTGGTATTGGTAGGTACCACCGAAGGCGTGAAGAGGCTCGAGAAGGGATCTGCTTGAGCGCTTTGAGGCGGCATTTGACTTTGGAATGGATGCCACGCTGCTCCACTTCGAATCAACAAAAGATGTAGAAACTCTCGTTGTCCGGGGACCCAAACGGGCTTCGGGGACACATTGCCGAACCGGGGCGTTCAATCCTGGGTACACTTGCTGTCGCCTGAGCGCGCCCGCAATGTAGCAATGTGTGACTGCGCAGCGTTCAGTAATCAGCCTTGCCGCTCATTCGGCATGTCAGAAAGTGAAGTTCATTGGAATCGCAGTTGAGATCGGCGTTTACCAGTACCTATTTCCAGACGATCATCTATGTGCCTGAGTGGAAGCGAGTTGGGGACTGTGAAGAGGCCGAAGGATGATAGCTGGGCTACC
>Ga0209839_10001201_pt1 | contig 13371 bp, 7 predicted proteins | sample OrgsoiDNA2013050_FD_185800 | JGI IMG/M metagenome (GOLD analysis project Ga0209839, IMG submission 185800) | Permafrost soil microbial communities from the Arctic, to analyse light accelerated degradation of dissolved organic matter (DOM) -... | ecosystem: Environmental > Terrestrial > Soil >... | reverse complement strand
GAGGGTCTGGCGCCGCCCGCCGCTCCGCAGGGTCTGGCGCCGCCCGCCGTCGCGCCGCCACCGTCGCTGCGCGTGCTGCCCGACCCGGCGGAGGAGTTCCAGCCGGGTGCGCGGGCTCCGCAGCCGCCGGTGCCGCGCCTGCAGATCCCCGGCTATGAGCTGTCCGACGCGCTGGCCCTCGAGCACGCGCTTGGCGTGAGCCACGTCCTGGCCCAGATCCTGGTCCGGCGGGGGCTGTCCGACGCGGGCACCGCCGCCGCCTTCCTGATGCCGAGCGAGTCACACGACGCGAGCGAGTTCGACGGCATCGAAGTGGCGCTCGCCGTGATCCAGCGCCGCATCGACGCGGGTGCCCGGATCACGGTCCACGGCGACTACGACGTCGACGGCGTCTGCGCGACCGCCATCCTCGTGCGGGCGCTGCGCTCGCTGGGCGCCGACGTCGACTGGTTCCTGCCAAGCCGGATCGACGACGGGTACGGGCTCGCGGCCGCCACCGTCGAGCGGCTCGCCGTGCGGGGGACGCGGCTGCTGATCACGGTCGATTGCGGGATCACGGCGGTCGAGGAGACCGCCGCCGCGCGTGCCGCCGGCATCGACGTCGTGATCACCGACCATCACTCACCCCGGGCCGACGGGGCGCTCCCGGATGCCCCGATCGTGCATCCCGCCGTTTGCGGCTATCCGTGCCCCGAGCTGTGCGGCACCGCTGTGGCGTTCAAGCTCGCCGAGGCGCTCGGCGCCGGCACCGCCGCCGAGGACGTCGAGCTTGTCGCCCTGGCCACGGTGGCCGATCTGGTCCCGCTGGGCGGGGAGAACCGCCGCCTGGTGCGGGCCGGGTTGCACGCAATGGCCAACACCGCCAAGCCGGGCCTGCGAGCGCTGATGGCGGTCTCACGCACCGATCCCAGCGGGCTCGATGCCAAGGCGCTCGGATTCCGGCTGGCGCCGAGGATCAACGCCGCCGGCCGGCTGCGCCGCGCCGACGCCGGACTCGAGCTGCTGCTCACCGACGACGAGGTCCGGGCCGCCGAGGTGGCAGCGGAGCTCGACGCCGCCAACCTCGAGCGGCGGGCGGTCGAGCAGCGGATCTGGTGGGAGGCCGAGGCCCAGGTGGCCGCGCTCGGTGAACGCAGCGCCTACGTGCTCGCCGCCGAGGGCTGGCATCCCGGCGTGATCGGCATCGTCGCCTCGCGCGTGACCGAGCGCCATCACCGTCCGGCGATCCTGGTGGCGCTCGACGGCGACGCTCCGGCCCAGGGGTCGGGCCGGAGCATCCCCGGCTTCGACTTGCTCGGGGCGCTGCACAGCGCTGCCGGCGAGCTGATTCGCTACGGCGGCCACCGCGCCGCTGGCGGCCTGACCGTCATGCCGGAGCGGATTGAGGGGCTGCGAGCGGCGGTCGAGGCGCACGCGGTGGAGATGCTCACCGACGAGCAGCTGACTCCGGTGGAGCGGATCGACGCCGTCGCCTCGGGTCGCGATCTGGGCATGGTGCTGGCGGAGGAGCTCGAGCTGCTCGAGCCCTGCGGCCTGGGCAATCCCTCGCCCCGGCTGCTGATCCCCGGCGCCCGTTTCGGCGATCTGCGCCCGATGGGGGAGGGGAAGCACGCGCGCTTCTCGGTCCGCTCGGGCGGAGCCCAGGCCAAAGCGGTCGCCTTCGGGTGCGACGGCCGCCTGCCGGGCGAGCCGGATGGCGCCCTCGATGCGAGCTTCAAGCTCGAGCGCAACCTGTGGAACGGAGTCGTCGAGCCCCGGCTCGTCCTGCGCCACGCGCAGCCATGCCGGCCCGGGGACATTCGGGCGCTCGGCGAGCCGAGCGACTACCTCGCCGCCGCACTGGCCGAGCTCGATGCCGACCTTTCCGGAGCGTTCGGGGGGGATATCTCCCGTGCCGGTGGGATGCCCGGAGCCGCGGTCGCCGCCGGCCGCACGGTCTTGGACCGGCGCGGGGAGGGCCCGCTCGCGGTGCTCGCCGATGCACTCAGCTGCGGCGCGTCCGTGCTGGCCGTATGCGCTCACGTTGACCGGCGGCTCGAGGGTCTCGGTGCGCGGGCGGGCGGTTTCTCGCTCGTCTCCCACCACGCGCTCGAGCTCGAGCCGGGCCTCGCAGACCCCCACGACCAGCTTGTGGCCCTGGATCCGCCGACATCCGCCGCGTCCGCCGCTGCGCTGCGGTCCGGGGGCCTCGAGGCGGTCCCGGCGGGCATGACCGCGGTCGCGGGGTTTACCCACTTGGCCTGGGGCCCCGCTGAGCTACGCTTTGCAGAGCAGATGCACGAGCTGGAGTACGGTCTCCGCACTTCGCTCGTCTCTCTGTACCGCGCCCTGAGGGAGCGGGACAGGGTGGCCGGTGAGGAGCTCGAGCGACTGCTTCGCGGCGATGACCGGCACCCCCGACCGGCAAGGCTGGCCGGAAGGCTGATCAGGGTCCTCGCGGAGCTGGAGCTCGTCAGCCTCGACCGGGATCTGCCGGCCATGGCCATCGCGGGCTCGGCGCCGACGGCGCTGGAGCGCTCGGCGGCGTTTCTGGCCTATCAACAGCGATATGAGGACGGACGGCGATACCTGAGCAGCGAAACCCACCGGCGAAGCGTCTGAGCCGCTCCGGCGCCCTCGCCAAGCAGGGTGCGGCTGCCGCTGCGCCCGGGCCCGGCGAGCCGGACTCGGGCGAGGGCGCCGGCCGGGCGGCCGCGGACCAGGCCTCGCGCGCGGACGGGGACGAGAGCGGCCGCGGGACGCTGACCGCCACTCCGCGTCCGGTGGTCGACACGATCGAGCACCCCGACGCCTATAGCGAGGTAAAGCGCCCGGAGCTGACGGCCGCCGAGCGGCGGCTGCTCGGGGACCTGTTCGCGATCGTCGAGGAGCATGCTGACCAGGCCGCTGTGGTGGTCGACCGCGACCGGGTCGAGGAGGCCTTCGTGTACGCGTGCGTCAAGCACGCCGACCAGCGGCGCAAGTCCGGCGAGGACTTCATCATCCACCCGGTCGGCGTGGCCAAGATCTGCGCCGGGATGCGCCTGGACACCGAGACGCTGTGCGCCGCGCTGCTGCACGACACGGTCGAGGACACCACGGCGTCGCTGGAAGAGGTGAGCGCGGAGTTCGGCGAGGAGATCGCCAGCCTCGTCGACGGGGTGACCAAGCTGACCGGGCTGACCTTCCAGTCACGCGACGAGGCGCAGGCCGAGAACTACCGCAAGATGATGGTCGCGATGGCCACGGACATCCGGGTCATCCTGATCAAGCTCGCCGATCGGCTGCACAACATGCGCACGATCGCAGCGATGCCGAAGCAGAAGCAGATCGACAAGGCGCGCGAGACGCTCGATATCTACGCGCCGATCGCCCACCGGCTCGGTATCCACGCGATCAAGTGGGAGCTCGAGGACCTCGCCTTCCAGACGCTCCACCCGCGCAAGTACAACGAGATCAAGGGGCTCGTCGCGCAGCAGCGCGCGGAGCGCGAGCGCTACGTGAACCAGGCCGGTGAGTACCTGGACAAGGAACTGGGCGAGCTGGGGATCGAGGCCGAGATCTCCGGCCGCGCCAAGCATTTCTATTCGATCTACTCGAAGATGACCAAGAAGGGTCGCGAGTTCAACGAGATCTACGACCTGACCGCGATGCGCGTGATCGTGAACTCGGTCAAGGACACGTACGGCGCAGTGGGCGTCATCCACTCGCTGTGGAAGCCGCTGCCGGGGCGGTTCAAGGACCTCATCGCGATGCCCAAGTTCAACATGTACCAGTCCCTGCACACGACCGTGATCGGGCCCGAGGGGCGACCGCTGGAGATCCAGATCCGCACCCGCGAGATGCACGACCTGGCCGAGTTCGGGATCGCGGCGCACTGGATGTACAAGGAGGACGGATCCGCCGCCAGAGGGGCCAAGGCCAAGCCCGGCAGCGGACCCAAGGACACCGAGAGCCGGCTCAAGTGGCTGCGTTCACTGCTCGACTGGCAGCAGGACCTCTCCGACCCTCGAGAGTTCATGGAGACGCTCAAGGTCAACCTGTTCGAGGACGAGGTGTTCGTGTTCACCCCCAAGGGTGAGGTCAAGTCGCTGGCCGCGGGGGCGACGCCGCTCGACTTCGCCTACGAGATCCACACCGACGTCGGGCACCGCTGCGTGGGCGCGAAGGTGAACGGCAAGATCGTGCCGCTGTCCTACGTCCTGCGGTCAGGGGACATCGTCGAGGTGCTGACCTCCAAGCGTGACCGCGGGCCCTCACGCGACTGGCTGGCGCTGGTCAAGACCACACGCGCGCGCAACAAGATCAAGGCCTGGTTCAAGGCCGAGTCGCGCAAGGACACCGAGCACACCGGGCGAGAGCTGCTCCAGGAGCACCTCAAGAAGCAGGGCCTGCCGGCCCAGAAGCTCGTCGGCTCGCCGCTGCTGGCCGACGTGATCAGGGAGATGGGATTCCGCAAGGCGGACGACTTCTACATCGCCCTCGGTGGCGCCAAGATCTCAGCCAAGATCGTCGTCAACAAGGTGATGCAGCGCCTCAAGCAGGGCGAGGCGGCCGAATCGGAGCCGACCGCCGCGGACGACCTGCTGCAGACACGTCGCCGCCGCTCGCGGCCGACCACGTCCTCCACCCGCTTCGGGATCTCCGTCGACGGGATCGACGAGGTGATGCTGAGGATCGCCAGGTGCTGCCGCCCGGTCCCCGGGGATCCGATCGTGGGCTACATCTCGCTCGGCCGGGGGATCACGATCCACCGCGACGACTGCCCCAACGTCGCCGTGCTCAAGAAGGATCCGGACCGCTTCACCCCGGTCGCCTGGGACGGCGATGCCGAGACCTCGTTCCGGGTCGAGATCGAGGTCGACGGCTGGGATCGCCACCGGCTGCTCGAGGACATGTCGAGGACCTTCGCCGAGGGCGGGGTCAACATCCTCGAGGCGCGCTGCACCGTCAACCACCCGATGGTCAAGAACCGGTTCGTGGTCGAGGTGGGGGACACGCGCACGCTCGACCAGACGATCAACCGGCTGCGCAACATCGACGCGGTGTTCGACGCCTACCGCGTCACGCCCGGCGCCTGATCGCGGCGGCGCCTCGATTCGGCGGTGGTGTCCGCGCGCCGACCGCGGGCCCAATTAAACGAATCGCGGCTGAATCCTCGCAATATCCTGAGACAACCGACGTGCTGTGCTCGTTTACCGGGAGTGAGGACCTGTGTCTCAGAGGAAATACGTATATGACTTTGCCGAGGGCTCGCGGGAGATGCGCGACCTGCTCGGTGGCAAGGGCGCCAACGTCGCCGAGATGACGCGGATCCTCGGTCCCGGGCGCGTCCCGGCCGGGTTCACGATCACCACGGAGGCCTGCGTCGCCTACATGGGCGCTGAGCGCGTCTACCCGGGCGGTCTTCAGCGGCAGATCGATGCTGCTCTGCACCGGCTCGAGACCGCGGCCGGGCGCCAGCTCGGCGACGCGGATGATCCGCTGCTCGTGTCCGTGCGCTCGGGCGCCCGTGCGTCGATGCCAGGAATGATGGACACCGTCCTCAATCTCGGCCTCACCGACCAGTCCGTCTCCGGCCTCGCGCAGGCCACCGGCAATCCCCGCTTCGCCTGGGACTCCTACCGCCGGCTGGTGCAGATGTTCGCCAACGTGGTCCGGGGTGTGCCGGGCGAGTCGCTGGAGCGGGCGATCGAAGCGGTCAAGAGCGCGCGCGGCGTGCGCCTGGACACCGAGCTGACGGTCGAAGACCTCCAGGAGCTGGTTGAGCGTTTTAAGACGCTGCTGCACGAGAGCACCGGCGAGGCGTTCCCGCAGGACCCGCGCAAGCAGCTCGACGAGTCCGTGCGGGCCGTGTTCGACTCCTGGCGCGGTGAGCGAGCGACCCAGTACCGGCGCATCAACAAGATCCCCGACGACTGGGGAACGGCGGTCAACGTGCAGCAGATGGTGTTCGGCAACGAGGGCGACACGTCCGGATCCGGTGTCGCGTTCTCCCGCGACGAGATGACCGGCGCTCCCGAGCCGTCCGGGGACTTTCTCATCAACGCGCAGGGCGAGGACGTCGTGAGCGGAGTTCGCAACACTCAGGATCTCGCCGACCTGGCCCGGGTCATGCCCGCGGCCCACGCCGAGCTGATGGAGATCCTGCGCAAGCTCGAGGGTCACTACGGGGACATCCAGGACACGGAGTTCACGATCGAGGACGGGCGCCTGTTCATGCTCCAGACGCGCGTGGCCAAGCGTCCCGCCCAGGCTGGGCTCCGGTTCGCGTGCGACGCCGTCGACGAGGGTCTGCTCAGCGAAGCCCAGGCCCTGACCACGCTCGATGCCGCGAAGCTGGAGGCGCTCCTGCATCCGACTTTCGATCCCGCGGTCGAGTACGAGGTGATCGCCCACGGCGTAGGTGCGTCTCCCGGGGCGGGACAGGGAGAGGTCGTGTTCACGGCTGTCTCGGCTGTGCTCGCCAAGGAGGAGGGACGCGAGGTGGTGCTCGTTCGCCCGTTCACCGAGGCCGATGACGTGGCCGGATTCCACGCCGCCACCGGCATCCTCACCTCCGAGGGAGGGAAGGCCTCGCATGCCGCCCTGGTCGCCAGGGGCATGGGGCGCCCGTGCGTGGTCGGAGCCTCCGAGCTCGACGTGGACGTCGCGAATGGCGTGATCCATGTCGACGGGCTCGTGATCCATGAGGGCGATCACATCGGCATCGACGGCACCACCGGGGCGATCACCACCGACACGGTGCCGCTCGTCCCGCCGGTGATGACCGATGACTTTCGCCGTGTGCTCGGCTGGGCCGACAAGCTGCGGCGCCTCGGCGTGCGCGCCAATGCCGACACGCCCGAGGATGCCCGGCAGGCACACGAGTACGGCGCGCAGGGCATCGGTCTCTGCCGCACGGAGCACATGTTCATGGCCTCCGACCGCGTGCCGAAGATGCGGGAGATGATCCTCGCCAACACCCCGGAGCTCCGCGCCTCCGCGCTCGAGGCGCTGCTGCCGCTGCAGCAGGGCGATTTCGAGGGGTTGTTCGAGGAGATGGCCGGGCTGCCGGTGACCATCCGCCTGCTCGATCCCCCGCTGCACGAGTTCCTCCCCTCACCGGTCGAGCTGACCGTAGAGCTTGAGCGAGCGCGAAACGGAAACTCCGATCAGGACGTCGCCCACCTCGAGAAGCTGCTCGAGCGGGTCACCTCGCTGGGGGAGGTGAACCCGATGCTCGGCACCCGTGGCTGCCGGCTGGGGATCCTCTACCCGGATATCTACGAGATGCAGGTGCGAGCGATCACTCGCGCGGCGATCGCGGTGCGGGAGCGGGCGGGATCGATGCCCGAGCTGGAGATCATGATCCCGCTGGTCGACTACGAGCGGGAGCTGGAGGTCGTTCGTGAGCTGATCGAGCGGGTGGCCGAGGCCGAGGGGCTCACGGCGGGGAAGGACTACCTCATCGGCACGATGATCGAGCTGCCCCGCGCCTGCCTGATCGCCGACCGGATCGCCGAGCACGCGGACTTCTTCTCCTTCGGCACCAACGACCTCACGCAGACCGGGCTCGGATTCTCACGCGACGACATCGAGGGCAGCATCGTCGGGCCGTACATCGACCTCGGGATCCTCGACCGCTCGCCGTTCGAGACGATCGACGTTCCCGGCATCGGCCAGCTGGTGATGATGGCCGGATGGCTCGGCCGCAAGCACCATCCGAAGCTGGGCCTGGGGATCTGCGGCGAGCACGGCGGCGATCCCGAGTCGATCGCGTTCTTCCACAGCTCCGGCCTCGACTATGTCTCGTGCTCCCCCTATCGCGTGCCGGTGGCTCGCGTCGCGGCGGCCCAGGCGGCGGTGGCCAGCCCCGTTCACTGGGGAGGCTGACACCGGGGCTGTGGTCGGTGACCGGTGCGCGAGGAGCGGCCGGTCATCCCGGCTCGAGTCCGTCGCGGTCGCGCGGCGGGCTCTCACGCGCCGGGGGCGGACGGTCGCGGCCGCGCGGCGGGCTCTCGCGCGCCTGGGGCGGACGGTCGCGGCCACGCGGCGGGCTATCGCGGGCCTGAGGCGCGAGCACACGCACGGTCCGCACCTGCGCGCGGGGGAGCTTGGTGATGACCACCGCCTCGCCGGTCGGCAGCGTCCGGATCACGTTGGGATGGATGAGGAAGCGCTCGACCTGCCGGCGTGTGCCCGCCCCGGTGTTATGTGGCCCGAGCAGCGGCCGGCGCTCGATCCGGTGCGTCTGGTCCCACACCGTCTGGGTCCCGGCCATCTGCGCGATCGTCTGGGCCGAGCCGGGCACGTCCTGGCGATGGGCGATCTTGACCGCGGTGTTGCCGAGCACCTGGTCACGCAGGCCCCGGGCAGCCCGGTCGAGATCGGCGAGCTCCTGGGTGGCGAGCAGCACGCTGGTGCCCGCCTCGCGACCGCGGGCGAGCAGCGCGATCACGTTGTCGCTGCCGAGCGCTGAGAACTCGTCGATCGCGATCAGGGCACGATCGGCACGCGGCTGCGTCAGCCGGTGGCCCGCCGCGCTGATCAGGTCCTGGACCACGAGCGTGCCGAGCTGCGCGGCGAGCTGGCCGTAGATGCTCGAGTTGAGGCTGAAGGCGACCACCGGGCCCCCTTCCAGCGCGGAGCGCAGGTCCACCCGCCGCTCTCCGCCCGCCGAGAGATACGCCCCGGTGTGCGACTCGCTGATGATCGCCAGACGAGTCCCGAGGCCACGGACGGCGCTGAGCTGATCGGGCGACATCGTCGCCAGATAGTCCTGGACGCGCTGCGCCAGCGGTCGAGGAGCCACGCGCAGGCCGGCCGCCAGCCGCCGCGGGTCCATCAGCGACACCACCTCGGCGAGCGTCGGGCGGGTGCCCGGGTCTCGCTCCAGCAGCACCTGAAGCACGGTCTGGACGTAGCGCTCGGCTGCCCGCTGATAGTGGGGCTCGGTGAAGCGCTCGGTGGCGATCAGCTTGTCCTTGAGCTCGGTCGCGTTGCCGTAAGCGAGGGGATTCCAGTGCGCCGGCCCGTCGGGCGTCCACAGCTCGAACTGGCGCCCGGCCGCCGCGGCGCCGTCTCCGAGTGCGCGGGCGAACTGAGGCGAGCCCTTCATGTCGATCGCCACCACCGGCAGCCCGCGGCGGATGTTGTCGTCAAGGATCCGCAGCAAGGTGGTCGACTTGCCGGCGCCGCTGGCGCCCAGGATCAACGCGTGCGCCGACAGCTGGCCATCGGAGAGGTAGACGGGGGCGCCGCGCCCACCTCTGGCCTGACCACTGCACTCTGACCCGAGCAGCACGGCAGGCTCGGCATCCGACTCGCGCCCGGCGGGCTCGCGGGCCGTCCGGTGGGCGAGCAGAGTCGCGCCGGCCGCGGCGGCGATCATGGCCGCGGCGGCCCAAGCCGGGGGAGACAGGAGCAGCAGCGGGATCAGGACCAGCAGCCACAAGGGGCGGTGGCGCCAATGGTCCGGCGGCGGGCTCACGTCACGGCCCCGGTCCGGTGGCGGGCTCGCCGCACCGCCCACCGGATCCGTGGCGGGCTCATGGCGCCGCCACGCGGGCGGGCTCTCTGGACCGGGCCCTCGATCTCGGTGTCGCGGCGCCGGGGCGCCGGCCGTCCCAGCGCAGCGCCTGTACCTGCACGAGCCCGGCGACGCCCACCGATCTCGCCGAGGACCGGATCGCCCGCGATACACCGAGGTGGTCGGTGAGGTAGAGCACGGCGTCGATCCGCGTCTCGGCGCCGTATGCGGCCAGAATCCCTTCGCGGCGAATGCGGCCCTTTGCCGACAGCTCCAGCTCCAGCGCAACGCGCCTGCCGTCAGCCCGGACGAGCAGTAGGTCGGGATAGTGCAGGCGGTCTCGCCCGGTTGGCCCGAAGCCGCCCAGCCGGACTCCGTACCGTGGCGCGCCGGGGTCCGCGGCGCCGTCGGCGGAGCGCATCTGCCGCTCACCCACGATCTGGCGCGCAGCGCCGAAGCTGCCGCTGTGCGCGGCCAGCCACAGCCACGCCATGCCCACGTCGTGGGCGTAGCAGCGAAGATCCTCCCTCGGGACCGGGAGCTGGCTGTCGATCGCCGCCAGCCCCGGACGCGATATCTGGAAGCAGCTCGGCCGGCCGTGGAAGTACGTCCTGCGCTCGAGCAGGCCGGCGGCGGCGAGCGCGCCGAGACGTCGCTGGGCAGCGGCCTGAGAGCACCCGAGCAGCGCCTGCGCGTGCGCGCTCAGCACGAGCCGGTGCTCGGCGGCGAACTCGAGCAGCTGCGCGTCACGGTCGGTGAGTCGCAGGCGACTCGTCACGACTGAGAGAGGTTGCGGCGGACGGGAATTCACCCCCGATGGCCTGCGGCCGAGCGACCACGCGTCTCATGTCGGCGCGGTCTTAGGCCCCGGCGAGTCGTCGGGTCCACGCGGCTGGACGAACGTCAGGAGACGACCGCGATGCCGTGCGGTGTGACGGTGAAGACGGCCTCCTCGGCCTCACCGATGTAGTCCCCGTCGACCTGCAGCGGAAGCGGTCGGTCGTCGAGCGAGCGGATGCGGAGATCGGTCGCGCCGGTGAACCCCCGCACCCGCCGGTGGTTGACCAGGCGGGGCCCGCCCAGCAGGGCCCGCCAGGTGATCGTGGGGATGTCGATCGGGCTCGCCCGGGTGAGGATCACCGCGGACAGGTCGTGGCTGTCGAGGTCGGAGCCGTCGGCGAGGTGCACCGGGCGGTCTCCGAAGTACGTGTAGGGATCGGCGTTCTGGACGATCGCGGTCACGCCGGCGATCCGCTTGCCGCCGAACTCGGCCTCGAGCCGCGTCGGCCGGACCAGGTATCGGCGCAGGAAGGTCTGGACCCCGGTCCAGGTGTAGTACCACTCGCCCAGGCGCACCTTGAGGCGGGGATGGGCGTCCACCCGCTCGACGACGCTCGCGTCGAGGCCCACACCGGCGGAGAAGGTGAAGTAGCGGTCGTTGACGCGGGCGATGTCGACGCGTCGCGGGTGCCAGTCGTCGGCCATGCGCAGCAGATGCTCGGTGGCGTCGACCGGGTCGGTGGGGATCCCGAGCATCCGGCAATAGACGTTGGTGCGCCCGCCGGGCAGGCAGCTCAGCGGCGTGTCGGAGCCGGCGAGCCCGTTGGCCGCCTCGTTCACGGTCCCGTCGCCGCCGAACGCAACCACGACGTCGTAACCCTCCTGGGCGGCCTCGCGGCACAGCTCGATCGCGTGCCCGCGAGCCTCGGTGTCGATCGCGTCGACCTTGTAGCGGCCGCGGAGGGCGTAGACGACCAGGTTCTCGAGGCGGTCCGACACGGTCGTCGCGTACGGGTTGATGATCATCAGCATCCGCTTGCTGGGTGCGCTGGTGCCGAGGGCGACCGACGCCTCGAGGCGCGCGAGCCGATCGGTGGACGTAGCGGCCATGCCGAATCACCTCAACACCACCGTGTGACGGTCGTTACGCGTGATCCCGTCGATCGACCGCGCCGGGCGCTCGAGGCACTCCCGGCGGCTCAGGCTTGTTGCCGCGCTGCCGACCCTCTGGGTATACTTCGCACCACATAGCAGTACGCATCCAGAGGGGTGGAGGGATATGGCCCTACGAGACCCCGGCAACCTCCCAATTGGGAACGGTGCCAATTCCATCAGGCTCCAACAACAAGGCCTGGGAGATGTGGCTAGGGCGGTTTCATCGACCTCCGACCACAGACCCCGGCGGAGGTTTTTTCACATATGCCGCCAGAGTCTCTTCGCTGCAAGGAATGCAAGACCACCTACCCGCTTGACGCGAGGTACGTCTGCGAGCGCTGCTTCGGCCCGCTCGAGGTCGCCTACGCGTCCCGAGCCGATACCGACCCGGACGAGCTGAGACGCCGCATCCAGGCGGGCCCGCACTCGATCTGGCGCTACGCCGACTTCCTGCCGCTGTCGGCACCGCCGCGAGGCACGCTGCCGGCCGGATGGACGCCGCTGCTGCGCGCCGACCGCCTGGCCGAGCGTCTCGGCCTGCGTGAGGTGTGGGTCAAGAACGATGCCGCCAACCCGACGCACTCGTTCAAGGATCGCGTCGTCGCGGTGGCGCTCGCGCGAGCGCGCGAGCTCGGGTTTCAGACCATCGCCTGCGCCTCGACCGGCAACCTCGCCAACGCGGTGGCCGCGCATGCGGCGGCCGCCGGCCTCGAGAGCTACGTGTTCATCCCGTCCGATCTCGAGGAGCAGAAGATCCTCGCCACCGGCGTGTACGGGACGCATCTGGTCGCCGTGCGCGGCAACTACGACGACGTCAACCGCCTCTGCACCGAGCTCTCGGGCGAGCACGAGTGGGCGTTCGTGAACATCAACATGCGGCCCTACTACGCCGAGGGTTCCAAGACGCTGTCGTTCGAGATCGCCGAGCAGCTCGGCTTCGAGATCCCCGATCGCATCGTCTGCCCGATCGCGTCCGGATCGCTGTTCACGAAGCTCGCCCGTGGCTTCGAGGAATGGATCGACGCGGGCCTGCTGTTCGGCGAGCTGCCGACGATGAACGGCGCCCAGGCGGCGGGCTGCTCGCCCGTCGCGGCGGCCTTCGAGTCCGGACACGACGTGTGCCGCCCGGTCAAGCCGGACACGATCGCCAAGTCGCTGGCGATCGGCAATCCGGCCGACGGGCCCTACGCGCTGGAGCTGGCGCGTCGCACCGGTGGGGCGATCGACTCGGTCAGCGACGACGAGCTTCGTCAGGGGATCAGGCTGCTCGCGGAGACGACCGGGATCTTCACCGAGACCGCCGGCGGAGTGACCATCGCGGTGCTGGCCAAGCTGGCCGAGCGCGGTGACATCGACCCCGCGGAGCGTGTGGTCGCCGTGATCACCGGCGAAGGGCTGAAGACGCTCGATTGCGTCCGGGGGACGTTCGAGACCTGGGAGATCGACGCCTCGGTGGCCTCGTTCGATCAGGCCGCGGCGGGCGTTGCCGTGGCGGCATAATCACGACGATGGCAGTCACGGTCAAGATCCCGACGCAGCTGCGCGCCGCCACCGACGGCGAGTCCACGGCGACCGTGGACGGCTCCACCGTAGGCGAGGTGCTCGACGCGCTGTACTCGAGGTTCGCTGAGCTCCGCGCCCGGATTGCCGAGGACGGCGGCCTGCGGCGCTTCGTCAACGTCTACGTGGGCGGCGAGGACATCCGCTTCCTGGAGGGACTCGATACGCCGGTCTCCGACGGCGATGAGGTGACGATCCTGCCCGCGGTCGCGGGCGGCTGAAGGGCGGGGGGCGACGCCTGGTCGCGCCGCCTGCCCGCCTCAGGTGTTAGGCCGCCGGAGCTGAGCTCAGGCCCACCGGGCAGCTGACGCCGGTGCCGCCGAGACCGCAGTAGCCGTTCGGGTTCTTGGCCAGATACTGCTGGTGGTAGTCCTCGGCGTAGTAGA
>Ga0209839_10001200_pt1 | contig 13374 bp, 11 predicted proteins | sample OrgsoiDNA2013050_FD_185800 | JGI IMG/M metagenome (GOLD analysis project Ga0209839, IMG submission 185800) | Permafrost soil microbial communities from the Arctic, to analyse light accelerated degradation of dissolved organic matter (DOM) -... | ecosystem: Environmental > Terrestrial > Soil >... | reverse complement strand
CAGAAGCTCGCGCTTCGGCTGCTCCAGCAGATGGGCTACCGCGCCGATCTCGCGAGCAACGGCATCGAGGCCATCGAGAGTGTCGAGCGTCAGGCCTACGACGTGGTGCTGATGGACGTGCAGATGCCGGAGATGGATGGCCTCGAGGCGTCGCGCCGTATCGTCGCGCGCTGGCCCAACGGCGGGCGTCCGCGGATCATCGCCATGACGGCGAACGCGATGCAGGGCGACCGCGAGGAATGCCTCGCCGCCGGCATGGACGACTACATCACCAAACCCATTCGCGTGGAACGCCTGGTCGAAGCGTTGGATCTCGCACGCGCCCGCGAGGAGCAGTTGAAATGACAGCACCTACCATCGATCTCGCCACGTTCGAGGTACTGCAGCAGACGACGGGAGAGGAATTCGTCGCCGAGCTGGTGGCGACGTTTCTCACCGAGGCGCCGATCATGCTTGCCGATTTGCGAACGGCACTGGCTGCGGGCGACACTGCGGCATTCCGCCGCGCGGCGCATTCGCTGAAATCCAACGCCAACACTTTCGGTGCGCTTACCCTCGGTGCGATGGCGCGCGACCTTGAGCTGTCAGCGCAGGCGCCGCTGCCCGAGACGAGCCTGGAGCGGGTGAATGCCCTCGATCAGGAATATGCGCGCGCCGCATCCTCGCTCGCGGAGCTGACCGGTGCGTGACTCGGCGCAGATTTCGTCGCGCTTGCTGGTCGCGGACGACAACAAGGTCAATCGCCTGCTCCTGACGCGCAGCCTCGAATTGCAGGGCCATCGCGTCGCGAGCGCAGAGAACGGCCGCATCGCACTCGAAATGCTCGCCAAGGAGCCGTTCGACCTCCTGCTGCTCGATATGGAAATGCCGGAGATGGACGGCTTCCAGGTTCTCGAGCATCTCGCCAACGATCGGCAGCTGCGCGGGCTGCCGGTCATCGTCACGTCGTCGCTCGAAGGCATCGACCACATCGTGCGTTGCATCGAGCTTGGCGCGGAGGATTACCTTCCCAAGCCGGTCAACCCGGTGCTGCTCAAGGCGCGCATCGGCGCGAGCCTCGAGAAGAAGCGCCTGCGCGACCAGCAGGCCGAGCTCGTTCGCCGCTTTGCCACGCCGGAGGTGGCGCAGGACCTTCAGGACTCGGGCTTTACGCTCGGCGGCAAGCGGGTAGAAGCGTCGGTGATGTTTTCCGATATCCGCGGCTTCACGTCGCTCGCGGAATCGCAGCCGCCCGAGGAGACAATCGAGCTTCTGAATACTTTTTATGCGCTGATGTTCGACGCGATCGGCGGCCACGGCGGCGTCGTCACGCAGATGATGGGCGACGGGCTGATGTCGGTCTTCGGCGCACCGATGCCTCTGGCGGACCATTGCGGCAGCGCGGTCAGAGCGGCGCGGGAGATGGTTGAGCTGATCGACTTGTTCAACGTCGAGCGCGAAGCCGCCGACAAGCCACCGATCAAGATCGGCATTGGCATCGCTTCCGGCGAGATGGTCGCCGGATACGCAGGAACCAACGACCGGGCGACCTATACCTGCATCGGCGACATCGTCAATCTTGCGGCACGGCTCGAGACGCACACCAAAGTCGTGCAGCGCGACATCCTGATCGACCAGGAGACGCATTCGGCGCTCGCGGAAGACAGCGATATCGTGCGGCTCGGCCTGGTGCCCCTCAAGGGAAAAGCGGCGGCGGTAACGGTTTTCGCCGTCAACCCTCGACGGGCGCGCTAACCGGTGTGGACCTATAAAAACAGACTTGAAAGCGAGGAGGACATGATGAAAAACGATAGGCGTTGGACGCGTCGAACGGTGATCGGCGCGGGGCTCTGCGGCATAGCGGCGGCCGCGCTGCCGCTGCGCGCGCGCGCCGCGACCACACTGCGCTGGGCGACGGTGCTACCAACAAACCACCCCTCAGTGATGATGATGGACCGCGTCGCCAAGCAGGTGCGCGAGGAAACCGGCGGCGCGGTGGAAATCCAGACCTTCCCCGCCGGCCAGCTCGGCTCGTCGCGCGACGTCATCGAATCGACCTCGTCCGGCGCGATCCAGCTCGTCGACGAAGGCGCGGCGCAATTCGGCCAGTTCGTGCCGCAGTTCTCGATCCTCGAAGCGCCGTACATCTGGCGCGATCCGCAGCACGTGCGCCGCGTGCTCAACTCTCCGATTCTCGACGAGATGAACACGATGCTCGTCGCCAAGCGCTCGATGCGCGTTATTGGCTCGACCTACTACGGCAAGCGCCACGTCACTTCCGGATCGAAGGCGATCAATAGCGTCGACGACATGAAGGGATTCAAGTTGCGCATCCCCGAGGTCGACACCTTTCGCGCGATGGCCGAAGCCTGGGGCGCGCGGCCGACGCCGCTCAATATCGGCGAGCTTTATCTCGCGTTGAGCCAGGGCGCGGTCGACGGGCAGGAAAATCCGCTGCCGACGATCCAGAGCAACAAATTCTTCGAGGTGCAGAAGTATCTGGTGCTCACCGGGCACATCATCACGCCGCGCCTGATCGTCGTGAATGAAGCCGCCTGGACTGCGCTCGACGCGAAGGGGCGGCAATCGCTCAAGGGCGCGATCGCAACGCATGGACTCGCGCAGGACAACGAAATCGTGGCCCAGGAAGGCAAGCTCGTCGACACGTTCATGGCCGGCGGCATGACGGTCATCCAGCCCAATCTCGAAAGCTTCAGCAAGCCGGTCCTGGCGGCGCTGCCGCCGAAGTTCGAATCCAAATGGGGCAAGGGATTGTGGGAGCGCATCGCGGCGGCCTGACCGCGTAGCGATCACGACGCGAGCGCGGCGTTGCTCGTGCCGCCGCGCAACAAGATGCCGATGCTACGCGTCCTCGCCGGCGCCTTTGACAAGGCGGCCGCGTTTGTCTGCTGCGCACTGGTGGTCGCGCTGCTCGTTTGCGTGTCGCTCGGCGCGCTGACGCGCTCGCTGGGCGAGCCGCTGATCTGGACCGACGAGCTGTCGCGATTCCTGATGGTCTGGCTCGCCGTGTTCGGCTGGATCGTCGCCAGCCGCAAGCGCATACACGTGCGCATCCGCTTCTTCCAGGATCGGCTGCCGAAACGCGGGCACAAGGCGACCGAGCTCGCGATTCAGTCTGCGATGACGCTGTTCGGCGCGCTCATCGCCGCCTACAGCGTCGGACTGATCGGCAGGAACCACGACCTCGAGGCGACGACGCTGCCGATCTCGATGGCGTGGATGTACATCCCGATGGTGCTTGGCGGATCGATCACCGCGCTGCAGGGCGCAAGCGAAGTGATCGAAACGCTGCGGCGCAAGCGATTGCCCGCCGCGCGCGGGAAGGTGATCGTCGAATGATCCACCTGATGCTGGAGATCGTCGGTGTCTGGCTGGCAGCGATCCTGATGGGCATGCCGCTGTTCGCGTCGATGGGCCTGGCGGCGCTTGCGTTCGTCGTCTTCAGCGGCCTGTCTCCATCCATCGTGCCGCAGAAGATGGCGCAGGCGATGAATTCGTTTCCGCTGGTTGCCGCGCCGCTGTTCATTCTCATGGGCAACCTTCTCGGCGCGGCCAAGCTCACCGATCGCATCGTCCGCTTCGCGACCTCGCTCGTCGGCTCGCTGCGCGGCGGATACGCTCACGCCAGCATTCTCTCGAGCATGATCTTCGCCGGGATGGTGGGCTCGGCGGTCGCCGACGCCGCGGGCACCGGCGCGGTCGAAGTGCGGGCGATGAAAAAGGCGGGCTATCGCCCCGAAACGGCGGCGGCGATCAGCGCCGCCGCCGCGACCATCGGCCCCATTATTCCACCGAGCCTGCCGATGGTGATCTACGGCGTCAGCGCCGACGTGTCGATCGGCCGGCTGTTTCTCGCCGGCGTCGTTCCCGGCGTGCTGATGGGCCTTTCGCTGATGGCGATGGTGGCGATCATCGCGCCGCGCCAGGGCTTGCCTCGGCATGCCTTCGGCGGCTTGAGCGACGTGTGGCTCGCATTCAAGGAAAGCGTTTGGGCGCTGATGACGCCGGTGATCCTCCTCGGCGGCATGTTCAGCGGCTTGTTCACGCCTACCGAAGCTGCGGCGGTCGCGTGCCTGTACGCGCTGTTTCTCGGTTTCGCCGTGTACCGGACGCTATCGGTCAAGGACTTGCCGGCGATCCTGATCAACACCGCGGAGACCACCGGCATCGTGATGGTGCTGGTCATGGTCGCAGGGGCGCTCGGCTGGTGCATGTCGATCTCGCGCATTCCGCAGACCGCCGCGCCTGCGATCGTCGCCGCGATCCACGAACCGCTGGTATTTCTGCTCGTCTCGAATGTGGTCCTGCTCGCGGTCGGCTGCTTCATGGAAGCGCTGGCGGCAATGCTGATACTGATTCCCATCCTGGTGCCGGCGGCGATCAGCTTCGGCATCGACCCCGTTCAGTTCGGGCTCATCATGATCTTCAATCTGATCCTCGGCACGATTCACCCGCCCATCGGCGTGGTGCTCTTCGTCATGGCGCGCATCGCGGAGGTCACCTTCGAGCAGATCTCGCGCGCCATCCTGCCGTGGCTGGTGCCGCTCCTGATCGTGCTGGTCGCGATCACGGTCTGGCCAGCGCTGACGCTATGGCTGCCGGGCCTGGTGATGAACAAATAGTCCGCGCGCTTCGATGTTCTCGAATGTCAGCGGCTCGACACCAGACTGCGGACCCGCCGTGAAGCCACGATCTCGCCTCGGACAAATTTGTCGTGATTGCCCTCGATTGCGCGAGGCTCGTACAAGTAATTGACCATCAGGCCGAGCGACTCCCGCAAACCCTTCTTCGACGTATCGGCCAGCCAGTTGATCCGCTCCAGTCTGGCGCCGTTGTTGAGATGAAACCTCGCCACGGAATCCTGCGCTGTCTCGCCGCCGTCGGTGCTATGGAGCAGGTAGGCGGCGCATAGCTGCGTCAGCGGCTCTTTCAGAGGCGCCAGGAGCGCAACGCTATCCGGTTCACCTGCGAGCTTGGCGAAGTCGGCGCCAAGGCGCGTAGCGACAGCCTTCAACGCCGGCGCGAGCGCCTTGGACTGCTCGCCTTCGTTGTTCTTGAGCAACGCCGCAAGCCATGCCGCGAACCCGGGGACGGGTGACAGCGTGCAGAACACCTTGAGCCGCGGGAATTCGCGCGACAGCACGTCCACCACATTCTTGATCAGAAAATTGCCGAGCGACACGCCGCGCAGGCCAGGCTGGCAGTTGCTGATCGAATAGAAAACCGCCGTCGTCGCCCGGCTCGAGTCGTTCGAAGTGAATTGCACATCGAGCACCGGCGGCACCGCGTCGGCCATTCCATCCATCAGCGCGACCTCGACGAAAATCAGCGGCTCGTCCGGCAGCGCCGGATGGAAAAACGCGAAGCATCGACGGTCGACATCGAGCCGGCGTCGCAGGTCGCTCCAGCCTTTGATCTCGTGCACGGCCTCGTGCTCGATGATCTGCTCGAGCAGGTACGCCGGCGTGCGCCAATCGACGCGAACGATCTGCAGGAAGCCCGGGTTGAACCACGATGACAGCAGGTGCCGGAGATCCCAGTCGACGGCGTCGAGCTCGCGACGCTCGGGTTTCAGCTCCAGAAGGTGCTCGCGCATGCGCAGGATCGTGGCGGTGCCTCCCGGCGCCCGGTTCAGCCGCCGCAGGAGCTCCTGCCGCGGCGGCTCGGCGGCGATGCAGAGCTTCTCCAGATTGGCGGCCGACGGCTCCACGGCGTATGCCTTCGACGCCGCGAGCACCCGGATCGGATCGGGCGAGAACTCGGCGAGGAACGCGGTGAAGAATCGCGCCTGGTCCTTCTTGTCCAGGTCGCGGTACAAGTCGAGCGTGGTCCTGGCGAGCGACACGCCGGCCGCCTCACCACGCTCGGACAGCAATTTCTTGCAGCCGGCGATGAGGCGCCGGACCTTGAGCCCGTCGCGCGCCATAACCGCTGCGCGTTTCTGAACCGATTCGAACATGCGTGCTGAGCGGAAGAAGAATAGGCCTGGCTGAGACCTCAAAGTATAGACGTCTGCTGCGGGACGGGCCAGCGATGCCTTGGTCCCCTCACTTCCGCGGTGGAACCTCCGGCGCTTGACAGCGCTCGAAGGCGCGCGCACACTTAACCTTATGGTTCACTATTCAGCGCAGCGGCTCGACGACGTTTTCAGCGCGCTGGCCGATCCCACGCGGCGAGCCGTGCTCGCCAGGTTGCGTCAAGGCGAGCGCTCGGTGGGCGAGCTCGCCGAGCCGTTCGGCATGTCGCTGCCGGGATTCATCAAGCACCTTGGGATCCTGGAGGATGCGGGCCTCATCGCGCGGAGAAAGACCGGCCGTGTCGTGAGCTGTCAGCTCAAAGGCGGTGCACTCAAGTCGGCGCTTGGATGGCTCGAGCGTCATGAGCAATTCTGGAATACGCAGCTCGACCGCCTGGGCGCGTTTCTGGAAAAAAAGGAGATCGAAACATGGAAACAGCAATCGACGAAAAGACCCGCCTCCAAGTCCGACGCGTCTATAGCGCCCCGGTCGCCAAAGTCTACGCCGCGTGGACGGACCCCGAGCAAGTAAAGCACTGGATGGGCCCGAGCGACGATTTCGGCGAAGCGGAAGTCACCTGCGATGTTCGCGTCGGCGGCCGCTACCGGATCGTTATGCATGCTCCCGGTGGCGAGCTGCACAAGGTCGGCGGCATCTATCGGGAGGTCGTGCCGAACAAGAAGCTCGTTTACACCTGGGCGTGGGAGAGCACGCCGGAACGCGAGTCGGTGGTCACGGTCGAGTTCAAACCCGCGCCCTACGGAACCGAAGGAACCGAGCTCGTGGTGACGCATGAGCGGTTCGCCGACACCGAGGCGCGCGACAAGCATCAACATGGCTGGAACGGCTGCATGGACCGGCTCGGACGCTATCTTTCACGCTGACGCATCACAACCAACAGGAGATAAGGCAATGGCAAATCCTTTCGTGCACGTGGAGCTCAACACCAGCGATCTCGCCAAGGCAAAAGGCTTTTACGGAAAGCTTTTCGATTGGAAGCTGGAAGACATGCCGATGCCTTCGGGCACGTACACCATGATCAGCGTCGGCGACGGCACCGGCGGCGGCATGATGAAGCATCCGATGCCGGGCGCGCCTTCGATGTGGCTCGCCTACGTCCTGGTGGATGACATCGAGGCGTCGACGAAGAAGGCGAAATCGCTCGGCGCCACGATAATGAAGGATGTCACCGAAGTGATGGACATGGGCTGGCTGTCGATCATCGTCGATCCTACCGGCGCCATGCTCGGCCTGTGGAAGGCGAAAGCCAGGGCGAAATAGGCGGGGCCTGGTTGTCATTCCCGCGAAAGCGGGAATCCAGTGGCTTTCGTCCCGATGCCGCAGTGTTTCAACGACACTGGATCCCCGCTTTCGCGGGGATGACGCGTGTTTTATGCTGGGGCACGCCCCTTGAATCCGCGCTGTCGCGAGGTCGACCCCAATGGAGCTGGCTCAAGAGACGCGCCTACCGTCGCATCGCATTTCGGCGTAAGCTTTTTTCGTGTCCGAATCCCAGACCCTTTTCGCCGCGCTGCGCCAATCCGCCGATGCCGACGTCGTTTCGGCCATTGAGGCGCTGGTTCGCGACGCGCCGGATGCGCAGCTCAACCGCATCAACGCGCTCGCCTTTGCGCGCAAGACGGCGCTCAATGAAGATCGGGTGATCGCCGCGTTCCTGCACGCGGCGCGGCTCGGCCTGTTCGAGATGTCGTGGAATGTGCTCTGCCCCGGCTGCGGCGGCGTGCTCGACGCGGGCGCGTCGCTCAAGACCGTGAATCAGACGGAGTACGGCTGCGCGCTATGCGCCGCGGGCTACGAGCCGACGCTCGACGAGATGGTCGAGGTCACCTTCACGGTCACGCCTCGCACGCGGCGGATCGCGGCGCACACGCCGAACGACCTGCCGGCGCTGCAGTTCTACCGCCAGCTCTTCTGGAGCTCGGGCATCGACATGCCCGACGACGCCTTCGAGAAAGTGATCGACGAGATCACACTCGAGCTGGTCGAGCTGCCGCCCGGCGAAAAGGCCATGCTGTCGCTGACGCTGCCGGCGGAATTCGTGATCGTCTTCGACCCGGTCACGCACACGGCGCAGTTCATCGACGTCAAAGGCGAACCGACGCGCGAGCGCCAGTCGCTGGCCATCGTGTTCAACAAATCTCACGCTCCCACCACCACGCTTGTCATGCAGCCGGGTCCTTTGCGCCTGTCGCTGGACAATCGCACCGACGCGCGCATCGTGCCGGGAGTATTCATCGCCAGCCAGGCGATGCATGACCTCCTGGGAAACCGCCAGCCCTTCCTCACCGCCAAGCGCTTGCTGAGCAACCAGACCTTCCGCGAGATCTATCGCACCAGCACGCTCGACATCGACCAGCGACTCAAGATCACCAGCCTGACCTTCCTCTTCACCGATCTCAAGGGCTCGACCGATCTCTACGAGCGCGTCGGCGACCTGGTCGCGTTCGACATCGTCAAGGAGCACTTCCGCATCCTGCAGGAAATCATCGCCTCCGAATCGGGCGCGGTGGTCAAGACGATCGGCGATGCCGTCATGGCCACGTTCTCCACGCCCGATCGCGGGCTTGCGGCCGCGCTGCGCATCCGCGAGGCGATGCGCGCGCTCAACGAGCAGAACCAGAACGACGACCTGCTGTTGAAGATCGGCATTCACGAGGGCCCGTGCCTCGCGGTCACGCTCAACGATCGGCAGGATTATTTCGGGCAGACGGTGAACATCGCCTCGCGCGTGCAATGCCTCGCAGTATCGCGCTCGATACTCGCCACCGGCTCGATCGTCGACCATCCGCAGGCGGTCGAGATGCTCGAGGCGGACGGGATCAAGCCTACAGCGCGATGGATGCCGGTGCGCGGCATCGCGGACGACATGGCGGTGTACGAGATTCCCTGACTCGCCCGAGTCTCAGAGCCGCACGCGCATTCCGGCGCGAAACGGGATTCCTCGAATCAGAAGCGCACCCGCACTCCGGCGCGGAACGATATTCCCTGCGCCGGCGTTTGCGTCCGTGGATCGCTCAAGGGCTGCGCGATGGCGTTCGCGACGTCGTCGGGATTGAAGTAGGTCCCGTATAGCGCGTACTTGCGATCGAACAGGTTATTGAAGCTGCCGAAAACATCGATGTCGCGCGACAGCACGTACGTCGCATGAACGCTGGTGACGGTGTACGACGGAAGCCTCGGATTCTGATTGGCGTCGTCGCCGACATAGTACTGACGGTCGACGAAAGCCACGTCGCCGCCGATCGTCAACGCCGCGCTTACCGCGCAATCGGCGCCCGCCTTGATTTGCTGGCGCGGTATTCCCGGGATGAGATTGCCGGGAGTGACGTGGATCCTGCCATCGTCGTCGGCGCGCGGATTGTTCGGCGACGCGATGTCACCCGTGAAGCGATACGTCGCTTCGAGATAGTTGTAGTTGAAATAGGCGAGCCACAGCGCAGCGCGATGCTGGACGCCGATGTCGATGCCCTGCCGCCGCGTCGCGGGAACGTTCTGGAAAAAGCCTCGCCCCGCGATCGCGCTGGCGAGGCTGATGATGTCGTTGTCGACGTTGGTGTGAAAAACAGACGCTTCCCACTCGGTTCGTCCGCCGCCGAGGTTCCAGCGGCCGCGCGCGCCGAGCTCGACCGTCTTGGAGACCACTTGGTTCACTGAAGGATCGGCGACCAGAAAGCCTTCGAGCAGACAGGGCTTGGTCGAGTCGCTGCAACCGAGCTCGAGCGGCGTCGGGGCGCGGTTCGCTTCGGAATAGCCCGCAAACAGTGTCGCCGCGTCGTTGAGCTTGTAGGCGAGCCCGGCATTGGGATTGAGGCGGTGGAAGGTATGGCTTCCGGTGAGATCCGAGCTCGTTCCCAGCTGGTCGTCGAGCTTCACCTGAGCCGAATTGAAGCGCGCACCCAGCGTCGCGGCGAGCTGCGGCGTGACATCGATGGTGTCGGTCGCATACACGCCGTAGTAGGCCGTGGTCGACCGGATTCCGACGGGGGCGAGTCCGATATTGCCGAGCGTGTGGATGACCTGCCCTGTCCCCGGCACCGTGCCGTTGTCGCCGACAAAAAGGCTCGGGAAGATAAAGCCCAAAGTGCTTCCCGCCGAGAAATCGACGCGACTGCGATCGAGGCTGACACCGGCGACGAAATGATTCTGATGGCCGCCCAGCATGGCGACGTTGGTCGCCTGCAGCGAGCCGCCAAAGGTCTTCGCGTTGGTGCGGGTGCGATCCACCGCTCCATAAGGCGTGTCATCGCCGGCAAACGGTATCGGCGTACCCTGCGGGTTGACGATGACGAATTGATTGCGGAACTCCGGTGTCTTGCCGCCCGGCGGCGCCAAGAAACCGCCGTCTTGCAGGCACAGTGCGGTGGGAAACGAGGAGCGCGAGTTGCATTGCTCGAAATCGCCGCCGTTGCCGTCGACGTGCGCCTGCTTGAAGTGGCGTCCATACAGGTTTCCCTGAAGTGACCATGCGTCGGAGAGCGTCCTGGTTCCGTTGAGCGCGAGCATCTGCATGTCGTTTTTCGTTGTCTGCGGCCAGGTATAGACGAAGCGATCGTTTTCGGCGAGCAGTTCCACCGGCGTCGGGCCGACGACTCCGAAGCGATTCGATGCCGCGGACGCAGCCAGATGCAACTCGGCGTCGGCGCTGCGCCACCCGAGGTCGCCATAGAAACGCGCGACGCGCGCCGGCGAATGGTCCCGCCATCCGTCCGCGTTGAGACCATCGGCCGCCAGATATGCGCCAACGTTGTCGCGCCGCCAGCCGTACTGGATCGAGCCGTCGACACGCTTGGCGGAGCCGCCCTGCAGCGTGGCTTCGCCGCCGGCAAAGTCGAAGCCGGTCTTCATCTGAAGATTCACCGCGCCGCCGAGCGCATTCAAACCGAACACCGGATTGCTGGTCCAGGTATCGGCACGATCGATGGCGATTCTCGGGATCAGGTCCCAGTTCACCGCGTCGCCAAACGCTTCGTTGAGACGCACTCCGTTCTGATAAACGGCCAAGCCCTGCGGCGTTCCCTGCAGCGGCGATGCGGCGAAGCCGTGGAAGCGGACATCCATCGTGAAGTCGTTGCCTTGCGGGTCCGACGTGCTCACGCCGGGAATGCGCTGCATCAGCGTATCGGTGACCGACAGCGAATTCAGCCGCGCGAAGTCGCTGGACGTGAGCGACCGGACCGTCACCGGCAGCTTGTCGGGATCGATGCCCGGACCTTTGAGCGGCGACCTCGCGACGACGTTCACAACGATGCGCGCTGCGACGGCGTCGGCATCGTCCACACCTGCGTCAGCCGCGCCGACATGCGCGACGCGTGCCAACGACAGCACGGCGAGAAGCGAGCGGCACGCGACGCGAAGCGAGATATACCTGATGGTTAGCGCCTGTTTTATTTTTTGCGGTCCAAAGGCAGAGGCTTCGAATCGGCTTTGCGGAAACTTCGCTATTCGAGCTGATGGCCTGCGACCCTGACCAGCCGCCGCGCATCGAGCTGCCGAAGATCGGTGACGCCCAGCATCGCCATGTCGCGATCGATCTCGGCGGACAGCAAGCCGATCGCGCGATCGACCCCTGCTGCACCGCCGAGCGCCGCGGCGTAGCCGAACGGCCTGCCGATGAAGACGAACCTGGCGCCGAGCGCGAGCGCCTTCAGCACGTCGGTCCCCCGGCGCACGCCGCCATCCATCATCACCGGAACGTCCGGGCACGCCGCCACAATTCCCGGCAATACGCGCAACGCGGACACGGCGCCGTCGAGCTGACGTCCGCCGTGGTTGGAGACGATGATCCCGTCGGCGCCCGCCTCGCGTGAGGTGACGGCGTCCCCCTTGTCGAGAATCCCCTTGATCACCAGCGGTCCCTTCCAGAGGCGGCGAATGAGCCGAAAATGCTCCCAGTTCAGGTGCCCGCGATCGGAGTAGTCGCGCAGGACGTTGGGCGACACGATCGGCGGGCCGCGCCTGGCGTAATTGTTTTCGAAGTGCGGCATGCCGTGGCAAACGAGCGTGCGCAAAAACGTTCCGAAGAGCCAGCGTGGACGCGTGATGCCGTCCCACGCCAGGCGCAGGCTCGGCCGCAGCGGCGTGGAAAATCCGCTCCTGATGTTGTTCTCGCGATTGCCCGCGACCTGCGAGTCGACGGTGATTACCAGCGTCTCGAAGCGCGCATTCGCGACGCGCTCGATCAGCGCCTCGATGTCCGGCACGTCTCCGGGAAGATAGGCCTGAAACCACACTGCCTTGCTTTGCTTCGCGACATCTTCGAGGCGGATCAGCGATGAGCTGCTCATGATCATCGCGATGTTCGCCGCGTCCGCCGCCGCGGCCAGGACAAGATCGCCACGGTACGCGTACAAGGCGCTGATGCCGATCGGTGCGATGCCGAAAGGAGTCGCGTAGGTGTGTCCGAAGAGCGTCGTCTGCTGCGATCGCTTGGACACGTCGACGAGCACGCGCGGCAGGAAGCCGAATTCCGCGAACGCCGCGCGGTTGTCGTCCAGCGACCAGTTGGTCTCGACCGCGCCGGCAACGTAGCCGAAGATGGGCCGAGGAAGGTGACCGCATGCGGCGGTCTCGAAGTCGTCGAGACTGAGCAGATTCCGCAGCCGCCTTGTCGCCCGGGTGTTCATCGTTTTCGCCAGCCTTGGAAGGAAACCTGCGCTGCAATTGAGATGCAGCCCTAGCGATTATACAAATTGGACGCGCTGACGGTTTTCTAGTCGCAGGGTCGAGGCGCTCGGGGCACCGATGCCGTCGTTCCCGCGAAAGCGGGAACCCAGTGGCGTTCGTCGCATTGACGCGACATTTATAACGACACTGGATCCCCGCTTTCGCGGGGATGACGATCTGTTTCGTCGAGCGAATGTCCCCCACTTCGTCGTTCCCGCGAAAGCGGGAACCCAGTGGCGTTCGTCGCATTGACGCGACACTTCTAACGACACTGGATCCCCGCTTTCGCGAGGATGACGATCTTAATGAAACGCCCTCCAATCGAATCGCATCGAGCTCGAATCGATCGCGGTCACCGTTGACAGCGTGTCGGCGCCGTTGACCATCGTGTCCTGCTTGTTGTTGCCACCGAGATACGGCACGTATCCCTGGTAGCGCGGGCTGTTGGCCTTGCGCGCCGACGCGTTGTACATCACTGCCGAGCCGTAATTGGCGAGGTCGGGCAGGACGCCGCCCACGGTCGGGCGCTCCATGATCCACACTGCTTCGCGTCCGCTCACCTTGGTGCCTCCGCGCGCCGTCGACAGCGATGCGAACGCTCCGGTGCTCATGTTCATGATGAAGAACCTCCCGAACGCCCCATTGAGCGACAAGCTGCCATCGGCCCCGCCGA
>Ga0209839_10001198_pt1 | contig 13381 bp, 16 predicted proteins | sample OrgsoiDNA2013050_FD_185800 | JGI IMG/M metagenome (GOLD analysis project Ga0209839, IMG submission 185800) | Permafrost soil microbial communities from the Arctic, to analyse light accelerated degradation of dissolved organic matter (DOM) -... | ecosystem: Environmental > Terrestrial > Soil >... | reverse complement strand
GGGGCGGGCGGCTCGGGGCGGGCGGCTCGGGGCGGGCGGCTCGGGGCGGGCGGCTGGCTGCCTACTCCCGGGGGAATGGCGGAGGCAGCCAGCCGCCCATGGGGGGCTTGTCAGCACGAGGGCCGCTGACAAGCTAGCCGGGCGCGTTCCGGAACCACTGCACTAGCCGAAACGGGCTAAGCGGCGATCCCGCTCGACACGTGCGCCGCCGGGTGCTGCGACTCCAGCCGGGGAGTGGCCTCTGACCTGGGCGCGGGCGCGTAGGCCGCGAGCTTCTCGCGCAGCTTGCCCCGGCCGCGGTGCAGCCGCGACATCACGGTACCGATGGGGATCTCCAGCATGCCGGCCACGTCCCGGTAGGGGTAGCCCTCCACGTCCGCGAGGTAGATGGCCGCCCGGAAGCCCTCAGGCAGCTCCATCAGGGCCTGCATGACCTCAGAGTCAGCCACTCGGTCCAGCGCCTCGGACTCGGCCGATCGCGCGGACTGCCCGATTCCATCGCGGGCGTCGAGCAGTTGCTCGAATTCCGCGCGCAGGGTCTGCGCGGGCTCGCGTCCGCGTTTGCGGCAGCTGTTGATGAAGGTGTTGGTCAGGATCCGGTAGAGCCAGGCCCGGACATTCGTGCCTGGCGTGAAGTTGCGCAGGCCCGCGTAGGCTCGGGCCATCGTCTCCTGAACGAGGTCTTCGGCGTCATTCGGATTGCGAGTCATGCGGAGCGCGGCTGGATACAGCTGGCTCCCCCAGGACGCGACCTCAGTCTCGAAATACACATCCCGCTCGGCCTGCTCATCCCGCTCGGCCTGCTCATCCCGCTCGGCCCCAGCGACCTGCTCAGCCCCAGCGACCTGCTCAGCTCCCGCATTCTGGTCGAATTGGGCGATTTGTTCGGTACTATGGCTATGGTCGGTCTGGTCGACGACATCCTGTGTCACTGTCATAACCCGACTTCCCTCCGCTGTGTGACCCGGCAGGGCCACTGGTCACGTCCGACGGCTGCAACCGTTTGCAAAACTTGGCGGGCAAAGACTCACCCCCGCCGGACTAGGTCCGCGCACACGGGATCAGGGCTAGCGCACTTGGCGTTCTGCGGCCCCCTCGCCACCAGACCGCCGTAAAACCGCTGAATTGCAAAACATCCGTCAGTCCGCTGCCAGCACTGCAAGCCGGCCGCGGGACAGACTGATCCTGAATGGCTCTAGCGGTAAGCCACGAGCCACCGCGACAGTAAGCCGCTTTGGCAATTCATTGCGAGTCTCCTCGAAGTGGCGATGTGAGGGGCATCTGCGGAACTCACTGGTTCCGCCGACTTGAAGTATTCAAACAACGACTCAACGTCATGTCAAGGACTCCTATCAGCACAAACTACGCTCCGTGTGCAGTCAAACGGGGTCCTCGGGGCCCCTCACGGCACCCGCGTCAGGCCCGCACGCCGCCCGGCCGGGGAGTCCGCAATCGCCGTCCGGCAAGGCTTCTCGCGCCCGCGTCCAGGCGACCGGGACCCCCGGTCGCCAGGCGCACAGGGGTTCAGAAACCGCCCGCCTCAGAAGGTTCGAAAAAAATACCTCACCACGCGTAGGCCTCGGGCGCAGGCCCACCCGGACCAGGAAAAATGCTGTCAAGCCGGGCCAGGGCCGCGCCGTCCAGCGTGATCTTGAGGGAACCAAGCGCGCCCTCCAGCTGGCCGAGCGTCCGCGGTCCCACGATCGGCGCCGTGACCGCCGGCTGGTGCAGCAGCCACGCCAGGCCGACCAGGGCTGGCTCCTGGCCCAGATCCGCGCAGAAGTCCTCATACGCCTCGATCTGCGCGCGCATGGCCGGCAGCGCCTCGGCGGCCCGGCCCTCCGCGCGCCGGCCGCGCTCGGCCTCCTTGCGCAGCACGCCGCCTAGCAGCCCGCCGTGCAACGGGCTCCACGGCAGCACCCCCAGGCCGTAGCCCAGGCAGGCGGGCAGCACTTCCAGCTCCACCGTCCGCGCCGCCAGGTTGTACAAAGACTGCTCACTGACCAGCCCAAACGCTCCGAACGCGCGGGCGGCCTCCTGGGCCTGCGCCAGGTGCCAGCCCGCGAAATTCGAGGAGCCGACGTAGATGATCTTGCCCTGCGTGCGCAGAACACTCATCGCCTCCCAGATCTCCGGCCACGGTGTCGCCCGGTCGATGTGGTGCATCTGGTACAGATCGATGTGGTCGGTCCCGAGCCTGCGCAGCGAGTCCTCGCAGGCCCGGCGGATGTTCACGGCCGACAGGAACCTGTCGTTCGGCCACTCGCCCCTGCCGCCGTACAGCTTGGTCGCCAGCACGACCTTGTCCCGGCGCCCCGCGCCGCCGCGGAACCAGTCGCCGATGACCTGCTCGGTCACGCCCTCGGCGCGGGGCCGACCGTAGGTGTTGGCGGTATCCCAGAAGTTGATGCCCTCTTCCAGCGCGCGGTCCATGATCACGTGAGCATCCGCGGCCGCCGTAGCGGCGCCGAAGTTCATCGTCCCGAGACAGATCCTGCTGACTGATACGCCGCTGCGGCCAAGGTGGGTGTAGTCCATCCCGCAACCGTAACGAAGTCCCCGCCCGGTCCCCTGATCGCCACTGGGCCGCGGTCTAGTCGGCCAGCCGAAACGCGAGCTCGGTCTCCCACTTGTCGAGGTCGGGTTCCTGCGCCGGGTCGGTCTCGTAGATCTCGAGCCGCGCGGCCCTTCGCTAGGCGGCGCCGTCTTCCGGCTCGATGCCGTGCTGGCGGAGCAGACCATGCAGGCGGTTAACCTCGTCGTTTAGCCGGCGAAGCTCCTCGGCCACGGCGGGAAGGTCCAGGTGCGCGGTGGCCCACGCCTCCTGACGTGCGGCCTTCTCGGCGAGCAGCTGCCGTTCCCGGTCGCGCAGCGCCGCCGCGTTCTCGAAGTCCTCGGCGCCAATGGCGGCTTCCTTGTCGTGGCGGGCCTGCTCGATATCGTGGTCGAGCTCGCCGGCGTCCGGTCCGGTACCGACGCGCTGCTCGACGGCCGACAGCCGCGACTCCATCGAGCTGACCTGGCCGAAGAGCTGAGACAGCAGCCTGCGCTCCCGGCGGCCGGCCCGGCCCGAACGCCGCGCCGCGCCGATGATCCCCGGCGCGTCTTCGCCCTGGTAGCCGTGCAGCAGCTCGATCACCTGATGGCGGACCCGGTGCAGGTCGGCGCCCAGGCGCACCAGCACCTGCGCGGCCACCCCGTCGCCCTCGCGGATCAGGCCCAGCAGGATGTGCTCGGTGCCGATGTAGTTGTGGCCGAGCTGATGGGCCTCGCGCAGCGAGTACTCCAGCACCTTCTTGGCCCGCGGCGTGAACGGGATGTGCCCCGACTGCGCCTCCTGGCCGCGGCCGATGATCACCTCAACCTGCTGGCGCACGGCCTCCAGGCTGATTCCCATGGACTTGAGCGCCTGGGCTGCTACCCCCTCGCCCTCATGGATGAGGCCGAGCAGGATGTGCTCGGTCCCGATGTAGTTGTGGCTGAGTACCCGGGCCTCATCCTGAGCGAGGACCACAACCCGCCGTGCCCGGTCGGTAAACCTCTCGAACATGCTCCGCGCCGCCCTTCTCAGCCTTCACGGCCACTCCCGCTAGTGTCAAGATACATCGCGTTTGCGGTAGGCGCGGCGCCGTGCAGCATGCGGGGCGTCAGGCGAGCGGTCCGGCGCTGCCCCCGTCGCCGCCGAGGACAAGCTCGGGCTCTATCCCGCCCTCCCTGTGCCGCTCCTGTAAGCGCAGCAGTTCCTGCGTCAGGGCGGCCTCGCTGGGTTCCGCCGGTCCCGCCGGTCCCGCCGGCTGCCCGCCCAGATCGTCGTCGTTACTGCCTGTCATCGATGCTCGGTCATTCATGGTCAGATCCTGCACTAGCCGGCCGCCCGGAATGGCGGGTTCGACGTACTTTACGGCGGCAGTAAGCCGGCCGTATCCCGCCATCCGGGGCGGGCACCGCGGCCAGTTAGAGTTCCCGCGGCGGGGCCCTTGCCTGACCGCCCGCATGGCAGAGAGGATCCTGGCGTGGAAACCAGCGCGAATGATGCGACATCCGCCAGCGCGACCATAGAGTCGCTCTTCGGCGTGGCCGGCAAGATCGCCGTCGTGACCGGCGGATCGCGCGGCATCGGGGCGATGATCGCATCCGGTCTCGTCCGGGCGGGCTGCCGCGTCTACATCACGGCCCGCAAGCGGGAGGCGTGCGACGCGAAGGCCGCCGAGCTGTCGGCCTTCGGCGAGTGCATTTCGGTGCCGGCCAACCTGGCGACCCCGGACGGCGTACGCGAGCTCACCGAACTGCTGGCCGAGCGCGAGGACCGGCTGCACATCCTGGTGAACAACGCCGGGGCGACGTGGGGCGCGCCGCTCGAGCAGTATCCGCTCGACGCGTTCGACAAGGTCTGGAACATCAACGTGAAGGCCCCGTTCGACGTCACGGTGCGGTGCCTGCCGCTGCTGCGCGCCGCGGCGAGTGCGCAGGATCCGGCCCGGGTGATCAACATCGGCTCCATCGACGGACTCACGACCTCGGCCGTGCCGCACTACGCCTACAGCAGCAGCAAGGCCGGCGTGCACATGCTCACCAAGCACCTGGCGCGGGAGCTGGCCGGGGAGTCAATCACGGTCAACGCACTGGCTCCGGGGCCCTTCGAGAGCAAGATGATGGCCTGGGTGCTCGACGACCCGCAGGCCCGGGCCGACGTCGAGGCGCATGTCCCGCTCGGGCGCATCGGCGACCCCGATGACGTGGCCGGAGCCGCGATCTACCTGTCCTCGCGGGCGGGCAGGTATCTCACCGGCGTGGTGCTGCCGATCGACGGCGGCATCACCATCGGCGGCCGCTGACCCGCCGCCGGCCGCCGGCTCACCAGTCGCCGGACAACTCGCCGCGGAGCAGGTCCATCAGCAGGCCGTCGTGGAATCGGCCGTCGCTGCCGCGCTCATACTGGCGCAGCACGCCCACGGGACGAAAGCCCGTCTTGGCGTAGCAGCGGATCGCCCGGTGATTCGCCGCCGCCGGGTCGATCGTGATCCGGTGGTGGCCGCGCCGCTCGAACAGGAACCGGGCCAGGAGGCTGACCGCCTCGGGACCTGCGCCGCGGCCCTGAAAGCGGTCGCCCAGGTAGATGTCGATCCCGGCGTGCCGGTACATCGGGTCATCCTCCTCGTGGTACTGGATGCCCCCGGCGACCTGGCCGCCGATCTCGATCACCAGCAGCGCCGACGACTCGGTGCCGCGCAGTTCGGCGGCGATGACCTTGACCGGGCCCGGCTCGCCCCACCAGTACGCGACCGCCGGCTCGGCCTGGATGGCGTGCAGCGCCTCGGCGTCCGTCCGGTCGCCGGGCCGCAGCAGGACCCGCTGCCCCGCGAGCGTCGGCCGCGGGACAGCGCCGGTCACCTCGGCGGGCTCGGGCACCGGGCCCGGCTCAGTCCTCGAGCGCACCGGGATGAGCGGGGACGTCGACGGCATGCTCGCGCAGCACCGCCAGGGGCACGATCTGCAGGGCCCGCTCATGGGTGGAGGCCAGCACGACGTGCGCCGCGGCGCCATCATGGTGGGCCCGCAGCCAGTTAGCCGCCGTCACGCACCAGCGGTCGCCCGGCACGAGCCCGGGAAACTCAAACTGCGGAGCCGGGGTGCTGAGGTCGTTGCCGATGCCGCGCTGATGCTCCAGGAACCCGGCGGTCACGACCGCGCAGATCGTGTGGTTGCCGATGTCCTCCGGCCCGGAGTTGCAGCATCCGTCGCGATAGAAGCCGGTGACAGGGTCGGTGCCGCACGGTTCCAGCTCACCACCCAGCACGTTTCGGTCGTTCATGGCTGAAGTATCCCCCACCGCGCCCGCCCCGCGCCCGCCCGCCGACGCGGGATGGCGGCCTCGTGAGCCCGGGCCGGTGTTCATGACGGGATGAGCGCTACCATGCCGGAGCGCACCGCCGATGGCGGCCCGGCCCGCCATCCGGCCTGAGACAGCCGGCCTGAGACAGGGAGCTGCGGCATGAGTGACCGGTTCACCGACGAGCTGTGGCGAGACATCGGCGACATCTACGGCGCCATCCTGGCCCACCCGTTCCTCGCCGGGCTCACCGACGGCAGCCTGCCGGCGGACGCCTTCGCGTTCTACGTGGTACAGGATGCGCTGTACCTGCAGCAGTACGCCCGCGCGCTCGCGGCCGTCGCCGGCCGCGCACCCGACAGCGCGGTAACGGAGACGTTCGCCCGCCATGCCGCGGGCATCGTCAATGTCGAGCGGCAGCTGCACGACACGCTCCTGGCCAGCCTCGGCATCGATCCCGCGTCGGTCGCCGCGGCGCAGGCGGCGCCCACCACGCTCGCCTACACCAGCTATCTGCTCGCGACCACTCAGGGCGGTTCCTACGCCGAGGGGGTCGGCGCCGTGCTGCCCTGTTACTGGATCTATTGGGAGGTCGGCAAGGAACTGCTGCACCGCGGCTCCCCCGACCCGCGTTACCAGAAATGGATCGATACCTACAGCGGCGAGGAATTCGCCGGCGAGGTCCGCGAGGTCCTGGCCATCGCCGACGACCTCGGCCCCGGCCTCGCGCCGACCGAGCGGGCGCTCGTCGGGCGGCACTTCCGGGCGACTAGCCGCTACGAGTGGATGTTCTGGGACATGGGCTACCGCCAGGAGACCTGGCCGGTCTGAGGCGGCGGGCGGCGGCTAGCGGCGTCATCGACTCGGTGCTCGGGCCGGCCACCGGCGGCTAGCGGCGCGGTGATCCGGGTGCGATGCCGTTCAGGACCGTCGTCGCGAGCCGTCCGGCGAAGCCCGGCGGGGTCGTGATGGGGCTGCCGGGCGGGTTGAGCAGGACCCGCGGCAGGATCTGGCCGTGGATCGCGCCGACGATGAGCGCGGTGGCGGCGCCGATGTCCGCGGCGGCGCCGATACGGCCGAGTTGCTGCTCGGCGTGCAGGTATGCCGTGAGGATCTCCGGGAGGCTGCGCGGCCCCGGCCCCGGCCCCGGCCCCGGACCCGGACCGCCCTGGCCCGGTCCGGCGCCGCCACCCGGCTCCTCGCCCGGCTGACCCGTGTTCTTCCCGGCCGCGCCGAACGCCGCGTCTCCGCCGACCATCGCATGGAAGCGGACGAGGACCTTGGGCTGCGACTGGAGTCCGGCGAAGGCGGGCGTTACCCGGGCGAGCACCGCGAGGCCGCCGTCGATGAAGAACCCCAGGTTCTCCGCCACGGTCGCGGTGCCCGGCGCGGGCATCCGCGGGGCGCTGGACATGACGCTGCCGACGTGGGCGAGCAGGGCCTGGGCGAGCAGGTCTTCCTTGTCCTCGAAGTAGTTGTAGAGCGCGCCATCGGCGACCTGCGCCTCGCGGGCGATATCGCGGACGGCCAGCCCGGCGGTGCCGCGCTCGCCGATGAGCCGGGCGGCGGTGGCGATCAGGTACTCGCGGAGGTTCTCGCCGCCGCCGCGCAGGACAGCAGGTTTCCTAGGTGACATCGCGCCTGAGTGTACTGACCAGGGCTGCGGCGGCGAAGGCACCGGCGTACCCGAGCAGGACCAGCCCGCCGCCCCACTGCGGCAGCAGCCGGGTCGTCGCCGTCAGGCTCGCCCGGTCGAGGGACTCGCTGGCGTAGAAGGGCAGCCAGCGCGCGAGCCCGGCTCCGACCAGCTGCCCGGCGATGCCCTCGACCAGCGCGATCCAGGCCAGGGCGGCGGCGATGGCGGCAACGGGGTTGCGGATGAGCGCCCCGATGCCGACGCCGATCGCCGCGAAGGCGAGGTTGGCCGCCACGCCGCCGCCCAGGGTGGCCCAGGCACCGGTCGCCGACAGGTGGAAGACGCCCCCCTTGGCGCTCCACCAGGCGGCCGTGACCGCGATGGCCACGGCGGAGGAGACGAGCCCGGCCGCCGCGCCGGTGAGCCCGTAGACGGCCAGCTTGGCGGTGACGACCCGGTGGCGCCGCGGAGAGCTGAGATAGGTGTCGGTGATGGTGGCGTGCCGGTACTCCCCCGCGACGGCGAGGATGCCGAAGATGAGGGTGCAGATCGCGGCCAGGCCGACGTGCGCGAAGGCCTTGCCCTGCAGCGCCGGATCATGGACGTTCCCGCCGGACTCGATCAGCCCGGTGATGCCGGCCACGACGATCAGCGGCCCGGCGGCCAGCAGCAGCCACGGGCTGCGGACGGTGGCGATCTTGCGGAACTCGCTGCGGATCATGGGCAACATGTGGTTCTCCGGGGCGGTCATCGGGACGTGGCGGTCAGGTTCAGGAAGGCCGATTCCAGCGCTGCGTTCGTGTCGCCGATCTCGCTCAGCGGTCCCGCGAAGCGCAGTTGCCCGGCGCTGACGATCACCACGTGATCGACCGTCTGGGCGATCTCGCTGAGCACGTGGCTGGCGACCAGGACGGTGCGGCCCTCGCTCGCCTTGGTGCGCAGCAGGGCGCGGAGCCACGCGGCGCCGGCCGGGTCGAGGCCGTTAGCCGGCTCGTCGAGGAGGAGCACCTGCGGGTCGCCGAGGAGCGCTGCGGCGATGCCGAGGCGCTGGCGCATCCCCAGGGAGAACTCGCGGACCCGCCGGCCCGCATCCCGGGTCAGCTGGACCTGGCTCAGGACCTCCGCCACGCGGCCGTCGGGAATGCCGCCCGCGGCGGCCAGCACGCGCAGGTGGTCACGGGCGCGGCGCCCCGGATGGAAGCCGGTCGCCTCCAGCAGCGCGCCGACGCAGCGGCGCGGCCTGGCGAGGCGGTCGTACGGCACGCCGCCGATCAGCGCCTGCCCCGCGGTCGGCCGCACCAGGCCGAGCACCATGCGCAAGGTGGTCGTCTTTCCTGACCCGTTCGGCCCGAGGAACCCGGTGACCTTCCCTTCCGGCACGGTGAAGGACACATCTCTGACCGCGGTCACCTGGCCGAAGGCCTTCGTCAGGCCGCGCACTTCAATCTCCATGACGCTCTCCCAGTAAGTCGGCTCTTCGTGAACAATAGTTCATGAACAGAGATTCATAGCTAGGAATCGCCGAACCAGTCCGGAAGGGGCCTGGGGGGCGGCACTCTGCTCGGGCGGGGGGCGTCAGTTCGGGAGCGGCGTCAGTTTCGCCGCGGCGTCAGTTCCGGCCCGTGCCGGGCGCGTCAGCCCCGGGCGGCGGTCTCGTCAAGGGCCCTCTCGTAGAGGGCCCTGACGTTCTGGCCGAACACGGCGGAGTAGGAGATGTCCGCCGAGTCGCCGCCCTGCTGGTATCCGCCGATCACGCCGATCACCGTGGCCGCACCGATGGCCACGCCCGCGTCGATCAGAAAGGGGCCGCCACTGGTGCCGTTGGTGAAGTTGTCGCAGTCGAATTCCAGCTGGGTGGAGCTGAAGGCGATGGTGCGGCTCTGGCAGCTGATCGCCTGACCTCCAGTATCCGGGTAACCGGTCACGCGCACGATGCTGGCCGCAGGCTGGCCGATGCCCAGCCGCTCGCCGCCGGTGACTTCCTCGATCGCCCGGCCGCTGCCGCGCCGCGCCACGGCCAGGAACGCCACGTCATCGTCGGGATCAGCCCCGGATGTCCACGCCGAGTCGACGAAGATGCGGGTGACCTTCCAGATCCCGTAGGGCGCGCTGCCGTTGTCATAGGCCGGCCCGAACGCCAGCCCGCTCGGGGCCGCGTCCGAGTAACCCGCCACGCAGTGGGCGGCCGTGACGAGAAGGTCCCCGGCCGGGCTGTCCACGACGCTCGCCGTGCAGAAGTGCGAGCCGAGCCGGCCGCCGCTCGTGGAGAACAGCGCGCCGACGGCCGGCGCCCGGGCAGCCGGAATAACCGTCACAAGCGCCGACGGCATGACGGCAGCCGGCGCGGCGGACGCCATCGGCCACATCACCGCGACGAGCGTCATGAGGAGGGTGACAGTGGCCACCATCCACCCCGTGCTCATGGCCGGTCGCCGCACGCGGTGCCCGGTCGCCCGCCGTCCGCGCCACTGCATCGCTCACCTGACCACGTGTCCCGCGCGGCGATGGTGATCTGCTCGCGCCTCACAACTGATTGTGCCGGTCAGGTCCGAGATTTTGCTCTGCATAAGCTCCGGGTCTGCTAGGTATTGCCAGGCAGAATCCCGAGCGCCGTTATCCGCCCCGCTAATCCCCCCGCTTACCACCCTCTTCGCGCAGCCTGAGGTAGGCGTCCAGCACTCGCTGGTTGGCGACCCGGATCGGCATGATCGCGGGAAGGGCGTCAACCGGGTACGCCCGTGCCGGGCCCTCCGGGCCGTCGCCGGTCAGCGCGCCGCCGGTGACCCGGGCCACGTAGCCGTGCGCGCACATCGTGCCGGTCGGGGTTCCTTCCTGGATGAACGTCACGAATTCGCGGATCACGATGGCTTCGAGCCCAGTCATCTCGCGGACCATGCGCACCGCCGCATCCTGCGGGGCTTCTCCCGGCTCACAGGGGTTGCTCGGCAGCGATGCCGGGGCGTGCGCCGGGCCTCCGGGCGGGTGGATGAAGACGATCTCCCCGGCGTTGGTCTCGACCACCACCAGTGCGCCGTGGTAGTCGAATGGCGGCGGCTCGGGCGGCATCACGTGCGCTTAGGCGGCAGCTCCGGCCGGGCCCAGGTCCTGACGGCCTTCGCGCGGCCAATGCCGGTCATAGGGATGGCCGCCGGCTCGATCTTCCAGTCCATGACCGGCAGCCTACTGAGCCGGCCTGACAGCCGGACAGCCCGCGGCCACCTCCGATCGGCTGGTCCCCCTACCGGTCCACGGCCCCAGCCAAAGCACCGCACGGCCCAGCCGCCGACGCCGGAGGTGCGGCCTGACGTCATGGTTGGGCATCTGCCGTCGTTGCAACGACAGGAGATGCCCAACCACGACGTTGGCGGCTGCTGCGTGGCGGGGTACCTTGGCCGGGCGCGCTCGCGCGACCGGAGCTAAGGAATCAGGGCGATCTTCCCGCTGGTATGACCGCTCATGATCGCCCGGTGGGCCTGCGCCACCTCGGTGAGCGGGAATGTCTGCGACACCAAGACGCGCAGCGTCTTGGCTTGGGCCAGCCGGACCAGTTCCAGGCGCGCGGCGCTGCGGATCTCCGTGCCCGGATCGGCTCCCGGCGCACCGCCGAGCACCTTGATGCCAAGGTCAAGCCCTCGTGCGAACGCGACAAGGGTGACGATCCTCGCCCTATCGGCGACGAGCTCCAGGGAGACATCAATGGCCTCGTCGGTGCCGACCAGGTCGAGGGCCGCGTCGACGCCGCCGGGGGCCGCGACGCGGACCCGATCGGCGAGGCCCTCACCGTAGGCCACGGGGACGGCTCCCAGCTCGCGCAGCAGCTCGTGCCGGGCCGGGCTGGCGGTACCGATCACCGTGGCGCCGCGGGCGGCCGCCAGTTGCACCGCGATGAGTCCGACCCCTCCGGACGCGCCGTGGATCAGCACCGTGTCGCCCTCGCGCACTGCAGTGACGGCTAGCGCGTGCCAGGCCGTCGCGCCGGTCAGCAGCAGCCCTGCCGCCTGCGCCCAGTCGAGCGACTCCGGCTTGGGCACCAGCGCCTCGGCCGGGACCACCAGCTCGGCGGCGTACGCGCCCGGCGCCCGGTACGCGATCACCTCGTCGCCCACGGCAATCGGCCCGGCGGGGCCAGCGGCGCCGGGCCCGACGGCCGTCACCACGCCGGCCGCCTCGGATCCGAGCCGGATCGGCAGCCGGACCGGATCGGTCCCGAACATGCCGCTGTAGGACTTGTGGTCGACGGGATTGACCCCGATAGCCCGGACCTCAATCCGCGCCTCGCCCGGTCCCGGCTCAGGGGTGGGCTGATCGGTGACGGAAAGAACCTCGGGACCGCCATACGCGGTGGCCATCGCGACTAGTGACATGGCTATCGGCAACCGCGCCAGCGCCCCTGGGCATTCCCGCACGAGCATTTCCGCACGGCATTTCCGGATGGGCGCAAGCCGCCGCCGCACCATGACCTCGGTGCGGCGGCGGCAGTGGCGGGATCAGGGTCCGTTAGGCGGCCGGCCCGGTGCCCAGCACCACCTTCGCGGAGTGCGACTGGCCGGACTGGTCCAGCCAGGTCACCGACACGCTGTCGCCGGGATGCCGGGTCGTCAGCGCGTTCCGCACGTCGGTCGGCGAGTTGATGGTGGCGCCGCCGAGCGACACGATCGTGTCCCCGGCGCTGATTCCGGCGTTCGCGGCCGCTCCGCCCTGCACCGTGCCGATGACGGGCGCGCCGTTGCCCGTCGCACTGCCCGGCAGGCCTTCCTGCCCGCTGGCCTGGCTGGAGACCTCGACGCCGAGGAACGCGGTGGGACCGACGTGCACCGTGGCCGAGGCCGTGCCCGCCGTGATCTGGCTGGCGATGGACAGTGCCCGGCTGATCGGGATGGCGAACGCCTGCTCGGTCCCGCTCCCGGCCTGGGTCTGCGAGGTCGAGGCCGCGGTGTCCATCCCGACCACCTGACCGGCGGTGTTGAGCAGCGGGCCGCCAGAGTCACCGGGCTGGATGTTGGCGTTCGTCCGGATCATGCCGGTCAGCCGCTCGGAGCTGCCGCTGCCCTCGTCTTGCGCGGTGATGGCCTGGCCAAGGCCCGTGACCTGGCCCGCGGCGACCGAGGGGAGACCGCCGCGGCCGCCCGCGTTACCCAGCGCCACGACCTTCTGGCCGGTCTTGACGGAGGAGGAGTCGCCGATGGTCGCGGTCTTGAGGCCCGAGGCGCCGCTGAGCTTGAGCACCGCGACGTCGCCCGTGGGGTCATAGCCCGTGACCGTCGCGGTGTAGGTCCGGCCGTTCCCGACATCGGTGACCCTGATCGCGGTGGCACCGTCGACCACGTGGTTGTTGGTCAGCACCTCACCCGAAGAGGTGAGCACGATCCCGGTCCCGGCCGACTGCGCGCCCTGGGTACCCAGATTGGAGACGATGTCGACGACCGCAGGGTCGGTCATCTGGACGATGGAGGAGGTGCTCAGCACCCTGTTGCCGGTGAGCGCGCCGCCCAGCGTGGAGCCGGGCACGCCCACCGCCCAGGCGGTGACGCCCGCACCGACGGCAAACGCCACCCCGGCCGCGACAACGCCCGCCAGCACGCGGCGCGGGCGGCGGCCAGCTGGCGGCGGCGGCGGGGCCGGGTACCAGCCATCGGCGCCAGAAGGGAGGCCAGGCCCAGCCGGGAATCCCGCGCCGGGCTGTGGCGACTGTGATTCCGGGTACGCAGGCCCCTGCGCCTCCGGCTGACCATGGATGGTGTTCATGACATTCATCCCTCCGATGCATGCGCTTCCTTGGCGCACATCTCGATAATCGGAGATGAACCTGGACGTTAACTCAGGGCGTTCGCTGATAGTTTCCTGAATGCTGGCTGAAGCTGAAGATCAGCTGAGCGTTGCCGCTGCCCCGGCTGGCCGCTCAGCCGCCTAGGCCC
>Ga0209839_10001195_pt1 | contig 13421 bp, 9 predicted proteins | sample OrgsoiDNA2013050_FD_185800 | JGI IMG/M metagenome (GOLD analysis project Ga0209839, IMG submission 185800) | Permafrost soil microbial communities from the Arctic, to analyse light accelerated degradation of dissolved organic matter (DOM) -... | ecosystem: Environmental > Terrestrial > Soil >... | reverse complement strand
AAATCATCCGACAGCGGCAGCCACGGCGCCACCGTCGAGAAGCCGGCATAAGGTGTTGCGTTCCATTGCATCGGCGTCCGGCAGCCGTCGCGCCCCATCCCGATGCCGGGAACGTTCTTCTCAAAGGGATCGCGCACCTGATCGGGCGCAATCGCCACCTGATGCATGCCGATCTCGTCACCGTAATAGAGCGTCGGCGTTCCCCGCAACGTCAATAGCAGCATCGCGGCGACCCGCGCCTGCGCCGGCCCGACCCGGCTTGCCACCCGCGGACGGTCGTGATTGCCCAGCACCCAGTTCGGCCACGCCCCCGCCGGCAGTGCGGCTTCGTAGTCGGCGATGATTTGCTCGATGGCCCGCGCGTGCCATGGCGCCGACAGCAGCGCAAAATTGAACGGCAGATGCGCGCCGGCGAGATCCTTGCCGTAATAGGTGACGAGGCGATCGAACGGAAGGTAGATTTCACCGATCAGCACCCGGGCATCGAATTCATCGATCACCCGGCGCATCTCCGCGATCACATCATGAATTTCGGGCTGATCGGTGGTGCGCAGCGGCCGTACCTTCCAGTGCGGAGGTTGACCCTCGCGAAAATCCGGATTGGGCGGATTGTCGCGAAATTGTTCGTCCTTGATCAGGTGCCAGATCACATCGACCCGAAAGCCGTCGACGCCCTTGCGGAGCCAGAAGCGCATGACATCGTGAATGGCCTGGCGCAGTTCCGGGTTGCGCCAGTTCAGATCCGGCTGCTGGGCGAGGAAGGCGTGATAATAATACTGCCGCGTCGCGGCGTCATACGCCCAGGCGCTGCCGCCGAATTCCGACATCCAGTTGTTCGGCGGCCCGCCGTCCGCGGCCGGCTCGCGCCAGATGTACCAGTCGCGCTTCGCATCATCGCGCGAGCTTCGGCTGGCGATGAACCAGGGATGCTGGTCTGACGTATGGTTCGGAACCAGATCGAGAATGAGTTTGAGACCGTTTGCATGCACGGCGCCGATGAGCGCGTCGAAATCGGCCATGGTGCCGAACAGCGGATCGACGCCGGTATAATCCGAAATGTCGTAGCCGAAATCGGCCATCGGGGACGGAAAGATCGGCGACAGCCAGAGCGCGTCAATTCCAAGCTCCAGCAAATAGGGCAGCCGGTCGATGATCCCTGCGATATCGCCGACCCCGTCGGCATTGGAATCCTGAAACGAGCGCGGATAGACCTGGTAGAAAATGCCGTGCCGCCACCAGGTTTCGTCGCTCTGCTTCATTCTGGAAATCATTCTTTGAAATGTCGCTGCGCGAGGCAACGCCTGGAACTGCTAACCGGTTCAGCTTGAACCGGCAAGAGATGACACGGGAGCGTCAGCCGGCCCACTTTTTCAGCCAATTTCCACTTGATTTCCCCTTGATTTCCCCTTGATTTCCCCTTGGCGAGCCGCAAAAAATCGGCATTGTGCTGACATGGCACAGCAAACCGAGACCGAAACCCAGACCAAAGCCCAGACCAAAGCAAAGGCCGGCGCGATCATCGTTCCGGTTACCTTGTTTGAGCAGAACTGCACGGTGATCTGGTGCGAAACCACCAAAAAGGCCGTGGTGATCGACCCCGGCGGCGACGTCCCGAAAATTCTCGCCGCGATCAAGCAGACCAATGTGTCGGTCGAAAAGATCTGGCTGACCCATGGCCATATCGACCATGTCGGCGGCGCCGCTGAATTGCGTGACGCGCTGAAGGTACCGATCGAAGGCCCGCACATCGCCGATAAACATCTGCTCGACAACGTCGTCACCAGCGGCGCGCGGTTCGGCATGACCGGGGTGCGCGATTTCGCGCCGGACCGCTGGCTCGACGAAGGCGATCGGGTTTCGATCGGCGAGTTGACCTTCGACATCCTGCACTGCCCCGGTCATTCGCCCGGCAGCGTGGTGTTCTTCAACAAGGAAATGCGCTTTGCCCATGTCGGCGACGTCTTGTTCAACGGCTCGGTCGGACGCACCGACCTCCCCGGCGGCAGCCACGCCACGTTGATCAAGTCGATTACCGACAAGCTGTTGCCGCTCGGCGACGATGTCGGTTTCATCTGCGGCCACGGCGCCGGCTCCAGCATCGGCCAGGAGCGGCTGACCAATCCTTTCCTCACCGGCGAGATGTGAGACCCGGCGCGACGGCACGGGCCTCCACATATTCGCCGCGAGGTCTTTGATCCGGCGATGGTGGCAGCTATTCGGCGGCGGCCAGTTCAACCGTGTTCACCTGCGCGAGGTGACGCGTCCCCCAGTCGCGAATGCTGGCGATGACGGGAACGAAGCTTTTGCCCTTGCGCGTCAGCCGGTATTCCACCTTGGGCGGAACGACGCCGTAATCCTTGCGGTCGATCAGGCCCTGCTCGGTGAGCGCCTTCAACTCGCGGCTGAGCACGCGGGGCGCGATTTCCGAACTGCCGTCCGAACCGCGCAGCAGGCCGGTTCTGATCTCGCCATAGCGCTTGGGGCCATCCTGCAGATCCCAGACGATCCGCAGCTTGTATTTGCCGCTGATCATTTTCTGGAACGCCGCCACCGGGCACCCGCACGTCAGCGCTGATTTCGTCTTCGCCATTTCGTCGCCTCCAACCCTGCCGTTTTCAGGATAGCGGCACCGCAAGGAAAGTCCATAGTATCAGTTTTGTCCATACTTGCGTTTTCGCTCCTGGGAGCGCACAGATGACGCGTGTCAACCGGAGATGGACCATGATCCTCGTGACAGGCGCCACCGGACTGAACGGAATGGAATTGCTGCGCCGGCTGTCGGCGCGGGGTGTTGCCGTTCGTGCACTGGTGCGCAATCCGGCCAAGGCCGAGGCGATCGCAGCACTGCCGCATGTCGAAATCGCGCAAGGCGACATGGCGCGCCCCGCAACGCTCGCGGCGGCCTTGCACGAGATCAATCGCGCGATGCTGATTTCGTCCTCGGCCCCGGACATGCTCGATGTCCAGTCGAGTTTCATCGACGCCGCGCGCAAGGCGGGCGTGCGGCACGTCGTCAAACTATCCGGCATCATGCCGGGGCTTCACTCGGCGTTTCGCTTCGCCCGGATGCATGGCGAAATCGAGAACAAGCTGGAAACCTCCGGAATGGCCTACACCCATCTGCGGGCCGGCGAGTTCATGCCGGCTTATTTTCGCCAGGTCCCGATGATCGTCGGCAAGGGCGCGATGTTCCTGCCGATGGAGGATGCCAGGATCGCGTCGATCGATGTCGGCGATATCGCCGAAATCGCGGTCCGCGTGCTGATCGGTTCCGGACATGAAGGCAAGACCTATCCCCTCACCGGTCCGGAGGCGCTGACCATGACGGAGGTCGCCGCGAAACTCTCCGCCGCCACCGGAAAACCCATTCGCTATGTCAATGTCCCGCCGGAGGATGCGAGGCAAGCCCAGCTTGCCGCGGGCATGCCGCCCTACCTCGCCGATGCATTGTTCGAATTGTTTGCCGAGCGGCGCAACGGCAAGGAGGGCACGGTCTGGCCCGACGCCGCCACGCTGCTCGGACGTCCGCCGACATCCTTCGACGAATTCGCCGGGCGTAACGCCGCGGTGTTCCGGGGTGAAGCGCCGCCGCCGCAAGTTTGACATCCGCGCCGACGAAGGAGCCCCCGATGAAACACTTCATGATCAAATATCAGTTCGCCAACGGCACCACGGAGGCGTGGCATCGGGAAATCGAAAAATTCATTTCCGCGCTCGACAACGATCCCGAACTGAAAGGAAAGATCAGCTACCGCTGCATGAAGAACCGCGACGATTCCGGCTACATCCATCTCGCCGCGGCGGTCGACGAGCAGGCCATCAAGACCCTGCAGGCGCGGGATTTCTTCAAGCTCTATACGGAAAAGACGCGGCAAGTCGCCGGCGGCGACGTCGTGGTGACGCCGATCGAACTGATCGCGGCGACACTTGCGTGAACCCGGCGCAAGGCTGCCTGACGAATGCTCAACCCTGCGACCACTCCACCTTTTCGGTCTCCGCGTTGACGCCGACCGATTTCTGAAGGTCGCCCGATTTCATCTCGACCACTTCGACTTTGTCACCAAGCATTTTCGTCGGCACCGGCGGCGCGGGGGCATCGGCGCCCTCGGTTCCGTAAAATTTCCGATGCAGGGCCTCGGTCGAGGGCATTACCGCGTCGACCTCGCCCCTGGGTGAGTTCGCACTGTCGGCCGAGGCGCCAAAAGAACGCAATGGACCCGACGGCTTCACGGCCGTCCAGCCCGGCATCGCGCGTTCGGCCACAGACTCAGCGTGGGTCTTGCCCTCGGCCACATACGCCGCCCCGCCATCCGACTTCGATGCTTTACCGCGTTTGACACCTTTGGCCATAGGATACCTCCGCCCTGATGGTTACCACCCCAACCCCAGGCATGTGAACTCCTTATATATCTTGCGTTCGACCGCCAGATCGAAAAGGGAGGTCCGGCCGTGCGGTATGGCCCTCAGGTATGCGTTACGTGCATTGAACAGAGCCTCAGCCGGCGCGCGTCCGCCAACGATTTCCGTCCAGAACGCGCCATGCAGCGGCCCACCGAAGAAATTGCCTGCCTCGCCGGGAGAATAATGCACCCCGGTTGCTCCGACGAAAGCGCGCGCTCCCGCCTTGAGAACAAGCAAGGCCATCGATCGTTCCAGCATTCGCGGTGTCGGCGTGGCCTGCCCAAGGAAGGCCGGCTCCGAGACGGTGAGCGCGCCCCAGCAGCAACCAGCGAAGGCAACCCCTATGCCGGCGCCAGGCAGAGTCTTGGCGTCGATTGCCACGATGATACCGCTATCGTCTTCGCCCCAAAACGCGGCGGAGTTCCGATAATCGCCGTGCAACATCAGGTACACGTTCGGTTTGGCAATCGCGCTTGAAACCAGCTGCCCAGGCCCAACCGGCGAACTCTCCAGCAATGGCTCTTGCCCCGGAATGATGTTGAAAACGCCGGTGGCGAAGGGGCGAGCGTTGTTCCGGAGACCGAAACGTCCGGCTCCCGAATTGCCGTAATTGGTCAGCATCGAAAGAAACAGCGGAGCGAATCTCGCATCCGGCACACGGCTAACGGGAAGTTCGGGAACGCCATCCGGCTCCTTGTCGCCATACGCGTCATCGGACCATACGATGAACGAATCCGGGTCGCGGGCGATGAGATCCGCCGAAAGCTGCGCGCGCAGTCCCGAATCGAGCACATCCACACGCTGCGACGGAACCACGTCATAGCCGCCAAGCAGGACGACACCCTTGTGGTCCGGCTCGATCGCCTTGCGGGTGCTCGTGATCAGGTTGGCCCCGCTGTCGCGAACCAGTTTATGTCCCGCGGCTTCGACGAGGGATAATGCCTGCGCAGCTACTTCGGGCCCGATATTTTCCGCGAGTCGATCCGGGTCGGTAACAAAGAGAAGTTTCGGCAGGGTGCGACCGCCTGCAAGGCGACCGGACGGGGCCAGCAATTTCGTTTTGCGATCGGGAGCGACCGGCCCCGGGCCTCCTCCTGGCCTGTCGCGCGCCTGCAGGCCGCCGGCCACGGGTTCGGGCCGTCGATCGATCTCGACCACGCGGCCATCGATCGAAACCCGGCCCTGCTCGTAGGGAATGCGGACAAAAGTGATTTCAACGAAGGACCCGGCGGGAGCAGCGGCGCTCTGGACAATCGGATTGCCGACGCTCGAGGCGCCTTGTTCGACGGTCGCAACCGGCTGCGCAACAACCGTTTCATCCGTCCTGGTGTTTGGCGTGAAATCATTCAGCCGACCGTGCTCGACGTCGAAGCCCGATGTGGCTCCGCCACGCGGGTCGACGGTCAGCATCCCGTTGCGATCGGTCCGCCCGTAAGCGAACGTATGGGTGCGCGCCAGGCTCTTGAGCAAGTTCAGCGTATTCGGATTGGGATGTGTCGGATCATTGAAACCGCCCGAATGTCCCAGCAATTGCGGCCAGCCGTAGGATGCGAGCAGATCCGCATTGGTCCCATTGTCGCTGGAGTGATGGGGCATCTTGACGAACGCATAGGGGCCGTGCGCCGCCACCGCGCGCGCCAGGCTCGCGACACCACCCTCGATGCCGGAGATTTCGGGCCTTGCGAATTGCATGTCGCCGGGCAGCAGGGCGCGTTCGCCTTCTCCACCGAATGCGAGCACGATGCTCTGGCAATTTTTCGCAGCACCCGCCGAGCTGCGAATCGCATCGATGGCATCGGAGCTGTTTTCCATGAGGTGCCGGTACAGCTCGGGAAGGGAGGCCGCCGCATCGGCGACATTTCCCAGCATGTCGGCCGCATCTCCGCTCCGGCGCTGTAGCACCTCGGCGCACATTGCGAGCTGCTGCGACGTTGGTCCGAAGATCACGAGGCCGATGTCGCTGAACTCGGAAACGAGTCGCTCGACTTCGTTTTGCTCGGCTGGCGTTCCCTGCCGATAGCGTACGAGATGGGTGCCGGCGTCCTCGAGGGTCTTCAGCATGGCGTCGTAATTGTCTTGCAGGCTTGCGGCGTCGGCGAGGAAGGCGTCCAGTTCGGCGCCGCGCAGCGAGGAGTGATCCTCTTCGGTCAGCGCTGCCACCAGCGCCCGCGTCTGGACAGAGGCTCCGGCGAAGCGGGCGTCTTCGCCTCCATTCACGTCGAGGCCAAAGCCCAGCTTCTCGTCCGCAACCAGGGCGCGATCGCAAGTGATCGTTCCGTCCGCGACGAGTCTGGGGAGACAACCGATATGGTCCTGATGACAATGCGTAACTACAAGAAGGTCGAAATGGAAAGGAGCGCTCGATCCAAGAATCGTCTCAAGCTGGCTCGGAATCGATGGCCGTTCGGCATTGTCCTTGTAATCTCCGGGATGGCCGCCATCGATCAGGATGGTCTGGCCCGCGATCTGAACCAGAATGCAGTCACCGAACTTGGTGCGGCCCATGTTCAGGAGGTGATAGAGAGGCCTGGATGTGCGGCTTGTTTGCGGTTGGCGCGCCATGAAAATCCCCGAAATGCCTTGGCGGCGGTGCACGCCGCACCATCAATATTTTAAATCAATATTCAAATTCGATACCCACGAGGATACCTCAACAAATCACGCTTTTCAATACCGTGGTAGCAGAACTCTAAAAAACAACCTTAGGCCTCAATGGCGACGCAACCTGTCAACCCGAAATCATCGCGCGAATCCGCCGCGAGAGAATGTCGAGGTCGAACGGCTTGGTGATCATCTCCATGCCGGGCTGCAGAAAGCCGTCCGACATCGCAACGCTCTCGGCGTAGCCGGTGATGAAGAGAATCTTGAGATCGGGCCGGGTTTCCCGCGCCTGATCGGCGAGCTGGCGGCCGTTCATGCCGGGCAAGCCGACGTCGGTGAGCAAAAGATCGACCCGCTCATGGTTGCGCAGCATGCGCAGGCCCGACGGTCCATCGACCGCTTCCAGCGTTCGGTAGCCCTGATCGGCAAGCATCTCCAGGATGACGGCGCGCACCACCGGTTCGTCCTCGACCACCAGCACGGTCTCGCCGGTGACGGCGTGTTCGGCTGCCCCGATCGCCGATACATGCTGGCTTGCGATGTCGCCATGATGACGCGGCAAATAGAGCTTGACCGATGTCCCCTGCCCCAATCTGCTGTCGATCGTCGCATGGCCGTTCGACTGCCGCGCAAATCCATAGATCATCGAAAGCCCAAGTCCGGTGCCTTGCCCGATCGGCTTGGTGGTAAAGAACGGATCGAAGGCGCGCGCCGCCACCTCCGCGCTCATGCCGGTCCCGGTGTCGGAGACGGCGATGCAGATATAATCGCCGGGCGAAAGCGCAGGCGAGTCCGCGGTCGCCCCATCGAGCCGCACGTTCTCAGTCGAGAGGGTGAGCTTGCCGCCGCCGGGCATGGCGTCGCGCGCGTTGATGGCGAGATTGAGCAGCGCGCTTTCCAGCTGATTGGGATCGCACAGCGTCAACCACAGATCGTTCGCCGCGACGATGTTAAGATCGATGGTCTCGCCGATCGTCCGGCGCAGCAGATCCTCCAGCGACACCACGAGCTGATTGGCGTCGACGCTTTTCGGGATCAGCGGCTGTCGCCGCGCGAACGCCAGCAAACGATGCGTCAATGCGGCGGCGCGGTTCGCCGATGTCATCGCCGCGTTGATGTAGCGCGCGACATTGTCGGTCCGCCCCTGATCGAGGCGGGTCTGCAGCAGATCCAGCGATCCGACGATTCCGGTCAGCAGATTGTTGAAGTCGTGGGCGATGCCGCCGGTCAATTGCCCCACCGCCTCCATCTTCTGGGAATGCAGCAACGCCTCCTCGGCGGCCTTGAGCCGCTCGGCCGCCGCCTTCTCCGCGGTGACGTCGCGGGCCACCGCATAGGTGGCGTCCTCGTCGGACACGCCGGTCCATGACAGCCAGCGATACGACCCGTCCTTGTGCCGAAAGCGGCTCTCGAACCTGACCGTGGTTCCGCTGGTGCCAAGCTTTCTGAACTGCGCGCGCGTCAGGCCGCCATCGTCGGGATGCTCCAGCCAGTCCGAGCTGCGGTCCAGCAATTCGGCCTCGCTCCAGCCGAGCGTTCTGGTCCAGGCTGGATTGACCGTGCGCCAGACGCCGCCCTGGTCCGCGACCACCAACAGGTCCTGCGACACGTTCCAGATCCGGTCGCGCTCCCGGGTCTTTTCCTCGACGCGCTGCGCCAGCGTCGCACTCAGCCCGGCGAGTTGGTCGGCCAACTTGCGGTATCGCTCTTCGCTTTGCCGCAGCGCCTGCTCCGCCATCACCTGCTCGGTGACATCGGTGTGGGCGCCGACCAGGCGGATGGCTCGCCCCTGCCCGTCGCGCTCGATGGTGGATCTGACCGAAATCCAGCGCGTCTCGCCGTCGCTCGGACGAATGATCCGGTATTGCACATTGTAGTCGCGAACCTTGCCTGCGACGGCGTCGCGGAATTTCCGTTCGGTGGCTGCGCGATCCTCGGGGTGAATGCGGCGGACCCAGTCCTCGTGGGACTCATCGGCCGCTTCCGGCGGCAGCCCGTGAATCAGCAAGTACTCCGGCGACCGGCGATTGCGAAAACCGGTTCGGAGGTCGACCTCGAGGCCACCGATCCGGCCGATCTGTTGCACGCGCGCCAGTTCGGCCTCGCGTTCGCGTAGCACCGCCGCGGCAAGATAATCCTGGGTCACGTCGCGGCAGACGACGAGCACGCCGCCGACCCGATCGTCTTCGTCGATCGGGCTGTAGCCGTAGGTCCAGTAGACCTGCTCCAGCCGGCCATGGCGCGTGACCGGAACGAGCTGGTTCTCATGCCACGTCGCGCCGCCGCCGCTCATCACCTGCTCGATCTGGGGACCGATGATGTCCCAGATTTCCGCCCAGCACTCCCGTCCGCGTTGACCGAGCGCACTCGGATGGCGTTCCGGTCCCATGGTCTGGCGATAGGCGTCGTTATAGAACTGAATGAGCTCTTCGCCCCACCAGATGAACATCGGATGGTTGGTATTCAGCAGGATGCGCAACGCGGTCCGCAAACTTTGCGGCCAGGTTTCGGCAAGCCCGAGCGGACTTGCCGACCAGTCGTAGGCCCGCGTCAAGGCGCCCATCTCCCCGCCGCCGGCAAGGAAATCCGCAAGAGTCGGTCCGTTGATCTTCAACATTCAGGACGATCGGTTGGCCAGTTCAGCCCAAATTGGCGGCCGGAACTTACCCCGCGTCACAATAGCGGCAAACTCACGCGACGGCATCTGGTCCCAAATATATTTTCAATGGATGGAACCAAACCGGCGTACCGTGCGCGCGCGCCGCATTAACCATCGCGCTGAAACGCCATGGCCTTGCGGCACCGATCGGCGCGGCAAGCCCTGTTATTTCATGAGGCCCGCCGCCGTGAGCGCGCGGGTGATGACGGCGCCGACGTCGATACCGCGACGCCGCGGCGCGCGCGGCGGCTCGGGACGGCGGCTGGACTCCGGACGACGATTAAGCGTCGTGAGCGGCCACAGCACCGCGGTGAGATCCGGCACCTTGACGGGTGTCGGAGCAACCGCCGGAGTTGGCTTGACGGCTTGCTTAACAGTTTCCTTGGCAGTTTCATTGACAGCTTCCGCCGGAGCGGCCTCGGGCTTGCGAATCCATTCGGTCAGGCCAAAGAAATTCGCAATGTGATAGGAGGACGAGATTCCCGCCTCGATCAGGAACGCGCCCTGGGCGCCGTATCGCTCGTCATTGTCACCCACGCCAAGCGGGGTGCCATGGGCCATGTCCGTGATGGTGTAGGATTCGACGATGGTTTCGCCGTCGGCGTTCCACCAGACCTGGCGGGGATAGCCGTCGACATCGGCCTCCGACATCGGTGCCGAAGGCAATTGATGCACGTCGAGCCACTGCTTGACGATCTCATTGGCGTTGGCCGGGTTGACGGTGCGGTCGGCGCTGCCGTGCCATACCGAAAGCTTCGGCCACGGTCCCCTGTGATTCGAAGCGTTGCGCACCAGATCGCCCAATTCGCCGGCGGGGCGGGATGGCGACACAAACATGCCGCTCAAGGCTTCCCGCACATTGGTCGCCACGCCGAACGGCAGCCCTGCGATGATGGCGCCGCCCGCGAATATTTCGGGATAGGTCGCGAGCATCACCGATGTCATGGCGCCGCCGGCGGAAAGCCCGGTCACGAAGATACGATGCGGATCGATTTTGTGATCGCCAACCATCCGCGCGATCATCTGCCGGATCGAGCACGCTTCGCCGCTGTCGCGCGCGGTATCTTCCGGATTGAACCAGTTGAAGCATCCCTGGGCGTTGTTCATTGACGCCTGCTCCGGCATCAGCAACGCGAAACCATAGTGTTTTGCCAGCGTGGACCAGCCGGCACCGAGATCATAGCCGGCGGCGGTCTGACCGCATCCGTGCAGAACGACGACAAGCCCGGGCGCCGGCTGCAGGTCATCGGGCACAAACGAGAACATCTTGAGACCACCGGGATTCGACCCGAACCCGGTGATTTCAGCCAGTGGACTATGGGGAACTGGCCTCAGGTTTCGCCCGAAATCTCCAAAGCCATTGAGACCTTGCAGCTTTGGCAGACGTCGCAGGAATTCAACATTGTTGGCGAGGGACACCGGCAGCTCCTTGATAGAGTTTTCTTAACTCCACCGAATACAGATAGTTGCTGCACTGCAAAATAAAAAGCCTGTGTGCAGTCAGTCCCCAGAATTAAAAAGACCGTGTGCTGTCGGTGTTAAGGATTAAGGCAATCGATCTAGGTCGGTATCAGGCGGCAGCGCGTGCCGCATCCATGACAGAAACGCGGCACAGGCCACAATCGACAGCGCAAACAGCGCCGATGCGGTGAACAGCGCCAATCGCGCCGAGCCAGCGGCTTCAATCGCAAAAAAAGCCCCGCCGATCGCGGCGACGCCGGCAGCGTTGGCGATTTGCGCCGTCGTGCCATACATTCCTGCGCCCGAGCCGGCGCTCGCCGGCTTCACGGTGGATAGTACCGCGCTCGACAACGGCGCCATCACCAACCCCTGGCCGTAGCCGAAGATCGCCAACACCGACGCGAGCAGTGGCGCGGCGGGCGTCACGTCGATTGCAACCGTCAGCACCAGTACCGCGAGGCCGACAATCTGAACCGCACAGCCCTCGATCAGCACGCGGGTGCCGCGATGCCGCGCCCGCGCAGCGCTGTGTCGGGAGGCGATGACAAAGGCGAGCGCCAAAGGGAGGAACACCGAGCCTGCCCGCAGCGGCGGAATCTGCAAGCCGCGTTGCATGAACATCGTCATCACCAGATAGAATGACAGGTTGGCGAAGAAGAAAAAGAAGGCGGCAAGCAGACCGCGCATGAACGCGGCGTCGGACAATAGCGCAAGGTCGATCAGCGGCATGCCACCGCGGCTTGCGACGGCGCGCTCGAGCCCCAGGAACGCTGCAACAGTGGCGACGCCCGCCGCCATGACCAGCCAGATCCATGGCGCCCAATGCACATCGTGACCGAACAGCAGCGGGCCGATCAGGCACAATAGTCCCGTGAACAACACGACCGCGCCGGGAACGTCCAGCCGCGTGCCGGCGCGGCGCGGCACCGACGGCATGATCCGCAGCGCCGCTGATATGATGATCAGCCCGAACGGCACGTTGACGAAAAACACCGCGCGCCAGCCGAGCCCGGCAAGATCAAGCGTCACCAACACGCCGCCGAGCAGGAAGCCGGCCGCACCCGCAAGGCCCAGCACGATGCCGTAGATGCCGAAGGCGCGGCTGCGCGAGTTGTCCGAAAACAACACATGAAGGGTGGCGAGCACCTGCGGCACCATCAGCGCCGCGGTAGCGCCCTGCGCCAGCCTGGCGGCGATCAATTCGGGGCCGGATTGCGCGAGCCCGCACCACAGCGAGGTGACGCTGAATCCGAACACGCCGGCCAAAAATACATTTTTGGTGCCGTGGATATCCCCGAGCCGGCCGCCGGTGACCACCAGCGTTGCATAGGCGATGAGGTAGATCGCGATCACCGCCTCGATCTGCGCCGGGCTCGCATGCAATTCGCCCGCAATGGTCGGGATCGCGACGTTGACGATGAAGGCATCGACCCCGAACATGAATTGAGCGGCGACGACGATCGCCAGCACCCACCAGCGGCGCGATGAATCCACTGGTGTCGAAACAATCTGATGCATGGGGAAGCGGCCTTGTCCGAAATCTGTCGCCTCGATTGATCTCAGGTTTCGGTCATCCCGGCGATTACCTCCGAGGTAAGCATTATATCTGTGTCGTTTGTCGACCGAGTTAAGTGGAAGTTTCTGCGATCAGTTCAGCACGAGCCACGAGAGAGAATTGTCTTCTGCGCGTTCGATAGATGAGCGAATACTTGCTCAGCCTCAGGGGCTCAACCCATCCTGCACACTAAATGCTGGATTGTCGAAACGGCCGCGCCAGTCGTTCCCCGGATGCTGCGCAGCGCGCCGCATTTGCGGCGTGGTGCGCTGCTGATCCGGGGTCCATCGTGCCGCTCACACTGCGTATGGGTCCCGGCTCTGCTGAGCAGCGCGAAGAACGCTGCACCGCGTCCGGGACACGAGTGGAATTTGCTCTCGCTGCCGTGCGGTGATTTGCCCGTCGGGCGGTTTGTTGACAGGGGGTGTCCAGCCCCATTTGCAAAAATATTTCGGTTTTCACACACCCCAAATCACTTCTAGAACTCCAGGCATCCCACCCCACAAGAGGGGCGTGTCATGATCGTCAGGAACGCGGGGTGGGTTGCGGTGGACGCGGCAGCGTTTTGCGCGCGATGGGATTGCAGGGCGAGTCGAAAGACTCTTGAGCGATCACCGGCGTGCTGACGAGAGACGCTTTTCGCGTACGGCAAAATCGTGTGGTCCTGACGCCCCGACGCTGGCGTCAAGTTTTGCGGAGTTGCGTCGGCCCTACCGGGCTTAGACAAAACTTAATCCGCAGGCG
>Ga0209839_10001193_pt1 | contig 13434 bp, 13 predicted proteins | sample OrgsoiDNA2013050_FD_185800 | JGI IMG/M metagenome (GOLD analysis project Ga0209839, IMG submission 185800) | Permafrost soil microbial communities from the Arctic, to analyse light accelerated degradation of dissolved organic matter (DOM) -... | ecosystem: Environmental > Terrestrial > Soil >... | reverse complement strand
ACGCTGAACCGCGGAATAAATATCCCAGCGCCACGCCGAGCAACAGGCAGAACGCTGCCAGAACATAGGCCTGCGTGCCAGTCCAGCTTCCGGCGGCAAGTGATCCGGAAATGCGCGCGGGATTAGTAGTTGATGGCGACGGGGCGGGCTTTACTTCGCTCATTTGCTTTCTCCGATCTGGTGCCGGCAAACGCCTGTTTCGGCGATTCCAGGTGGAACAGGCGCGTGACCGCAGCGGTCATCTGCTCCTGTTCCTCCTTCTCTGGAAGGTCCTTGAGTTCGCGAGCCAGGGAACTGGCAATCTTCTGTATGACCTGCGCTGTGATTGCGTGAAGTGACTGATCCTGCTCCCGGGTAAACGGCCCGCGCTCTTCGATGAAGGACTCCAGTTCTTGCCGGCAAATTTGGTCGAGGCGGTGGCGCAGCGCAACGATGGTCGGCACCACACTTTCCGCCTGCAGTTTGCCGCGGAAGGCCTGCGCCTCCACAGCTACAATCTTTTCCGCCTCGGCGGCCACCGCCGTGCGTTCCGCGGCGTTGCTGTTGACCGCGCGCTCCAGACCTTCCAGGTCATAGAGCAGGATTCCGTCTACCCGGCGCACGTCCGGTTCCACATCGCGCGGCATGCCAATATCCAGGATCACCAGCGCCACCCGGTTGCGCTCAACGGCGATTCTCTCTGCTTCTTCGCGGGTCAGGACCACATGCGGGCATCCGGTCGCGCTGATCACGATGTCGGCTCGCAGCATGCACTTCCACCGGTCCGCCAGCGTAGCAGCGGTGCCTCCCAATTTCTCTGCCAGTTCGCTGGCACGCGCCGGTGACTGATCGATCACCATCACCGATTGCGCCCCATTTTCGACCATGTGGCGGCCCGATAGTTCGCTCATCTTGCCCGTGCCCAGCAGCAATACCTTTCGGCCTTCCAGGGACCCGAAAATATGCCGGGCCAAGTCGAGTGCCGCCATCGGAATCGAGACCGACAACTTGCCGATCGTGGTCTCATGCCGCACTTGCTTGGAAACGCTCAGCGCTTTCTCCAGGGCGGCGTTCAGAAAATGTCCGGCCGCGCCCACGGTTCGCGCCTGCTCCCAGGCGACTTTCACCTGCGACACAATCTCCGGCTCGCCCAATACCAGAGAGTCGAGTCCAGACGTTACCCTGAATATCTGGGTAAGCGCGCATTCATCGAGCAAGCGGTAGAAATGTTCCCACTCGCTCAGTTTCAACCCGTGCTCGGTACTCAGGAAGTGAAGCAGCGAATTCGCCGCCAGCGTGGGCTCGCTCGCCCATACCAGGAATTCGGTGCGGCAGCAGGTGGAAAGGACGACAATTTCTTCGATGCCTTCGGCGCTCTTTAACTGCTGAAGGACGTCATAGCGCCGGTTTTCGCTGATCCAGAAACGTTCTCTCATGGCCAGCGGCGCCGTCCGGTGGTTGAGTCCGATCACCATGAGCGTTGGTTCCAAGACGAGACCTCGGGCGCAAGTTGCAACTGTGGAACCGCAAGCCGTTGGCCAAAGAACTGCATTGCCGATGTGACGAGAACCAGCTTATTTTCTTGGACTTGCGCGTCGCGAAAAAGATCCGCAGGGGTTGGAAATCCCGCCAGTGCGGCATATGGCGCGGAACGCGAGTCTTTTGACGCGATATGCAAGTGCCACATCGACTTAGACGCGGACTATGATCACGACCCGCAGTGACCGCAATCACTGACCAAACGGCCCTCTTCCGTAGAAACTGCATGACGATTAGCACGTTCTTATCGGATCTCGAAACTCGTCTGCGAATTTCACTTGCTTCCTCGCGGACGATGAGGCGAGACCACTTAAGGTTCTGAAAGGAAAAGCAATCATGAAGATGTCGAAGCTCGCAATCCTGATCGCGATGATCGCAGTGGCCCTGTTCCTGATTTTGCCGAACCTCTCCTGGGCCGCCGATGATGGCGCTGCCATTTACAAAACCAAGTGCGCTATGTGCCATGGCGCAGACCTCACCGGGAAGCCGGCTGCCAAGATTCCCAGCCTGGTCTCCGACGATGCCAAGAAGGCCTCCGACGCAGATCTGACCGACATGATCAGCAACGGCGGCAAGGACAAGAAAGCCGCGCACGCATTCGCGAACAAGGGCGTGACCCCAGACCAGGTAAAGATGGTCGTGTCCTACATTCGCGAAGCACAGAAGAAATAGTAGTCAGAAGCAAGATCGCTGTTCCGAAAATGCGAACCTCGCTGGCCTGAACAAGGCGCGCGAGACAAAATCGAGGGTGAGTGATCCGCTCCCTGGCTGGTGCTGGCCCAGTTGGCTCGCCAGGTGTCCCCCTCTACGGTTCGCCACCACAACGGAACAGCCAGCCCGGGTCTATGTGCTCACCCTTAGACCCGGGCATTTATTTTGCTCGTTTCGTTGCGATGGGCCGTGGAAAACGGCCAAAAGCACTGTTTCTTGCGAAATTGGTCACGACCCAATGTGATTGTAATCACAGCCTTTTTCCCGTTCCGAAAGTACCCTGAACTTGCTTGTGGGAGTTCTTTCATAGCCTTTCGCCGAAGGGGGAAACGTCATGGTGGTTGCCGGCACTACTCCAAACATGGGCCGCATGGCTCATGATCTTCCAAATTACGACTTTTCCAAGAATCCAATGCTGGTCTACTGGGAGATGACCCAGGCCTGTGGACTAGCCTGCAAACACTGCCGCGCCGAAGCCATGCCGACGGCGAATCCTCTGGAACTCAACACGGAGCAGAGCAAGCGCTTCCTGAACCAGCTCCTGGAATTCGGCAATCCGCTGCCGCACCTGATCCTGACCGGAGGCGATCCGCTCAACCGCAAAGACATCTATGAACTCATTGACTACGCCAAAGGCCTGGGCGTGGAAGTTTCCATCACTCCCGCCGCCACCGATCAACTGACCAACGACGCCATCTCGAAGCTGAAGGCGCATGGCATTCAGGCTATGGGATTGAGTCTCGATGGCTCTTCGGCCGCTCGCCACGACAACATCCGCAACGTCCCTGGCACGTTCGAGCGGACGATGGAAGCCGCCCGTCATTGCGGACGTATCGGCCTCCCGATTCAAGTCAACACACTGGTTGCCGAAGAAACCGCCGACGATCTCCCCGCCATCTACGAACTGCTGCGCACCAGCTTCCCCGTCATGCGCTGGAGCCTGTTCATGCTGATTTCGGTCGGGCGCGGCAAGCAGTTGAATGAAGTTTCGCCGGAACGAGGCGAGTCCATCATGAAGTGGGTGTTCGATCTTTCACCGAACGCCCCGTTTCAGATCAAGACCACGGAAGCACCGTCGTATCGCCGCATCGCAGTCGAGCAGATGCGCAAGTCGCACATGGCGACCGCGGACATGAAGACCACCTCGGTCTACCGGGGATTCCAAATTCGCGACGGCCATGGCATCGTCTTTGTATCGAACCTGGGCGAGATCTATCCTTCTGGCTTCCTGCCGCTCCACTGCGGCAACGTCCGCACGGATTCGCTGGTCAACGTCTACCGCAATTCCGACATCTTCCGTTCGTTACACTCGCCTGATCAGTTCCACGGAAAGTGCGGCGCTTGCGAATACAGCCACATTTGCGGAGGGTCGCGCGCCCGGGCTTATGCCTACACCGGCGACGCTTTGGGTACCGATCCGTTCTGTCCTTACGAGCCAGCAACGTCAGAGACAGTCACGGCGTAGCAAGCAGCGAGGAAGATGGCGACTCGACCTTATGTGAACGAATCGCACGACGAACTTCCGTCCGAGCAGGAGGCGGGTCTCGTTGCCGACGAGTCTGGGATCAGACTCGCCGCGCTGCGTAGGAAGCTGATACGGCGCGCCCTGCCCGATCATTCTCAAGCGCTGCGCCGGACCTTTCAATTCATCTTCCTGCTACTGAATGTCTGGCTCGGCAGCACATTCTACTTCTGGGTGCGTCGCATTGAAACCGGTGCGCACGACCGAACCATGGCGCGGCCCGCGGGAATCGAAGGTTGGCTCCCCATCGCCGGCCTGATGAATCTAAGGTATTGGCTGACCACCGGACACCTTCCGGCCAGCCATCCCGCAGCCCTGTTTCTCCTCGTCAGTTTTCTGGCAATCGCATTCTTGTTACGCAAGGCATTTTGCAGTTGGCTCTGCCCCGTAGGATCGCTTTCCGAATATCTGTGGCGCGCGGGGCGACAGATCTTCCATCGTAACTTTCCGCTGCCGCGCTGGCTTGATCTGCCCCTGCGAAGTGTGAAGTATCTGTTGCTGGGATTTTTTGTCTGGGCTGTTGCGAACATGTCGGCGGAAGCGATTGCGCAATTCATGCACAGTCCCTACGGCGCAATCGCGGACGTCCGCATGCTGAACTTCTTTCGCGATCTGGGTGAGACCGCCGTCGTCGTGCTCAGCGTCCTGGTAGTGGCGTCGGTTCTGGTGCAAAACTTCTGGTGCCGCTATCTGTGTCCCTACGGAGCGTTGCTCGGCCTTACTTCCCTGTTGAGTCCGTTGCGCATCCGTCGCTCAGAGGCCGCGTGCATCGATTGTGCCAAGTGCGCCAAGGCCTGCCCCTCGGCTCTGCCAGTCGACAGACTGATCACCATAAAATCGGCGGAATGCACGGGATGCCTGGAATGTGTTGCCGTGTGCCCAGCAGAAGGCGCACTTCACGTGGCGCTGCCGCGTTGGACGCACTCGCCGAACGACGGCCGCCTGCCAGCCTGGGCGATGGCGGCGGGAATCGCCGTCTTGTTCCTCGGAATTGTTGGATTCGCGAAGACCGCGGGCTACTGGAACGGCGACGTGCCCGACTACGTCTACCGTCAACTGGTCCCTCAGGCCAACGAAGTGGAGCATCCGATCTCGTAGGCTCCAGAGAGTTCAGGAATACAGTTTGATCGGCGCAACCACTCGTGTGATGGTTCCGCCGGGACTCGGTTGATCCGGCTTGAGTCCGCATCGCATCGAAGCGAACAGGCCAATTAACTGGCTAAACATGACATCGAGCACGGGACGATAGGAGTCGGGAAAGTCAGCTGCACAATTCAAAGACAGAGAATAGTCGGCGAGCGCAGAGACATCGTCGTCCCCTCGCGCGGTGACCACGGCGCGCACGCGCCCCAGATGTTTACGATCAATCTCGCGTAGCAGGTCGAGCTCGTACCCCCGGCGGCGCGCCTCGCTCGATAGAAAAGCCACAAACAAGGTTTGTCCGTCTACGCTCGACATCGGCCCGTGGCGTAGTCCGAGCGGCGTCTCGGCCAAAGTCGTGACTTTACCCGCGCTGAGTTCGACAACTTTCAGCGCGGACTCGTCGGCCACGGCTCGCAGAACTCCCGACCCAACAAAACAGGTGCGCGTGCACCCCAGCAATGTAATGGCGGCAGCAGTTTCGGCTGCCTGGGGCAGGAACCGCCGCCCGGTCGCGGACAACTCTGCAACCACATCCCCGAACTGCGCAAGGTCTTCCAGATGACCCACGCACTGCCCGGCTAGAACCATATTGCTGAACGAACTGGTCATAGCCAGGCCGCGGTCGTTCACGGATTCGTCCAGCACCAGCGCCAGAGCCCGGTCCGCATTCCGCAAGCACAGTTGCGCCATTGGGCCCTGCTGATTGCAGGTAATAACCAGATGCTTTATTTGCCGGTGCTGGTCGAGTGCCCGCTCTAACAGCGCCACGCCCTCCGGGCTTTCGCCGGACCGGGAAAACGAAATCCAGAGATATTCCCTTCCCGGAAGGTGAAACTCCTCGAACTCAGTCAACAAGGTAGTACTCGGAATGGGCCAGACGTCGCAGCTCCAGCGCGAACGAAGCATCGGGGCCAGCGCCCGCCCCGTGTAATCCGACGTACCTGCGCCTACGAGATAAACGGTGGGCGACGAGGTGCTGCCGCGGCCGATTCCGGCGCGCCGCAGCATATCGTTCAATTCCGCACTATGCTGCCGACAGCGCTCGTACGTGTTGATCCAGGTGTCAGGCTGCTGCCATATCTCGTGCGGCGTGTGTTGCAGTCCCCGCTCGATTTTTTCCTGCTCCGGCAAATCCAGCAACGCGCGCAATGGGTCGCTCAACGGGGAATCTCCTTGGGCCAAGTCTATTACAATCCGACCCAGCTGAAAAGCATTCGAAAGAAAAAGAAATACCGTTCGGAAGGAAACGGTAGGAACTTCCAAGGCACAACTCTTAGGGCCGATTCCTCAGCCCGAAGTCACTTTCCTGAAACCACAGGTGGTTTTCCGGCAACTAATGGACCTGAGAAGTGTTTTCTCTTCGGAGGAGAACAGCATGAGCCGTGGTTCACAATCCCTGAGTTCCCTGCTCTTGGCAGCGGCGCTGGCTTCGTCATTCGCCGGAATCGCATGCGGCGCACACCATTCTTATCGCGTTTACGACCCTTATTACACCGACTATCACGTGTGGAACAACGACGAAGTGGTTTACTACAATCGCTGGGCGGATGAAACCCATCGCGACCCTCACCGCGATTTCCGCAAACTCCAGCCTCAAGAACAGAAGGATTATTGGACCTGGCGGCACAACCACGGCGACCACGCCGGAGATCGCGATCGTCACTAACAACCGAGCCAAGCTCTCAGCGCTGGAGTGCTCTGAGAGCCTGATCCGCGGTAGTCAGCCTCGCTCCAAGCTCTTCCAGTGCTGCGATTGTTTTCTTCCCGTCCTCGGGTTTCAGCGTTTCGATTGTGTCTTGCACTACTGCCACCCGCCGTCCTCGTTCCAGCAAACCCTTGACGGCGAAGCTCACGCAATACTCAGTCACCACCCCAAAGACAACAAACTCGGCGCGATTTCCAAGCCGCTGCACGAGAGCGTCCGCATGCCGGCTCTCAAAAATATTCAGCGTCTGTTTTTCCAATAAGATCTGCTGATATTTGGAGAGGTCTTGCGGCAGTTTCGCCTCCGCGTCATTCGCCACGCGCACAACTTTTTCCGTTAGCGCCTCGGGCACGAGTTCTGCCCCGGCTGTTCCCTTCACGCAGTGGGGCGGAAAGACTTTGAATTCAGGATCATCCGGCGTGTGAAAACATCCATGCGACACGAGAAATACCTGGCCCTCGCGCGCTGCATCGGTGAGGCGACGGATGTTTGGCAGCAGCTTTTCGGCGCCCGGTACGTACAGGTGTCCTCCCGGCAACATGAAGTCGGCCTGCACGTCCACTTCCCAGAATATGAAGTCTTGCGAAACCATGGCGCTCCTTCCGTGCGAAGGCCGAGCCTAACATTATTGCTTCGGCGCTGACAACGCCATCGCGCGGCTTCACCGCGAGAGCAACGTCGCGTATGATTTGCCAGTCGAAGACTTCCCGCGAAAACCGATCCCATGAGCCACGACGCTTCCACAACTTCTGCAAGCCCCAACAAACTGGTGATCCGCAACATCGGACTCCTCCTCAGCGGAGACCTCGAACACCCCTTCCTCGATGCTGACACAGTCGTCGCCATTGACGGCGTGATCCATGCCATCGGCAAACAGAAAGACATCGACACCGCTGGCGCCACCACCACGATCGATGCCAAAGGCACAGGCCTCGCTCCCGGATTGATCGACAGCCACGTACATCCCGTCTGCGGCGATTGGACGCCTCGCCAGAACCAACTCGGATGGATCGACAGCTGCTTGCACGGTGGCGTCACCACGATGGTTTCCGCCGGTGAAGTCCACACGCCCGGCCGCCCTAAAGATATCGTTGGCCTGAAGGCGATGGCTATTTTCGCGCAACGCGCCTTCCAGGCGTTTCGGCCCGGAGGCGTAAAGGTCTATGCCGGTGCGCCGGTTCTCGAACAAGGCATGGTCGAAGACGACTTCAAGGAACTCGCCGCTGCGGGCGTGAAGTTTCTCGGCGAGGTCGGTCTGGGCAGCGTCAAAGATGGCGTGACCGGGCGCCGCATGGTGGCATGGGCCCGCAAGTATGGCATCCAGAGCACGATTCACACTGGAGGCCCTTCGATCCCGGGCTCCAGCCTCATCGACAAAGATATGGTCCTAGAAACCGATGCCGACGTCATCGGCCACGTCAACGGAGGCCACACTGCCCTTCCCGACGACCAGATCGTCGCCCTGTGCGAACGTTCGCCCCGCGCCCTGGAAATCGTTCACAACGGCAACGAGCGGGCGGGATTGCTCGCCCTGCGGACGGCGAAAGAACTGAAGCAACTCCACCGCGTGATTCTCGGCACCGACTCTCCTGCCGGCTCCGGCGTTCAGCCGCTCGGCATTCTGCGCATGATCTCGATGCTGTCGTCACTCGGGGAAATCCCCGCAGAAGTGGCGATCTGCCTGGCCACAGGGAACACAGCCAAAATGCGCAGCCTCAATTGCGGCCTGATCGCCGCCGGACGCGAAGCGACCTTCGTTTTCCTCGACACGGCGCAGCAGTCCGCCGGCAAGAACCTGCTCGACAGCATTCAAAAAGGAGATTTGGCCGGCATCGGAATGGTGATCACCGACGGTGCAGTCAGCATCCAGCGCAGTCGCAACACACCGCCAGCTACTCGTGTGCCGGAGGTCGTCCATGCATAGACGCACAATGATTCTCGCGGTGTGGTTCACCATGCTGTCGACGTCACTGCTCGCGCAAGCGCCGATCCCGGACTGGTGCCGCGCACTCCCGCGCCCAGAATACAAGTCTCTCGAACGCGTCCCTGTCTCCGATCCTTGGTTCGAGGTCTACAAGCCCGCTTCCGGCGTTTTCGCCATCTACGAACCGCATCAAGCTGAAGAGACCATCGCCTATCTGATTGTCGGGGATAAGAAAGCTCTGCTCTTCGACACCGGCATGGGCATCAGCGACATCAAGAAGGTCACCGCCGAACTCACGAAGCTCCCGATCATCGTGCTGAACTCGCACACGCACGACGACCACGTCGGCGGCAACTGGGAATTCACCACGGTCTACGGAATGGACACTGACTTTACGCGCAAGAACGCGGAAGGCTCGCACGAAGACGCACAAGCCGAAATCACTCCCGATCAGATCTGCGGCATACTACCGAAAGGATTCGATCCGAAAGCCTACGCAACTCGCCCGTGGAAGATCACAGCCTACATTCACGACGGAGACCGCTTCGATCTGGGCGGCCGCACTTTGGAGGTCATGGCCACACCGGGCCACACGCCCGACGCCATTTCCCTGATAGATCGCGCCCACGGCCTGCTCTTCACCGGCGACACTTACTATCCCGCAGCTATCTGGCTCTACCGCCCCGAAACCGACCTCGATGCCTACGCCAAATCCATTCGCCGCCTGGCTGCACTAGCCCCGCAAATCAAGTTGGTTCTGGGCGCACACAACATTCCCGTAGCCCAGCCTTCGGTGCTCCCGCGACTCGTGGCGGCGTTCGACGCCGTGCGGGCGGAGAAGGTCGCTGCCTCGCCGGAGTCTGCCGGCAAAGTCCTCTACAAAGTAGATGATATTTCTTTCCTGATGCGTGCGCCGTCCACGCACTGATCGAGAGGACTACCGCAACCCGTCTTCGCCTTTGATCTGATCTTTCGTCAGCCCGCCGACTCGCGCCAGCGGACGCCCGCTGTCGGTCACTGCAATTGCCACCATGATCTCGTTCGCCCTCGGCGCATCATTCAGCCGCACTTCCATGCCATCGAAGTGACTGCGCACGAACGCGGCGTCCTTGTGTCCCAAAGGTATATCCAAGACCACCCCCATCCCACCGCGTTTCTTTGAAGAGGGAATCAGCGCAGCGCCCTTGCCCAACACTCGCCTCACCGGGGTCCCCAACTTCGGATGAAGAATCGCCGCGGCGTGTTCCAGTTCTCCGTTCTCACCGACCGCCGCCGCCTTGCCATAGCTCTCAGCCGACGGCCCCGGAATACCCAGCGCCGCAACCGCCCGTACCGTGAGCAATTCGCCAAGTTCCTCGCCAATCGCCATCAACTCCGAAAGATCCTCCACATATTTCCCCGCACACGGATTCTCAATTACGGCCACCGCCGCCGCCCGCCTCGTCGGCGGAGAAATCTCGCGGTCCATTTCGCGCCGCGTCTCTTCCACAAAAGTCGCAATCTTGCGAATCTTCGCTTTCATCGCAGTCCGTCTTCCCCCTTGATCTCCGCCGCCCTGAGCCCACCCACGCGGGCATGCACCCGAGCGCCAGTCGTCATCACCAGGGCCAGCAGAATCTCGTCCGCCCGCGGCGCATCATTCACTCCCACTTCCATGGCATCAAAATGACTGCGCACGTACGACGCGTTGATGTGGGTGATGGGCACATCCAGCCGCGTTCCGGGACCGCCAACTTTCTTCGTCGACGCTACAATGGCCTTCGCCCCGCCCAGCACCTCGCGCATGGCGTATCCGCCCGGCACATGCCACAACGCTCCGTGTTCGAGTTCTCCCGCGGATCCTACAATCGCGCCTTTACCGTAGCCCTCGACGACCTTGGGGTCTCCACCCAACGCGGCTACCAACGTCCGCGCCATCTCCAAACCGAGCGGCTTCAGGTCGTCCATGAATCCTTCGATGTCCTCGACATACGCCCCCGCGAACGGATTTCGAATGACGGCAATTGCTGCGGCGCGGCGCAATGGCTTTCCCGCTACCGGCCCTCCTTCGTGAAATATCTCTTCCACGCAGGTTAGTTTCTTTCTCATCACAACTTCAGGCATGAGCCAGGATCCTTTCGCGCGCGGGACTCGTAATCATTCTCGATTCTCCGATTTCTCCAACCAAACGCGTTTCTCCTTGCAGACTCAGCGCTCCCGCCCGGATCAGCCCCATTCTCAGCAATCGCTCCGCGACCCGCGCACCCGCCTCTAACGCTTGATTCACGTCCTGCGACGTCAACTCGCCCACCGATTGCGTAACCGGTCGTCGCCCAAGATCGGTGTCGGACGCGAGCTCGCAAGCAGCAACTCGCAGAACCGCGGGATGACCCGGCAGGTCGACCGCATTCGCAAGGATGGTGGCAGCCGCGTCGGCCGCGGCAGCGCGGTCCGCCAGCACCGTCACTGCGTCCGCGATTCCCAAGGAAAAGCTGCGGCCCCGCCAGCCGCTGGTCGCAATACCGCGTACTGGATCGGCCGCATGCACGGTCGTCGTTCCCAGCAATGAGGGACGGTCCGGGCGCTCCACCATCCCGACTACAAATCTTTCACTCGGACTTAGGTGAAGGGCGATGTCGCCGCCATCGTTGACATACGCGGAGGACAGCTCCGCCGCCGAAACCATCGCGGCCAGAATCTCCTCCGCCACCGCGCCGGCCACCGCCGCCATGGGCGTGATGAAGTATTCCGTAGCGTAAGGCATCACGGCCGCCACCATCCTCCGCGCCACCGCACCGTGAGGCCACGCCGCTTCCGGAGAGCAGGGCCGCCGCAAAAACGAAAGCTCGCTGCACAACTCGTCGAGAACTGTCACGAATCGTGATCCGGCAGACTGGTAGGTAGCCTCGATTTCGCCTGGCCGACCAAATGCCTCCACGATCAGGTCGATCGGTCCATCGTGAAGATGCAGCCGCCGTCCATCAGGTAGCATCCGGATCTGTTCGCGGTGATTCATCGTTTCTTCGTCTCCGATTCCAGAGGCCATGGATTATCAACCCGTGCCGTCAATCGCTTCCGGCCTTCATCTTTCACGGCAATCGAGCTCAGCGGACGCACATGTTCCATATACCCGCCTAACGCAGCATAGTCCCGCAGCCTCAACGTGAATTCAATCGGAGCGACCAGCGCCGGAGTCGGCACATATCCAAATGCATTCTGCGGCATCCGCGTCACGTCGGCCATGAAAGTGATGCCGCCGCCCGGCCACACATACACCGGTGCGCCTCCACAAGTTACTCGAGTGAGTGCGTCGCGCACCGAGTGCGTTAGCTTCACCGGATTCTCAGTTACACCCGCCCGCAACGATCCTCCCGCTCCCGCCATGAACAGGACCGTGCACAGAGCCGGTTCGCAATTCTCCTTGATGCGCGCCACCGATTGGCTCAAATCGGCCGGCAATTCTTTTTCTCGCGGCTTGAGATCGTCGTCCAGTTCGAAATAGCCGTAGTGCTCACCGGTCGTGCTTACCATCAGCAAGCGCAAACCCGGCCACGCTTTCTTCGCGTTGAACTTCCCGAGAATCGTGAGCGGATCTTCAATATCGGTACCGCCCCACGACGTTCCTGGTTCCGCAACTTGAAAATATCGTCCCGGCGTGGACCGTCTACCCTTCAGCTTGATTCCGGTCTCCGGCACGCCCAGCAACTTTCCCGCCTGATGCTCCGACAGCACACCTGTAATGTGATCATCGACCACCACCACGTCATCCACTTTGCCGAACCATTGCTTGGCGAACATCCCAATCGTCGCCGAACCGCAGCCGACGCGCATGCGCTCTTCCTGCGCTCCGTCGACAATCGGCGGCTTTCCCGCCTGCACCACGACCCTTGCACCGTCATCGATCTTCAATTCCGCCGCCTTGCCGTTGCACAGGTTAAGGAGCGCATCGCAGGTGGCAGTACCTTCCTTCCGGCTGCCTCCAGTCAAATGCCGTACGCCTCCCAGCGATAACATCTGCGATCCGTACTCGCTGGTAGTCACATGCCCGACCGCCTCCCCCTGCGCCCGCACCGTGCTGCATTCCGCGCCCAGATGACGATCGGTATCGATCTTCACTTTCACGCCGCAGTAGCTGAAGATTCCCTCCGTCACCACCGTGACCATATCAATGCCTTCCACCTGTGACGAAATAATAAACGGCGCCGGCTTGTAATCCGGATACGTCGTGCCCGCCCCGATCGCGGTCACAAAGGTCTCGCCGTGGCTGACCAGCGTGCCGTCCCAATCGCGGCCACGCTCGAGAAACGGCACCACCGACTCTCCGCGCTCTAGCGCCCGATCCAGCACGATGTGCGGATCGAGCCGCACCAACTTGCCTTCATGATTGCCGTAGCGATCGCACGACCCCGTGCGGCCTGGCTTGATGTAGCACAGCACGGGGCACGCATCGCAGCGGATGGCGTCGTCAGCCACGAGTGCCTCCGTTGGTCTTCGCGAGAATGGCCGCACGCACCCGGTCCGGTGTCGCGGGAACTTTATGGATACGGACTCCAATTGCATCATGAATCGCGTTGAGAATCGCGGGGGCCGTGGGGATCACCGCCTGCTCGCCGATTCCCTTTGCTCCAAACGGCCCGATGGAAGACGGGTCTTCAATCAAAATCGATTCCACGGGAGGAACGTCCCCAGCCGACGGAATCAGATAGTCGTGCAGATTCTCGCCCTTGCCCGGAAAGAATTCTTCCATCAAAGCCATGCCCACACCCTGCGCGACGCCGCCCTCGATCTGTCCTTCGATCAACGTCGGATTAATGGCGCGCCCCACGTCGTGCGCGGCGGTCACCTTCAGCACCCGCACCGTGCCCAACTCCACGTCGACTTCAATCTCTGCCAGGTGCGCGCCGAAGCCGAATACCGCGTACGGACTTCCCT
>Ga0209839_10001192_pt1 | contig 13435 bp, 7 predicted proteins | sample OrgsoiDNA2013050_FD_185800 | JGI IMG/M metagenome (GOLD analysis project Ga0209839, IMG submission 185800) | Permafrost soil microbial communities from the Arctic, to analyse light accelerated degradation of dissolved organic matter (DOM) -... | ecosystem: Environmental > Terrestrial > Soil >... | reverse complement strand
CATACCGGCGGCGCCAGGTCATCACGCCATCCTGAGAGCTGATCGGCCCGGGCCGGAGCGAAGGGGTTACCCGCCCCGTCTGGCCGGGCATGATCAGCGAATGCTAGGAGGAGGATGCGGTGGGCGTTGTGAGCCGGTCATGGGATGGCGCTGTGAACGCCGGGAAAGATCCCGCTGAGCTCCGGCACGCCCTGGGCGTGCCGATCATGCCCGAGTCGCTTGAGCGCGCGCTGACGCATCGTTCGTATGCGTACGAGAACGCCAACCCCCCCACCAACGAGCGGCTGGAGTTCCTCGGCGATTCGGTGCTCGGCCTCGTCGTGACCGACGCGCTGTTCCGCGGCTATCCGAACCTGCCCGAGGGCCAGCTGGCCAAGCTTCGCGCCGCGGTGGTCCAGATGGGTGCGCTCGCCGAGGTGGCGCGGGAGCTCGACCTAGGTTCCTACGTCCGGCTCGGCCGGGGCGAGCAGGTGACCGGCGGCCGGAATAAGTCCTCGATCCTGGCCGACACGCTGGAGGCGGTCATCGGCGCGGTGTACATCGACTGCGGCCTGGCCGAGGCCAGCGCGCTGGTGCACCGGCTGTTCGACCCGGTCATGGCCCGGTCGGCCCGGCTGGGCGCCGGGCTTGACTGGAAGACGTCGCTGCAGGAGCTCACCGCTGCTCACCTGCTCGGCGTCCCCGAGTACCAGGTGGAGGAGAGCGGGCCGGACCACCAGAAATCGTTCCACGCCGTGGTCCGGGTGGGCGGCCGGGTTCTTGGCTCCGGCCAGGGGCGCTCGAAGAAGGCCGCCGAACAGCAGGCGGCCGAGGCGGCCTGGAACGCGATCACGGCTGAGGTGGCCGGCCAGCCCACCTCCGGCTACGACAGCAAAGACGACGACGGGGGGCAGGCACCCGGTCCCGCGCCGGAGGCGTGAGCCGTGCCCGAACTGCCCGAGGTCGAAACGGTCCGCCGTGGCCTGGAACGTCATGTGGTGGGCCGCCCCATCGAGGCCGTCCGCGTGCTGCATGCTCGCGCGGTCCGCAGGCAGCTGGCCGGGGCCGCGGAGTTCGAGACCGCCCTGGCCGGACGCACCCTGGACAGCGCCAGGCGCCGGGGCAAGTACTTGTGGATGTCGGTCGGCGAGGACGCCTTGCTGGCGCATCTGGGCATGAGCGGGCAACTGCTCGTGGGCGAGCCGGACCGGCCGCTGTCACCGCACGTCAGGATCTGGTTCAGCTTCAAAGATGAGGGTCCGGACCTGCGCTTCACCGATCAGCGGACGTTCGGCCACATGTGCGTGGTGCGAGACGGCGCCGAACTTCCCGGCCCGATCGCGCACATCGCCCCCGACCCGTTCGATCCGGCCTTCGATCCGGCCCTGCTGGCCCGGCGGCTGCGCCGCCGGCGCACCGGGGTCAAGCGCGCGCTGCTCGACCAGTCGCTGGTCAGCGGCGTCGGGAACATCTACGCGGACGAGGCGCTCTGGCGGGCCCGGCTGCACTGGGCTAGGCCCACCGAGACCCTGAACGGCCCGGAGATCAGCCGGCTGCTCACCGCGGTCCGCGAGGTGCTCGGCGAGGCGCTGGCCGCCGGCGGCACCTCGTTCGACGACATGTACGTCAACGTCAACGGGGAGAGCGGGTACTTCGAGCGGTCGCTCGCCGTCTACGGACGGGAAGGCTTTCCGTGCCTGCGGTGCGGCACTCCGGTCCGGCGGGACTCGTTCATGAACCGGTCCGCGTACAGCTGTCCTGGCTGCCAGCCCAGGCCCCGCCGGGGCCGCTGGTAGTCCGGGGTAGCCGGATCCGGGGCGGCAGGCCCGGTAAGCCGGTACAATGAAATCGTTTGTTACAGAAGATTGGACCGGTGCAGGCACGCGACTTGACCAGCAAACGCCAAGGTGAGAAACTAGTTGTCGTTGGTTGCGCGCGCGAATCTCGCGCGTGCTTAAGTAAAGTGCCCACTCTGGTCACTCAGCGTGGAGGACCTTTTACAATGGCGAAGGCTCTATTTGGCCACGTCGGCGGTCCCGATCCCCGCATCGTTTCCGAGATGCGCCGCCTCCAGCAGCGAGTACGCGACCTGGAAGCCGAGCTTGTTCGGCTCCAGCAAGCGAATGACTCGCTGCCGGTTGAGGTTGCCCACGAGGACATGCTGGTCGCGGAACGCGAGCCCGCGCTCGTCTGACGAGCGCAGGCGGACGAGGCAAGACGACAAAGAACGAATCGGGGGCGCCTATGACGGCGCCCCTCTTCGTTATATATCTGCCCGTGATATGTCATTAGTCACACGGGCATCGAAGGCGTGGTATCGGCGCCGAAGGCCCCATTCGGGCCTTCGGCGGCTCATACCTGCCCGTTTCAGGTATCCGGGTCCGCCCGTCGCGGCCCTCCCCGGCCCTGAGCTGCGGCGTGCCCGGCGGCGGCACGCGATCCGGCTGCAGTTCCCTGTCCCGCGCGCCGCGGGACGGTAAGGTGCGTGGAGCACAGCTCAGCCATCAGGGAGGAGGGGGGCTGCCCGTGTACCTGAAGAGCCTCACCCTGCGCGGCTTCAAGTCGTTCGCCTCCGCTACCTCGCTCCGCCTCGAGCCCGGCATCACCTGCGTCGTCGGCCCGAACGGCTCAGGCAAGTCCAACATCGTCGACGCCCTGTCCTGGGTGATGGGTGAGCAGGGGGCCAAGTCCCTGCGCGGCGGCAAGATGGAAGATGTCGTCTTCGCGGGCACCACCTCGCGGCCGCCGCTGGGCCGGGCCGAGGTGACACTCACCATCGACAACAGCGACGGCGCGCTGCCCATCGAGTACGCCGAAGTCACGATCAGCCGCCTGATGTTCCGGTCCGGGCAGAGCGAGTACGCCATCAACGGCGATCACTGCCGCCTGCTCGACGTGCAGGATCTGCTGTCCGACTCCGGCCTGGGCCGGGAGATGCACGTGATCGTCGGGCAGGGGCAGCTCGATCAGATCCTGCACGCCGGACCCGAGGCCAGGCGGGCCCTGATCGAAGAAGCGGCCGGCGTGCTCAAGCACCGCAAGCGCAAGGAAAAGGCGCTGCGCAAGCTCGAGGCGATGCAGGCCAACCTGACCCGGCTGGTCGACCTCACCGCCGAGCTCGGCCGCAGGCTCAAGCCGCTGGGCCGGCAGGCCGAGGTGGCCAGGAAGGCGGCCGTCATCCAGGCCGAGCTGCGGGACGCCCGGCTCAGGCTGCTGGCCGACGACTACGTGACGCTGGCCGCGGACCTGGCCAGGGATAAGGCGGACGAGGCGGCCGTGCTGGCCCGGCGCGCCGCCCTGGAGCAGGAGGTGGCCCAGGCCCGGGCCGTGGAAGCCGAGCTCGACCAGGCCGCCCAGCAGGCCTCGGCTACCCTGGCCCGCACCCAGGAGACCTGGTTCGCGCTGTCCTCGCTGGCCGAGCGGCTGCGCGGGACGCAGAGCCTGGCCGCGCAGCGGCACCGGCTGCTGACCGAGGCGATCGAGCCGGAGCGTCCCGGCCGCGACCCCGACGAGCTGGACCGGCAGGCCGCCGAGCTCCGGGAAGAAGAAGACGTGCTGACCATCCGGCTGGACGCGGGCCGTGAGGTCCTGTCCGCCGCGATCGCGCAGCGCACCGCGGCCGAGGCGGAGCTCACCGCGACCGAACGCCAGCTCGCCGAGGGGGCCAGGACCGCCGCCGCCCGCGCCGAACGGGTCGCCCGGCTGCGCGCGCAGGCCGGCGCCGCCGACAGCCGCAGCGTGGCCGCGCAGGAGGAGATGGACCGCCTCGAGGTCTCGGCCGCCGAGGCCGGCCAGCGGGCCACCCGGGCGCAAGCCGAGTACGAGCAGGTCCAGGAGCTGACCGGCGGCCGGGACGAAGACCGTAGCGGGCTGGCCGCCGCGCACGCCGAAGCCGTCGAGATCCTTTCCGGATATGCCGAACGGACTAAGGTGCTCCGGGCCACCGAACGCGAATCCGCCCGTGAGCTGGCCGCGCTGCGGGCCCGGGCGGACGCCCTGGCCGAAGCGGTCCGCCGTGGCGCCGACGCCTCCGCGGCGCTGCTCGCCGACCCGGCCCGCTTCGGCGGCGTGCTCGGTTCGTTCGCCGCCCGGCTGAAGGTCGCGGAGGGATCCGAGGTCGCGGTGGCCGCGGCCCTGGGCGCCGCCGCCGACGCGGTGGCGGTCATTCACCTGGAGGCCGCCGCCGAGATCCTGTCCACCCTGCGCCGCGACGACGCCGGCAGCGCCGGCCTGGTCATCGCCGCCCCAGCCGCCCCCAACTCCCCAGCGACCCCCAACTCCCCAGCGACCCCCAACTCCCCAGCCGCCCCGCAAGGCACGGTCCGGGCGGCCACGCTGGTGAGCGGCCCGGACGGGCTGGGCGAGGTCGCCGCCGAGCTGCTCCGCGACGTGGTGGTGACGGCTGACCTGGCGCACGCACGCCGGATCGTTCGGGAAAATCCTGAGCTGAAGGCGGTGACCCGCGGCGGGGATGTGCTCGGATCGCACTGGGCGCACGGCGGCGGCGCGCGGCCGCAGAGCCTGCTCGAGCTCCGGGCGGCGGCCGACGAGGCGGCGGCCGGGCTGGCCGAAGCGGAGCGGCGGTGCGACGAGGCGGCCGGGCAGCTGGCGGCGGCGGCGCAGGCCGAAGAGGCCGCCCGCCAGTCGGTCGCGGACACGCTCGCGCGCCGGCACGAGGCGGACGCGGCGGCGGCGGAGATCTCCGGGCGGCTCGGCCGGCTGGCGGGCGCGGCCCGGGCCGCTCGGGACGAGGCCGGCCGGCTGGACGCCGCCATCACCGCGGCCCGGCTGGCGGCCGAGAAGGACCTCGCCAAGCTGGAGCAGCTCAGGAACGACCTGGACGCCGCCGAGGCCGCGGCGCAGGAGCCGTCGGAGCTGCCCGAGGAGGCCGACTGGCGGCGCGAGGATCTCGCCGAACGCTGCACCGCGGCGCGGAACGCCGAGATGGAAGCCAGGCTCGAGGTCAGGACCGCGGAAGAGCGGCTGCGCTCGATCGCCGGCCGGGCCGACGCGCTGGCCGCCACGGCGGCCGCGGAACGTCAGTCCCGCCAGCAAGCGGCGCGGCGGCGCGCGCAGCGGGCCACCGACGCCGCTGTGGCCCGCGCGGTCGCGCTGGGGGCCGGTTACGCGGTCGAGGCGGCCGAGCAGTCGGTCAGCCAGGCCCTGGCCCGGCGGGCGCAGGCGGAGGCGGCGAGCGCCGGCGGCGCGACCGAGCTCAAGGCGGTCCGGGCCCGGGTCCGGACCCTGGCCGCCGACCTGGACACGGTGGTGAACACCGCGCACGGCACCGAGATCGCCCGGGCCGAGCACCGGCTCCGGCTGGCCCAGCTCGCCGAGCACGCCCTGGAGGAGTTCGGGGTCGAGGCGGACGCCCTGGTCGCCGAGTACGGCCCCGAGGTGCCGGTGCCGGTGATCGGCGACGAGGCCGCGCTGCCTTCGCGCTATGACCGGACCGCCGCCGAGCGCCGGCTCGCCGACGCGCAGCGTCAGCTCGACCGGCTCGGCAAGGTCAACCCGCTGGCCCTGGAGGAGTACGAGGCGCTGACCGAACGGCACACCTTCCTGGCCACCCAGCTGGACGATCTGCGCAAGACCCGGCGGGACCTGCTCATCGTGGTCAAGGAGGTCGACGACCGGGTGCAGGAGGTGTTCGCCTCGGCGTACGCCGACACCGCGCGGGAGTTTGAGCAGCTGTTCGGCCGGCTGTTCCCTGGCGGGCAGGGCAACCTGGTGCTGACCGAGCCGGACGACATGCTGGCCACCGGGATCGAGATCGAGGCGCGGCCGCCGGGCAAGAAGGTCAAGCGGCTGTCGCTGCTGTCCGGCGGCGAACGGTCGCTGACGGCCATCGCGTACCTGTTCGCGATCTTCAAGGCTCGCCCGTCGCCGTTCTACGTGCTCGACGAGGTGGAAGCGGCGCTGGACGACACGAACCTGCAGCGCCTGCTTACGATCTTCGAGGAACTGCGGGAGAGCTCGCAGCTGATCATCATCACCCACCAGCGCCGCACGATGGAATGCGCCGACGCCCTCTACGGCATCACCATGCGCGGCGACGGCGTCTCCACCGTGATCAGCCAGCAGCTAGCCACCCGCCAGCCCGCCTGAACCCACATCGTGCGTCACACGCAGGAGCGCGGGCTGGCGGTAAGTTGGGCGGACATACACCCGCGCGCCGCTGCCGCCGCGACCCGGACCGGCTCGACCCCCGCCAGATGCGACGCATCGCGGGGTCTGGGAGACTGAGAGCCTGATGGAATACGTAATTCTGATTATCGTCATCGCCGTCCTGGCGGTCATCGCCGGCGGATGGCTGCTGTTCATGCGGCCGCGCCGGGGACGCGGCGCGGCCGCGCCGTCCACCCCGCCCCCGGCCGCTCCGACGTCCTCGCCGCCAGGCGGCGCCGTCGAGCCGTCCACCGAAAACGCCGCGCCCGGCCAGGCCGCGACCGCCACCGGGGTGCTCGATATCGAGCGGCCCCCGCCGTCGGCGGGGCGGATGGTGCGGCTGCGGGCCCGGCTGGCCCGGTCGCAGGGTTCGGTGGGCTCGGCCCTGCTGAGCCTGCTGTCCAGGGACCGGCTGGACGAGGAGACCTGGGACGAGATCGAAGAGGTGCTCATCACCGCCGACGTGGGCGTGGCCCCGGCCCGGGTGATGGTCGATGACCTGCGGACCAAGGTGAAGGTGCTGGGCGCGCGCGGGCCTGCCGAGGTGCGTGCGCTGCTGCGCGCCGAACTGCTCAGCCAGATCGGCGAGGATGACGACCGGTCGCTGCGCACCACGCCCCGTAACGGGCTGCCCGCGGTGGTGCTCATGGTCGGCGTGAACGGCACCGGGAAGACGACGACCTGCGGGAAGCTGGCCCGGGCGCTGATCGGGGACGGGCGCACCGTGCTGCTCGGCGCGGCCGACACGTTCCGCGCGGCGGCGGCTGGCCAGCTGCAGACGTGGGGCGAGCGGGTGGGCGCCGAGACGGTCCGGGCCGACCGGGAGGGGGCCGACCCGGCCAGCGTGGCGTTCGAGGCGGTCAGCCGGGGCATCGAGAAAGGCGTCGACGTGGTGATCGTGGACACCGCAGGCCGCCTGCACACCAAGGTTGACCTGATGGATGAGCTCGGCAAGGTCAAGCGCGTGGTGGAGAAGAAGACCACGGTCGATGAGGTGCTGCTGGTGCTCGACGCCACCACCGGGCAGAACGGTCTGCGCCAGGCCCGGGTGTTCGCCGAGGTGGTCGACGTCACCGGCGTGGTGCTGACCAAACTGGACGGGACGGCTAAGGGCGGCATCGTCATCGCCGTGCAGCGTGAGACCGGCGTTCCGGTCAAGCTCGTGGGCCTCGGCGAAGGGCCCGATGACCTGGCCCCGTTCGACCCGGGCGCGTTCGTGGACGCGATCCTGGGCTGAGATCATCCGGCTGGCCTATCCGGCGGTCCCCGGGCGTGGAAACATGCTTGTAACAACCACCCCTGGTGTTTCACGCTGTCGACACACACCGGTAGATCTGACGAAACCTCAGCAGCGGATGGTCTGTACAGGACTTCGAAGGGACACCTCAGATGAAGCTCATCACCGCTGTCATCAAGCCGTTCAAGCTGGACGACGTCAAGGCCGCGCTGCAGGCTTTCGGCGTCCACGGCATGACCGTCACTGAAGCGAGCGGGTACGGCAGGCAGCGCGGTCACACGGAGGTGTACCGCGGGGCTGAGTATCAGGTCGACCTGGTGCCGAAGGTCCGGGTTGAGATCTTGTGCGATGACGAGGACGCCGACGACCTGATCGGCGTGGTGGTCAAGGCGGCGCAGACCGGACGGATCGGCGACGGGAAGGTCTGGTCGGTTCCGGTCGAGACAATCGTCCGGGTGCGGACCGGCGAACGCGGGCCGGACGCGATCTTACCGGCATCTTATGAGCGGTCCGGGGGACGCGTGCAAGCTATGACCTCGTTTGCTGCGGATCGTGCTCGCCGGACTACGCAGGTCGATCGATGGCTGGCGGAACTCCTTGGTGCCGAGGCCGGGGTGGCCTTGGTGGCGGTCGGCGGGTACGGGCGTAAGGAACTGCTGCCTCGCAGCGACCTGGACGTGCTGCTGCTGCACGGCGGCCGCGACGACATCGCGGGCATCGCGGACCGGATCTGGTATCCGGTCTGGGACTCCGGTGCCGAACTCGACCACGCGGTCCGTACCGTGCCGCAGGCCAGGAGGATGGCGCGGGCCGACCTGAAGGTCGCGCTCGGGCTGCTGTCCGCCCGGCACGTGGCCGGCGACCCCGATCTGACCGAACGGCTCAGGGCCGGCGCCCTGGAGGACTGGCGGTCCGCCGCGCCCACCCGGCTGGCCGAACTGCACGCCGCTCACGACGAACGCACCAGGACCAGCGGTGAGCTGGCCTTCTTGCTCGAGCCCGACCTGAAGGAGGCCCGGGGCGGGCTGCGGGACGTGCACGCGATCCAGGCGGTGGCGGCCGCGTGGGTGGCGCCCGCGCCGGGACCCAAGGTCCGCACGGCTTACGAGCAGATTCTTGACGCCAGGCACGCGCTGCACGAGGTCACCGGGCGGCGCCTGGACCGGCTCGTGCTCGAGGAACAGGACGAAGTGGCCCGCGCGCTCGGGCTGCTCGACGGGGACGTGCTGCTGCGGATGCTGGCGGGTGCCGCGCGTACCGTCGCCTACGCGGTCGATCATGCCTTCCGCCAGGCGGACCGGCTCCGCGGGCGGCGGCTGCGCCGCCGTCGCGCCGAGCGCCGGCCGCTGGCCGACGGAGTGGTGGAACAGGACGGCGAGGTGGTGCTGGCCCGGGTGGCCGATCCGGCCCGCGATCCGGCCCTCGTGCTGCGCGCGGCCGCCGCGGCCGCGCAGGCCGGCCTGCCACTGGCGCCGCGGACGCTGGACCGGCTGACCGAATGCCCGCCGCTGCCTGTCCCCTGGCCGGCCGCCGCCCGTGACTCGCTGCTCGCGCTGCTCGGGGCCGGCCAGGCCGCGGTCAGCGTGTGGGAGGCGCTGGACACCGAAGGCCTGGTGACCGCGCTGATCCCGGACTGGGAGCGGGTCAGGAACCGGCCGCAGCGTAACCCGCTGCACACCTTCACCGTGGACCGTCACCTGGCCGAGGCGGCCGCGCACGCCGCCGCGCTGACCCGCGAGGTGGCCCGGCCCGACCTGCTGCTGCTCGCGGCGCTGCTGCATGACATCGGCAAGGGCTGGCCGGGTGATCACAGCGTCACCGGCGAGGTGGTGGCGCGGGACGTCGGCCGGCGGATGGGCCTGCCCGCGGCGGACGTGGACCTGGTTGCCTCGGCTGTCCGGCTGCACCTGCTGCTGCCGATGGTGGCCACCCGCCGTGACCTGGACGACCCGGTCACGGTCAAGCAGGTGGCGACGGCCGTGCGCAGCCGGGCGCTGCTCGAGCTGCTGCACGCCCTGGCCATCTGCGACGGGCTGGCCACCGGGCCCGCGGCGTGGAACGACTGGAAGGCCACCCTGGTCGCGGACCTGGTGCGGCGGGTGGAGTCCGTGCTGGACGGCGACCCGATGCCCGCGCCCGCGCCGCTGCGCGAGGATCAGCTGGCGCTGGCCGCGGACGGTGACCCGGCCGCGACGGTGCGCGGATCCGAGGTCACCGTGGTCGCGCCGGACCGGCCTGGCCTGCTGTGGCGCGCCGCCGGGGTGCTGGCCTCGCACCGGCTCGCGGTCCGCAGCGCGAACGCCACGTCGGTCGGGACCACCGCGGTCACCGTGTTCGACGTGGAGCCCGAGTACGGCGACCCGCCGGACGCCACCTTGGTGGCCGCGGACCTGCGCCGGATGCTGATGGGACGGCTGGACGTCGAAGACCGGCTCGACCGCCGCGCGCGGGCCGTCCGGCCGCGCGCCGCGACGGTCCCGGCGCCCAAGGTGGTGCTGGTCGACGACGCTTCGGACACCGCGACGGTGGTGGAGGTGCGAGCCCACGACGCGCCGGGGCTGCTGTGGCGGGTCGGGCGGGCCCTGGGGGAATGCGGCCTGGACGTGCGGGCGGCCCGGGTGGAGACGCTCGGCGCCGAGGTGGTGGACGTGTTCTACGTGACCGACAGCGACGGCAAACCGCTGGCCGGTGAGGATCTGCGTCGCGCCACCGTGCACTCCGTGCTGGCCGCGCTCGGGGATTTAGCCCCGTCCGGCGAGTTCGCAGCCAGCCAGACCCGGGTACCACGGACCGTTCGGTAGCCTGGTGTTGTGTTTGACACCCTATCTGACCGGTTGACGCAGGTTTTTTCTTCGCTGCGTGGCCGAGGACGCCTGTCCGCGGCCGACATTGACGCGACGGCCCGGGAAATCCGGATCGCCCTGCTCGAAGCGGACGTCGCGCTGCCGGTCGTCAGGCAGTTCATCGCGCGGGTCAAGGAGCGGGCCGGCGGGGACGAAGTCTCCGCCGCGCTGAACCCGGCGCAGCAGGTCATCAAGATCGTGCACGAGGAGCTCGTCGGCATCCTGGGCGGCGAGACGCGGCGGCTGCGGTTCGCCAAGGTGCCGCCGACCGTGATCATGCTGGCGGGCCTGCAGGGCTCGGGTAAGACCACGCTGGCGGCCAAGCTCGCCTTGTGGCTCAAGGCCCAGGGCAACACCCCGATGCTGGTGGCCGCCGACCTGCAGCGGCCGAATGCGGTGCAGCAGCTCCAGATCCTCGGTGAGCGGGCCGGGGTGCCGGTCTACGCGCCGTTCCCCGGCAACGGCGTGGGCGACTCGGTGGCCGCCGCGCGGGACTCGCTGGAGGAGGCGAGGCGCCGCCAGCAGAACATGGTCATCATCGACACGGCGGGCCGGCTCGGCGTCGACGCGGAGATGATGGCGCAGGCGGTGGCCATCAGGGACGCCACCCAGCCGGACGAGATCATGTTCGTGGTCGACGCGATGATCGGCCAGGACGCGGTGGCGACCGCGCAGGCCTTCCTCGACGGGGTCGGCTACGACGGCGTCGTCCTGACCAAGCTCGACGGTGACGCCCGCGGCGGGGCCGCGCTGTCCATCGTGGAGCTGACCGGGCGTCCGATCATGTTCGCGTCCTCGGGGGAGAAGCTCGAGGACTTCGACGTGTTCCATCCGGACCGGATGGCGTCGCGGATCCTCGACATGGGCGACATCCTGACCCTGATCGAGCAGGCCGAGAAGACGTTCGACGCCGATCAGACCGCGTCGCTGGCCGGCCGGCTCGCTTCCGGCGAAGGCTTCACGCTCGAGGATTTCGTCGAGCAGCTGTCGATGGTGCGCAAGCTGGGCCCGATCGGGAACCTGCTCGGCATGCTGCCGGGCGCCGCCAAGAACCGGGAGCTGCTCTCCCAGGTCAACGACCGCGACCTGGACCGGGCGGAGGCGATTGTCCGGTCCATGACGCCGGAGGAGCGCCGCAACCCGAAGATCATCAACGGCTCCCGGCGGGCGCGCATCGCGGGCGGTTCCGGCGTCGCCATCGGCGAGGTCTCGCAGCTGGTCACGAACTTCTACGAGGGCCAGAAGCAGATGAAGGCGATGTTCAGCGGGGGTATGCCGGGCATGCCCGCGATGCCTGGGATGGGCGCGGCCCGGCGGGCGGCCACCAAGCCGGCCCGCAAGAAGGGCAAGAAGAAGGCGGCGCCGCGCAGCGGCGACCCGCGGCGTGCCGCCGAGATCGGCCGCGGCGCGGGCGCCTCGGGCGAGCCGGGTGCCCAGAGCGAAACGGCCCCGGCGCTCCCGCGCGGCCTGGGCGGCCTGGGCGGTCTGCCCGGTGGCCTGCCGGACGGGTTCCCCGAGAGCCTGGCCGATGGGCTGGCCAGCCTGCCGCCCGGCCTGAACTTCCCGTCCCCGGCGCAGGACAACGTGCCCGCCGCGTTCCGCGCCAACCCCAACGCCAAGCGCCGCAAGAAGAAATAGCGCCTGCCGTTCGCCTCACTCCGGGCTCATTCCGGGCTGAGCGCGCGGACCGTGTCGATGGTGTCCGCCTCGGCGGCGCTCTTGTCGTCGCGGTACCGCAGCACGCGGGCGAAGCGCAGCGCGAGGCCGCCGGGGTAGCGGGGGCTGCGCTGGACGCCGTCGAAGGCGATCTCCACGACGAGCTCGGGCCGGACGTAGACCGTGTACGCATCCCGGTGGTCTTCCAGTGCGAGCAGTCGCGTCGTCTGCCAGCTGAGCAGCTCATCGGTCAGGCCCTTGAACGTCTTGCCCAGCATGACGAAGCCGCCTGTGTCCGGATCCCGGGCGCCCAGGTGCAGGTTGGACAGCCAGCCGCGGCGCCGCCCGTGCCCCCATTCGACCGCGAGCACCACCAGGTCCAGGGTGTGCCTCGGCTTGACCTTGATCCACCCGGTGCCCCGGCGGCCCGCCGCGTACGGGGCGTCAAGCGCCTTGACCACCACGCCCTCGTGCCCGTGCGCGATCGCGTCAGCGAAGAACGCCGTCGCCTCTTGCACCGAGCCGGTGACCAGCCGGGGCGTGACCAGTTCGGGCGGCACCGCCCAGGTCAGCTCGGCGTGCCGCCGCCAGGCGGGCAGGTCGATCAGGTCCGCGCCGTCCAGGTGCAGCGCGTCGAACAGGAACACCGACAGCGGGACAGTGGCGGCTGGGCCCTGGCTGGCGGTGCGGGCCGCGGTGTCCTGGAATGGCAGTGGCCGGCCGTCCGCGCGCAGCGCGATCAGCTCGCCGTCCAGGACCGCCGCCCGGACCGGCAGCTTCGCCAGCGCCGCCACGACCTCGGGGAGCCTGCCGGTGATCTCATCCAGCGTCCTGGTGAACAGCCGCACGCTGCCCTGGTCCAGGTGGGCCTGGATCCTGATCCCGTCCAGCTTCCACTCCACCGCGCACTCCGCGTCGGCGCCGATCTTGGCCAGCGCGTCGGCGATATCCGGAGCGCTGGCCGCGAGCATCGGCCGCACCGGGCGCCCCACCTCCAGGCCGAACGCCGCCAGCGCGTCCCGCCCGCCCGCGAGTGCCGCCGCCGCCACCGCCCCGAGCGACCCGCACAGCATCATGGCCCGGCGCACCTCCGCCACCGGCACAGCGGCCGCCCGCGCGACCGCCTCGGTCATCACGCCCTCCAGCGCGCCCTGCCTGAGCTCACCGGACAGCAGGCCGTACAGGAACTGCTGCTCGTCCGCGGTGGCCCGGCCGAAGAGCTCGCTGACCAGCGCCTTACGCGCGGCGGCCGATCCCTTACCTGACACCGCGCCGATGGCGGAGAAGCCGGAGTCCACCTCGCTCAGCGTGAGCGTGGGCGTGTCCGCGGGCGGGAACCCGGCCTTCAGCGCGGCCCAGCCGACGCCGATCTGCCGCTGCGGCAGCTCTCCGGACAGATAGGCGACCGCGATCGGCACCTCCAGCGATCCGGCCTGGCGCAACGCGGCGGCGAGCGCCTCGATCTTGGCGTGCCGGGCGCTCGTCGTGGCCACCGCCCGCGACACCTCGGCGATCTCAGCTAGGAGCACGTCACCATTGTCGCAAGGAGCAC
>Ga0209839_10001191_pt1 | contig 13440 bp, 11 predicted proteins | sample OrgsoiDNA2013050_FD_185800 | JGI IMG/M metagenome (GOLD analysis project Ga0209839, IMG submission 185800) | Permafrost soil microbial communities from the Arctic, to analyse light accelerated degradation of dissolved organic matter (DOM) -... | ecosystem: Environmental > Terrestrial > Soil >... | reverse complement strand
GCAGTCGGGCAAGCCGCTCGTCATCATCGCGGAGGACGTCGAGGGCGAGGCCCTGGCGACGCTCATCGTGAACAAGATGCGCGGCCTGTTCAAGTCGGTTGCGGTCAAGGCCCCTGGTTTCGGTGACCGCCGCAAGGCCATGCTCGGCGACATCGCGATTCTCACCGGCGCTCAGGTCATCAGCGAGGAGCTGGGCCTGAAGCTGGAGAACGCCGACGTCGACGTGCTCGGCCGGGCGCGCAAGGTCGTCGTTACCAAGGACGAGACGACGATCGTGGACGGTGCCGGTGACGCGGACCAGATCGCGGGCCGCGTGAACCAGATCCGCACGGAGATCGACAACACCGACTCCGACTACGACCGCGAGAAGCTGCAGGAGCGGCTGGCCAAGCTGGCTGGCGGCGTCGCCGTCATCAAGGCCGGCGCAGCGACCGAGGTCGAGCTGAAGGAGCGGAAGCACCGCATCGAGGACGCCGTGCGCAACGCCAAGGCGGCCGTCGAGGAGGGCATCGTGCCCGGCGGTGGTGTGGCGCTGATCCAGGCCGGCAACAGCGCGTTCCAGAAGCTGGAGCTGACGGGCGACGAGTCCACCGGCGCGGCGATCGTTCGCCGGGCCCTGGAGGAGCCGCTCAAGCAGATCGCGATCAACGCCGGCCTCGAGGGCGGCGTCGTGGTGGAGAAGGTCAAGGGCCTCAAGCCCGGCCACGGCCTGAACGCCGCCACCGGTGAGTACGTGGACATGCTGAAGACCGGGATCAACGACCCCACGAAGGTCACCCGTTCGGCGCTGCAGAACGCATCGTCGATCGCCGGTCTGTTCCTCACCACCGAGGCAGTGATCGCCGAGAAGCCGGAGAAGGAGAAGGCTCCCGCCGCCCCGGGTGGCGGGGACATGGACTTCTAGTCCAGCCTTTACCGTCGAGGGCCCGGGGGGGTTCCCCCGGGCCCTCGTTTTTCGGCTCTTTGAGCTAAGCCGTCCGGCCAGGCCAGCCTCCGGTCAGGGGCTGGTAGGAGCCGGCCGGCCGGGTTCCGGGTATGCCGTCCGCTCCGCGGGCGGCTAGCCTAGGAGGCGTCCGTAGCATCGGATCGATCGCGGTATCTACCGTTTCGTCAGCTTTTCTATTCACGTGAGGTCTGCGCGTGCCTACCGGCAAGGTGAAGTGGTACGACTCCGAGAAGGGGTTTGGTTTCCTCGCCCGCGACGACGGGGGCGAGGTCTTCGTGCACTCGTCCGCCCTCCCCTCCGGGACCACCTCGCTGCGTCCCGGCCAGCGCGTGGAGTTCGGCGTCGCGGAGGGCCGCAAGGGGGCGCAGGCGCTGCAGGTACGGCTCCTCGAGCCGCCGCCCACGGTGGCCGTGAAGGTGGCCCGCAAGAACCCGGATGAGATGGTCGTGATCGTCGAGGACCTGATCAAGCTGCTGGACGGGGTGTCGAACACCTACCGGCGGGGCAAGCACCCGGACAGCCGCGACGCCAAGAAGATCGGCGCCGTGCTGCGGGCCGTCGCCGACGACGTAGAAGCCGGCTGAGGCCCGGGCTCGGGCCGTGCCGTCTGGTGCGCCCGTGCTCAGTTCCTGTGCGGCGGTGTCCCGGGCCGGTCCCTCGCGTCAGTCGGCCAGCGACGCGGTGGCCGGGCCGGTCAGCAGGCGGCGCCGTCGTGACAGCACCAGCAGCACGATGGCGCCGGCCAGGCCGGCCGCGCTGATCCACAGGCCGGTCGCCCCGCTGCCCGTGATCGAGACCAGCACGCCTGCGAGGCCGCCGGCCACCCAGGAGACCTGGTGGATCGTCTCGGATATGGCGAACGTGGAGGTCCGGGTCTGCTCCGAGACCTCCCGCTGCACCGTCGAGTCCAGGGCGAGCTTGGCCAGTACCGTCCCGACCGACGCCACGAAAGCGACGATCAGGGCCGTGCCCAGGCCGAAGAACACGGCGCACACGGCCGACGCCGCCGCGGACACGATCAGCACACTGAACGCCATCAGGTGCGGTACGCGGGAGCGGAACAGCGCACCGGCCGCGGTGCCGAGCAGGCCGCCCGCCGCCGCAGCGAAGACCAGCGCGCCGAGCGCGAGGTTCTGCGAGAAACCGTGAAAATGGGCGCCGCGCAGCAGGAACGCCAGGAAGAACACCATGAAGCCGGCGAACACGCGCACCGCCGCATTGGCCCATATCGCCTCGGCCACGATGGGCCCGGCCGCCCGCAGCCGCCCCCTCCCCTTCGGCCTGGCCGCCTGCGGCACCGGCGTTTCCTGCTGCGGCGCCGCATCCGGCGCGGCCTGGCCGCCCGGATGACGCGGCGCTGCGTCGCCCACATGGGGCGGGATGTTGTCGATGTGGTCGGGGACCCGGGCGCCGAGTACCGTGGCCCCCAGGTAGACCAGCGTGCCGATGCGCAGCACCCAGGGCGCTCCGGCCACGTGCTGGATGCCGAAGGCCACTGGCGCGGCGATCGTCGAGGCCAGCACGGCGCCCAGCCCGTTCCGTGCGTTGGCCGTGACCAGCGTGATCTCGGCCGGCAGCAGGCGCGGGGTCACCGAGCTGCGGGTGATGGCGTACGCCTTCTGCAGCACCAGGACGCCGAACGCCGCCGGGAAGAGCGTGACCGGATCACCGGTGACCGCGCCGGACATCGCCCAGCACAGCAGGCCGCGCGCCAGCAGGGTCCCCATCAGGATGTAGCGGCGGCCCTGCCGGACCCGGTCCAGCATGGGCCCGATGAAGGGTGCCAGCAGCGCAAACGGCGCCACGGTCAGGACCAGGTACAGCACGACCTGACTGCGGGCCTCGTGCAGTGACGTGTTGAAGAAGACGGTGCTGGCCAGGGCCACCGCAACGAAGGCATCACCCGCGCTGCCCGCCGCGGTCAGCTCGATCAGGCTCGACAGCCCGGTACGTCCCGCACCGGACGCGCCGCTCAGCCGGTGCACGAAGCGCCCCAGCCCCCGGCTGACTGAGGCGCCGGCGTGCCCGGCGGAACGGGCCGTGCGCCCGGTCGCCCGCCGTGCCTCCGCCAGTCCCATGCTCTTAGTATTCTTCGCGCCCGAGGATGCGGCGACCAGGGCCCAGCCCGAATTCCCCGATAGCTGGCCCATGCAGTCCGCCGGATGAGCGAGAATAGCTAATCGTGAGCCCAATCCGTGTCCGCAGCAAAGAGCCAGATCAGGCGTGCGCGGAAGCCGTTGGCCTGGCGCGTGCCGCACTGGAGGACGTCGGTGCCCAGCAGGTGGGCGAGCACCTCGGCATCGAGGTGGGCGGCGACCGGGTCGTCACCCACCTGTTCGAGTGTCTCGACCCCGCCTACCCCGGCTGGCGCTGGGCCGTGACCGTGACGCGCGCCTCGCGCGCCAAGAACGTCACGGTCGACGACAGCGCGCTGCTGCCGGGTCCCGACGCGATCCTGGCGCCTGCCTGGGTGCCCTGGCGTGACCGGCTGCAGCCCGGCGACGTCGGCGTAGGCGACCTGCTCCCGGCCCATGACGACGACGAACGGCTCGTTCCGATGGTGATGCTGGCCGGCGACGACGTGGTGGTCGACTGGTACGCCGACGGGCCGCCAGAGCCGCCGGATCCGCCCGGGGCGCGGGAGGCGCCCGGCCCGGCCTTCCCTGGCCGGGGTCGGATACTGTCCCCGGCCGGTCGCGACGAGACCGCCGAGCGCTGGTACGAAAGCGAGCACGGCCCGAGCACGCCGCTGGCCCGCGCCGCCCCGGCCACCTGCGCGAGCTGCGGCTTCTTCGTACCGCTCAGCGGCGTGCTCGGCCAGGTGTTCGGCGGCTGCGCGAATGCCTACGCCCCGGACGACGGCCGGATCGTTTCCGGCGACCACGGCTGCGGTGCGCACTCCGAATCGGCGCTGGCCGATACCCCCGGCCAGACCGTCATGCCGGTGATCGACGAGTTCGGCTACGACCTGGTGGACCTGCCGGGCGTCTCGCTGGACGAGACGGTCTTCGAGTCGTTCAGCGGCGGCGCCTGACCAGGCTCCGGGCCTGCTGACCGGGAGGCGCGGCGCTCGGCCGCGGTGGCCCTGCGGCGCTGCAGGTGCGGCACGTACCACAGGCCGAAAAACCCGAGCACCAGGCCGGTCGTGCAGGTCCAGACCCACCAGCGCTCCGCGGGCGGCAGGCTGTCCCGGATGATCAGGACGACGATGAGCGCGATGGCCCATCCGGCCGTGATGACGGCGGTGATCAGCCCGGCGTTTCCCTCCAGCGGAGGCGGCGGCGAGCGGCGCGGAGAAGCCACGAGAGCCAGGTTACGTGGCGTACGCGCCCCTGTGACGACTCGCGTGCCCCGATGTTCCCTGCCGCGCCCCGCGTCCGTGATGTACTTTGATCGTCCGGCCGCAGGCGCCCGTGGCCTGCTCGTGCGCGATAGGCGGTTTGCGGAATCCTCCGGCCCCGCATATCGTTAGCTAAAGTAATGACTTGGGCTAATGACTATGACAGTAACGCAGGCAAAGGCAGCGCAGACCAGGTCCGACGTGGGCCTGGCCACCGCGCTCCGGATCTCGGTCAGCCGGCTCGCGCGCCGGCTCCGGGTCGAACGCACCTCCCACGGCATGCCGGAGTCGGAGCTGTCCGACACGCAATTCGCCGCCCTTTCGGCGCTGGAGCGCCACTCGGCCATGACACCGGGCGCGCTCGCCGAGTACGAGAAGGTACAGCCGCCCTCGATGACCCGCGTCATCGCGGTTCTGGAGGAGCGCGGCCTGGTGATGCGGGCGCCGCACACGACCGACCGGCGCCAGGTCGTCCTGACCGTGACCGAGGAAGGCCGGGCCGCGGTGCTGCGGGCACGCCGGCGCCGGGACGAGTGGCTGGCCAAGCGGCTCAAGGAGCTCACCCCGCGGGAGCGGGCGACCCTGCGCGCCGCGGCGCCGATTCTGGAGAAGCTCAGCCAGTCCTGACTTCACCGGCAGCAGTCCTGACGTCCCCGGCAGCCGCGGACAGCGACACTCCGGGCCGGGTCGGCCGCAGCCGGATGTTCACCTCGCTGCGGACCCGCAACTACCGGCTCTTCGCGGCCGGCCAGATCGTCTCCAACAGCGGTACCTGGATGCAGCGGACCGCTCAGGACTGGCTGGTGCTGGAGGTGTCGCACGGCAGCGGTTCTGCGCTCGGCATCGCCGCCGGCCTGCAGTTCCTCCCGCTCCTGCTGTTCAGCCTCTGGGGCGGGGGCATCGCCGACCGGTTCCCCAAGCGCCGCATCCTGCTCATCACGCAAAGCCTCATGGGCGCTCTGGCGCTCGTCCTGGGCATCCTCGCGCTGACGGGAACGGTCCGACTGTGGCAGGTCTACCTGCTCGCGCTCGCCCTTGGCATGGTCACCGTGGTGGACAACCCGACCCGGCAGACCTTCGTGACTGAGATGGTCGGGCAGACCGACATGCCGAACGCGATCGCGCTCAACAGCGCCATCTTCAACCTGGCCCGGATCGCCGGCCCGGCCATCGCCGGGATCGTCATCGGCCTGGTCGGCACGCCCACCGCGTTCCTGGTCAACGCCGCTTCCTACGGCGCGGTGATCGTCGGGATGCTGCTGATGCGCCCGGGAGAGCTCCTGCCGATCAAGCGGGTGGCGCGGGCCAAGGGCCAGCTCCGGGAGGCGCTGAACTACCTCAGGGGAGCGCCGCGCATCTGGGTGCCGATGACGATGCTGTTCTTCGTCGCCACGTTCGGCATGAACTTTCAGGTCACCACGGCTCTGATGTCGCGGGGCGTGTTCCACACCGGAGCCGCCGCGTTCGGCCTGGCCTCGACCGCCTACGCGGCTGGGGCCCTGGGCGGAGCGCTGCTGGCGGCTAGGCGCCGCCGCCCGTCGGTCCGGCTGCAGGTTGCGGTCGCGCTGGCGTTCGGGATCCTGGAGACAGCCTCGGGGCTCATGCCGGCCTACTGGGCCTTCCTCCTGCTGCTCCTGCCGACCGGCCTGTCGGTGGTCCTGTACACGACCGCGGCGAACTCCGCTACCCAGCTCGGCACCGATCCGCAGATGCGCGGCCGGGTCATGGGCGTGTACATGCTGGTGTTCCTAGGCGGTGCCCCGATCGGCGCCCCGCTGATCGGCTGGATCGCCGAGCAGTTCGGCCCGCGGATGAGCCTGATCTCGGGCGGGGTGGTCTCGGCCATCGCGGCCATCGTGGCCGGGGTCGTGCTGTCACGCGTCACCGGGACAGGCATGCGGGACGGCCTGCGGGCCCTGGCCCCGTACCGCGGCGGCGTCCGCCGGTCGCCGCTGCCCAGCCCCGAAGCAGACCAGCAAGCCGCCGCCTGAGCGGCTGCCGCGCCGCGGAAGCGCCGGAGCGGGCCGGGACTGCTACCAGTGACCGCATGAGGCTGTTCGTCGCTATCACGCCGCCGCCGGCGGCGCTCGGCGAGCTCGAAGCGGCGGTCGCGCCGGTGCGCGGCCAGTGGTCCGAGCTGCGGCCATCCCGGCCATCCCGGCCGTTCCGACCGCACCTCACGCTGGCCCGCGGCCGCATCCCGGCCGACGCCCGCGCCCTCGTGCGGGCGCTCAGCGGATACCAGGGGCCGTCCTGGACCGCGGACCGCCGTCACCTCATCCACAGCAGGCTCGGCCAGCAGCCGCGCTACGCAACGGTGGGCAGCTGGGCGATCGGCGGGGGTTAGGTGGGCCGGCAGGCGGATAGGCTCAGCACGTGACTCGCGTGCCTCGCTGGCTTCTTCCGGCCGCGCTCGCGCTGCTGGTGCTCACCGTGCTGATCGGCTCCCTGGTGCGCTGAAGCGCGGTCGTGCGCTGCCCCACGGCGGTCCAGGGGCTACCCTCTGCCGGGCACCAGGCGCCGTGCTCAGAGGCGTTCCACCACGTAGTCGACGCAGGCGGTCAGGGCCTCAACATCACCGGGGTCGACGGCGGGGAACATGCCGATCCGGAGCTGGTTCCGGCCCAGCTTGCGGTACGGCTCGGTATCCACGATGCCGTTCGCACGCAGCACCGCCGCCACAGCCGCCGCGTCGAGGTCTCCGGTGAAGTCGATCGTCCCCACCACCTGCGAACGCTGGGCCGGGTCCGCCACGAACGGCGCCGTATAGGGCGTCTTCTCGGCCCAGGTGTACAGCCGCGCCGCGGAATCGGCGGTCCGGGCCGTCGTCCAGGCCAGGCCGCCATGGGCCAGCATCCAGTCGATCTGGTCCGCGAACAGCAGCAAGGTCGCGACGGCCGGGGTGTTGTACGTCTGGTCCTTGGCCGAGTTCTCGATCGCGGCCGGCAGCGAAAGGAATCCGGGCACGTAACGGCCGCTGGCGGTGATCTCGGCCACGCGCTCCAGGGCAGCGGGCGACATGAGTGCGATCCACAGCCCGCCATCGGCACCGAAGCATTTCTGCGGTGCGAAGAAGTACACGTCGAAGTGACCCGGGTCGACCGGCAGGCCGCCTGCGGCGCTGGTGGCGTCCACGAGGAGGAGCGAACCCGGGTCCGCACCGGGCACGCGCCGGATCGGCATGGCCACCCCGGTCGAGGTCTCATTGTGGGTGAGCGCGTAGGCGTCCAGGCCCGGCTGCGCGGCCGGCTCCGGGTAAGTGCCCGGTTCGGACTCGATGACGGCCGGAGTGTCCAGCCACGGGGCCCCCGCGACCACGGCGGCGAACTTTGCGGAGAACTCGCCGAACGCGAGGTGCTGGGACCGGGCCCGGATCAGCCCGAAGGCGGCGGCATCCCAGAAGGCGGTCGTCCCGCCGTTACCAAGCACGACCGCGTAATCGTCCGGCAGCGCGAAGAGCCCGGCCAGCCCGGCCCGGATCCGGCCGACCAGGGACCGCACCGGCGCCTGCCGGTGAGACGTCCCCAGATACCTGGCTCCCGAACTGGCCAGGGCCGCCACCTGGTCCGCGCGCACCTTGGACGGCCCGCTGCCGAACCTGCCGTCTGCGGGCCTCATCTCGGGAGGAATGACGACGCTGCTCACCGCATCAGCCTATCCACGGCTGGTCACCGGCGGGCCGGTGCTCAGCAACGGCGGGTGCCCCGGGCCAGGCCCGGGCCACCCGCCGGTGATCGTCGGGCGGCCGGCGGCCTACACCTTGTCCAGCACGTCAGCGGCGCCGGGTACGTCGCGCGCCGGGCGGGACGCTGGGCCGACGTAACGGGCGCTGGGACGGATCAGCCGGCCGGTGCGCTTCTGCTCCAGGATGTGCGCGGCCCACCCCGCGGTGCGCGCACAGGTGAACATGGCGGTGAACATGTTGGCCGGGATCCCGGCGAAATCGAGGACGATGGCCGCCCAGAATTCCACGTTGGTCTCCAGCACCCGGTCGGTCCGCCGGGCCCGGAGCTCCGCCAGTGCGGCGTTCTCCAGCGCCAGGGCTACCTCGTACCGGGGCGCGCCGAGTTCCTTGGCGGTCCGCCGCAGCACCCGGGCGCGTGGGTCCTCGGCACGGTAGACGCGGTGCCCGAAACCCATCAGCCGGTCGCCCTGGTCGAGCGCCTGCCTCACGTAGGCATCCGCGTCACCGGTGCGCTCCACCTCCTCGACCATGTGCAGGACCCGCGCTGGGGCGCCGCCGTGCAGCGGCCCGGACATCGCCCCGACCGCGCCGGACATTGCGGCCGCCGGATCCGCGCCGGTCGAGGCGATGACGCGGGCGGTGAACGTGGAGGCGTTCATGCCATGCTCGGCGGCCGACACCCAGTAGGCGTCGACGGCCTTGACGTGCCGGGGGTCAGGGTCGCCCCGCCAGCGGATCATGAACTGCTCGGGGATCGTCTTGCCCTCGTCGACCTTGCGCTGCGGCACGATAGGCAGGCCCGGGCCGCGCGCGGACTGCGCTGCGAACGACAGTGCGGTCACCGAGATCCGGGCCAGGTTGTCCCGGGCCTCGTCGTCGTCGATGTCGAGCAACTGCCTGATGCCCCACGTGGGAGCCAGGGTGGCGAGGGCGCTCTGCACGTCGACCCGGATGTCGCCGGAGTGCACCGGGAGAGGGTAGCCATCGGCCGGGGGAAGACCCGGAGTGAACGAGTTATCCACCAGGAGGCCCCACACGTGGCCGAACGAGACGTGGCCCGTCAGTTCCTCGATATCCACCCCGCGGTAACGGAGCGAGCCGCCTTCCTTGTCGGGCTCGGCGATCTCGGACTCGAAGGCGATTACGCCCTCCAGCCCTGGCTTGAAGTCGGACATCGTGTCTCCTTCTCCTTGCGGGATGGCGCCGCACGTGCGCCTGTCGGCGGTTCGCGTCCGGGCGCCATTGACCGCGTCGGTCCTGCCGTGACCCGCGCCAGCTGCACGCAGCCGGCCGGGACGCGAAAAGACCGCGCGGTCTAGACCGCGCTATATCTCTTTATTCAATATCGGTAGACCTACCTAACGGTAGCCGACAGCAATGTGAGGATCGTTACTTATGAAACGGGCGCACCTCGCTGCCACGTGCAAGCTACCTCCGGGCTAGCTCCGGAGCTGACCAGCGATGCCTCATGAGGTCTGCGCACTTCTGATCGCCCCGCACGGCCATACCCGGAATGGGCCAGGCAAGGACGTGCAATGATGCGTCTGCCCAGCTCAGTGCGCTTTAGGAGCGTTACTTATGGAAACGACTCGCGGCGGGGACGGTTCCCGCGCCCAAGCCGGCGACAGCGACCGGTCTCTCGCTGAAGACATGCTCGCTGCCGACCCGGTCCAGCAGTTCTCCGGGTGGCTGGCGGACGCCGTGGCGGCCAGGCTGCCGGAACCCAACGCCATGGTGCTGGCCACCACGTCCGCCGAGGGGCACACCCGGGCCCGCACCGTCCTGCTCAAGGAGCACAGCAGTGCGGGGTTCGTCTTCTACACGAACCGGACGTCGCGCAAGGGCACCGACCTGGCCGGGAATTCGTGGGCATGCGTGCTGTTTCCCTGGTACGCGCTGGGGCGCCAGCTGACCATCGAAGGGCCCGTCAGCGCGATGTCGACGGAGGAAAGTGAGCCGTATTTCCGGTCCCGGCCCCGCGGATCGCAGCTGGGGGCGTGGGCCAGCAGGCAGTCCCGGGTCATCGCCTCGCGGTCGGAGCTCGACGACCGGGTCGCGGAGCTCGAGCGGCGCTGGCCGGCCGGCACCGACGTGCCGATGCCCAGCTTCTGGGGCGGATACCGGCTGGCGCCGGAAGTGATCGAGTTCTGGCAGTCACGCGAGAGCCGTCTGCACGACCGGCTCCGGTACCGCAGAAGTCCTGGTGGCTGGGTAATTGAGCGGATCTCGCCCTGACCCGCGGCACCCGGTCCGCCGTAGGCCGCGGAGCCCGGGGCCCGCGGCGGGTACGCCCAGCGCCTGGTGCAGCATAGCATCACAGCAGGAGGAATGAGCAGGTGACCGCCCAGGGGCTTATTGACACGACTGAGATGTACCTCCGCACTGTCTTCGAGCTCGAAGAGGAGGGCATCGTTCCGCTGCGCGCCCGGATCGCCGAGCGGCTGGCCCAGAGCGGGCCGACCGTCAGCCAGACCGTGGCGCGGATGGAGCGGGACGGGCTGCTGCACGTCGCCGGCGACCGTCAGCTGTCCCTGAGCGAAGTCGGCCGGACCCTGGCCACCCGGGTGATGCGCAAGCACCGGCTGGCCGAATGCCTGCTGGTCGGGGTCATCGAGCTGCCGTGGGAGGAAGTCCACATCGAGGCGTGCCGGTGGGAGCACGTGATCTCGGAAAGCGTCGAGCGGCGCCTGTTCGAGCTGCTCGGGTATCCGGTCCGCTGCCCGCATGGCAACGCGATTCCCGGTCTCGACGAACTCGGGATACCGGCCCAGGCCCGGGAACGGATCCTGGATGCGGCGGGGGACGGCGGTGAGGCGATGACCAAGGCCGCTTCGGCCGAGCCGGCCCCGGTCGTCGTCCGGCGGATTAGTGAACAGATCCAAAGCGATCTCGTTCTGATGCTTAAACTCAAGCGGACCGGGATACAACCCGGACGTGAGGTAATGCTTGCGGCGAGCGACGATGGTGTGCGAGTGACGTGTGGCGACAGCACTGATGATGCCGAGGCAGAACTGCCCCGCGAGATTGCCGCGCACGTGTTCGTGTCCCGGCCGCGATGAGGCCCGTGATGAGGACGGTGCGCTAACGGGCGCGGGTAGGCCTGTCGGCAGGGCCGTGCCCGGGCGCCTGTGCCCGGGCTACGGGGCACAGACATGAGACCCTGGGTGGACGCTGCGGGCGAGTCGTTCGTGCCCGCGGAGATGCTGCTCGACCAGGCGGAGATGGCCGTCATCGTCACCGACCGGCACTGCAGCCTGCTGTACGTCAACGCCTACGCGGGCCAGCTTCTGGGCGTGCCCGGGCATGCGTCCCGGTTCCTCGGGCAGTCCATCCTCAGCATCGGCTTCGCGGCCAGGGACCAGGACAAGATCACGGAGCTGGCGCGGTCCGTCCTGCACGGGCGGCCCTGGGAGGGAACGTTCGCCAGCATCCGCGAAGACGGTTCCGGCCTGCTGATCCGCGCGTATGGTGTGCCGCTGCGCCATTCCTCGGGCGCCATCGACGGCATCGCCATCTTCGCCCGGGAGGCGGGCCGGGCCACGCTCGCCGAGCGGAACCGGATCGGGCTGCTGGAGCGCATCGGGGAGCGCCTCGGCGGCTCGCTCGAACTTGGCGCGACTCTGCGCCACGTCACCGACATGCTCGTCCCGCAGTTCGCCGATCACTGCTTCATCGACCTGTTCCAGGGCGACAAGCTGATCCGGCGGGTCCAGACCAACCCCGGCGGCTGGCAGCCGCCGGCCGGAGCATGGGCCTCCGTCGGGCAGCAGGTCCTTTACCCCGAAGGTCATTTCTGCCAGCAGGCCATGGTGCGGACGGAAATCCTCGTCGTCACGGACCTGCACGAAGGCACCTATCCGGCACCCAGCGCGGACAGCCTGCGGGCCAGTCTCGACATCGCGATGAGCTCGGTGATCGCGCTTCCGCTGCACGCCCGGGGCGAGCTGCTGGGCGTCATGAGCCTGGCCCTGTCCGGGCTCACGGACCGGAGAGGACGGCGGTACGGCCCGGATGACCGCGACCTGTTCGGCGCGATCGCGAGCCGGATCGCGATCGCCATCGACAACGCGATGCTGTTCGAGGCGGAGCGGCAGACCGCCCTGGTGTTCCAGAAGAGCCTGCTGCCGCGCGAGCTGCCCAAGCTGGACGGGGTCGAGGTGGCCTGCCGGTATGTGCCGGCCGAGCCGCTGGAGACGCACGGCCAGGGCATCCAGACACAAGTCGGCGGTGACTGGTACGACGTCATCCCGCTGGCCGCGGGGCGGGTGGGCATCGTCATCGGTGACGTCGAGGGCCGCGGGGCCCGCGCCGCCGCCGTGATGGGCCAGCTCCGGGCCGCGCTGCGCGCTTTCGCCCAGGACGAGAAGGAACCGGCCGACATCCTGCGCAAGCTGGATGAGTGGTGCCGCTCTCTGGCTCCCGTCGGCACGGATCCGCTGGCCGCCAGCCCGCCCACCGTGAGCTGCACGTACCTCGTCTACGATCCCTGGTCGCGCGAGCTTTCGTTTGCCAACGCGGGGCACGACGCACCGTTGCTCGTGGTGGACGGCGAGGCGCAGAAGATGGAGATCGGCGACAAGGGCGTCCTGCTCGGCGTGCGCGGCCCGGGCATCCGCGGCCTGCCGACGTACAAGGAGGAGACGTTCATCCTCCCGCCGGGGGCCACCCTCGTTCTTTACACCGACGGCTTGACCGACCGCCGGGCCCGGGCCGACGGTTCCGGCCACTACACGGAGGAAGAGGCGCTCGGCATGCTGTGCCGGGCGGTCAGTGCGTCGGCGTCCGGCGATGCCAACGCGATCGCCCAGGCCGCGGAGGAGTCCGTTCCCGGCGACATCGATGACGACATGGCGATCCTGGTGGTGCGCTCGCTTCCCGATGAGCTGGACGCCCGCGAGCGGGTCTTCCCGGCCGAGCCGGTCATGGTATCGGAGGCGCGGCGGATGGCCCTGGACGCCTTCCACGCCTGGGGCGTGGCCAGCACCCAGGCCGAGCTCGCGTGCCTGCTGGTGTCTGAGGTCGTCACGAACGCCGTCCTGCACACCTCGGCCGCGGCCAGCCCGCGCCGGGAGTTCGGCGACTTCGGCCCCGATCCCGTTGCCCTGGCCGGGGACCTGGCCGCGGCACCCGTAACCGTCCCGCCCCAGGCGGCCGGTCCGGGCCCGTCCGGGAACCCGGCGGCCGCACCGGCTGCTGCCGCGCCACTGCCCTGGGACGTACCGGTGCCGGTCGTGGACCGCCGCCCGGCGTCCTTCACCGCCACGGCGCCGAAGAATTTCGCGATGCGGCTCCGGCGGGGATCGGCGGCTATCTGGGTGGAGGTTTTCGACCCGGACATGCGGCTGCCCCGCATCCGGACGGCGAAGGACAGCGACGAGGGCGGCCGTGGCCTTTACCTGGTCGAGCAGCTCGCCACCCGATGGGGAACCAGGCCGACGCGAAATGGCAAGGCTGTCTGGTTCGAGATGC
>Ga0209839_10001187_pt1 | contig 13463 bp, 6 predicted proteins | sample OrgsoiDNA2013050_FD_185800 | JGI IMG/M metagenome (GOLD analysis project Ga0209839, IMG submission 185800) | Permafrost soil microbial communities from the Arctic, to analyse light accelerated degradation of dissolved organic matter (DOM) -... | ecosystem: Environmental > Terrestrial > Soil >... | reverse complement strand
TATTGGCAACAGTTGAAGGCTTTTGTGCTGCGCCGAACCGGATCTCTACAGGACGCCGAGGACATCGTACAGGAGGCATTTATGCGTGCCTACCTGGCGTTAGAGCGCTATACACCGCAACAGATACGCACATTGAAGGTGCGTCCATGGCTTTACAAGGTCACGTGGAGCGTCTATTGCAACTATACTGGCAGAGCGAGGGCACCATCCTCCATCTCTCTGGACGCGCTGGAAGAGGAGACGCAGCAAGGACTCGAAGACGATCCGAATGCACAACCAGAGAAGGTCTTCGAGCAGATGGAACGGCGACAGGAGCTAGAAAAGCTGGTAGAGACGCTCCCGCAGCACTACCGGGATGTGATCAGCATGTATTATTTTGAAGAACTGACACACCAGGAGATAGCGGATATCCTGGGTCAACCGGTCGGGAACGTAAGGGTGCATCTGCACCGTGGCCTCAAGCGGCTACAGAAGATTTTGACGACGCAGACGAACAGGGTAGGATAGAGACAATGGAGCACGACGGCAGCGAACAACAGAAGAATACAGACGCCGGGCAGACGCGTCCCGCCGAGCAGGGGGATGCCGCGAACAGTGGTGCTTCAGAAGTCATGGCTACATTTGGGCTAGCAAAAACGGCGCGCCTCTCCGAGAACCAATTGGAAGATCTGCTCTTCGCCCTGAACGATCCCGCATGGTCGGTACGGGTGGCTACACTGCGCGCACTGGGCAAGATGGGCGCGCAGGCTCCTGTGGCGGCACTGGTCACAGCGCTAAGCGATGAGCACGAGGAAGTGCGTTCGGCGGCTGTACGCGCGCTGGGGAATCTGGGTAGGCGCGCACCGATCGAGTCACTACAGACAATGCTGCACGACGACTCCTGGCATGTGCGCACGGCAAGCGTGATGGCGCTAGGAAAACAGAGGGAACGGGTCAGCAGCGAACCGTTTATATCCGCGCTACATGATAGCGATGAGTCGGTGCGCGCGGCGGCGGCGTGGGCACTGGGAAAACAGGGAGAGCTGGCCCCGCTCAATCCCCTGGTTCTGGCACTGCAAGACACCGCGTGGTCCGTGCGCGAAGCGGCGGTCCTCGCCCTGGGCGAGCGGGGCGGTGATGGCGTCGTCGGGCCTCTACTGGCGGCGCGTATGGACGAGGATAGCTCGGTACGCTCAGCAGCGGAGACGACGCTACAACAGGTCTATCCCGAGATTGGCTTGCTTGCTGAGAGACGAAGAGATGATGCCCTGGAGGGGACACCCCTTGAGACCATCTTCCAGCATTTTTCAGAAGTGGAGCTTCGTGACCATACCGTTACTGAAGGCTTGAACGGTAGCGCGGATAATGAAGTATTGGAGGACGAGGAAGCTGCTCAGCCTTATGACAGGCAGGAGCATATGCGCCCTCTCAGGGGCAAAAGAGCCTTCTCGCGCTCCCTGGCAGAGCCTGTAAGCGGACAGATTCACCAACAGACAAAGACGGGCAGGCCCCGTCATCCCATGGTAAGAATTGTCGGACAGCTTCTGGTCGCGGCTGTGCTGATTGGCATAATCGTCTCGTGGGCAAGTATCGCGCACCTGTTGCGCCCGTCCACGGGGCAGCTCGTCGCGACGGCCTCGCTTGTCCTCAGCACCAGGGCCGTCAACGATGTCGCCTGGTCGCATGATGGAAGAGACGTTGCCACGGCTGAGAACGGAGCGCTGTGGATCTGGGACACAACACAGAACGCCCAGCAGATGCCGCGCGAGGTGCCACTGGTCGCCAACGCGCTCGTGCTCGCTCTCAACTGGTCCGCCCAGAATCCGCGCGTGATCATCCTGGTGGGAGGACAGCTCGAGCTTGTGCAGATAGAAAATGACTCTGCAGGTGCGTCCGTTTTATTGCCCCGTCTCAACGCGCAGGGTGATCCGCTGGTCGCCTGGTCAGCCGATGGGCAGCACTTCGCTATCGCCGCGAAGGGCGGCGATCAGCGGGTAGAGTTTTGTGACGCGGATGGGCGTTGTCAGCCCCCTGTCTTCCTCGACAGGCTGACGGGCAACATCACCGCGCTGGCCCTGACAACGGACGGGACAGAGATCGCCGCCGCGAGCGATAATAGCAGCAGCCACGATAAGAATATTCAGCTCTGGAACAGCCAGGGCAGGCTGAGCGGCCCCTTTACCGACGTAACATACCACCTGAGCATGGCAGCACCTATTATCGCCCTGGCGTGGTCATCTCAAAACACGCAGCTCGCCTACGAGTCAAATCAGCAGCAGTTCGCGGTCTGGAATCAGAGCAGCGGGAACAACAGCAACAACAACCTCAATACGCCCTCTCTAGCGGCCCCCATCAGCCAGGGCGTGTTGGCCTGGTCGCCCGATGGTCAACGGCTGGCGTCGATAACGGATAGCAAGCAGGTACAGATCTGGGATGTAGTGAGCGGCAACCTGCTCTACACCTCCGCTGCGCAAAGTGGCACAATAGTTGATGTAGCATGGTCGCCCGATGGCAGGCACCTTGCCATTACAAGCTCGGACGGCACACTCGTTGTGTGGGGGATCTCCTCATAGTTGACTGGAACATTGACTTTTGCCAATTCCGATAGCTATACTGAACAGACTGCGTAGTACGAACTATAGCTCTTTCCACTGGAGGAATCCATGTACGACTATGTTATCGTCGGTGCCGGGTCCGCGGGCTGCGCGCTCGCCAACCGCCTCAGCGAAGATCCCTCGACAAGCGTTCTCCTACTCGAAGCGGGAGGACCGGACGAAGCGCAAGAAATCCACATTCCAGCAGCATTCTCTAGTCTCTTCAAGACTCCTATCGATTGGGCCTATGAAACGGAGGCGCAGTCGCATCTCAACAACCGTAGATTGTACTGGCCCCGAGGCAAGGTGCTTGGCGGCTCCAGCTCTATTAACGCCATGATCTACATGCGTGGGAACCGTCGCGATTATGACCATTGGGCAGCGCTGGGCAACGAAGGATGGAGTTACGCGGATGTGCTACCTTACTTCAAAAAGTCCGAAAATGAGGAGCGCGGAGCATCAGAATATCACGGTAGCGGTGGTCCCCTCAATGTTACAGACCTGCGCACGATCAATCCTCTTTCTTCTGCCTTTGTAGAAGCCGGAGTAGAGGCAGGCCTCCCTCTAACGAAAGACTTCAATGGAGCTGAGCAGGATGGTGTGGGCTTTTACCAGGTGACGCAAAAACTGGGGATGCGCTATAGCGCGGCGGTTGCCTATTTGCATCCTATTCTGGGTCGCACCAATCTCACCTTGCAGACTTCCGCGCTTGTTACCGGCATCCTCTTCGAAGGGACTCGGGCAGTCGGCGTCACCTATATCCAGAACGGCGAGAAGCAGCAGGTCAATGTTAACAAAGAAGTGCTTCTCGCGGGCGGAGCAATTAACTCGCCCCAACTCCTGCTGCTCTCCGGCATCGGACCCGCCGATTCCCTGAAAGCATTGAACATACCCGTAGTCGCTGACCTCCCTGGCGTGGGACAGAATTTGCAGGATCATCCGGCAATCGTCGTACTGTACGCTTGCACGCAGCCCATCACACTGGCACACGCGCAGACAATGGAGAATCTACAAAATTTTATAGAGAACAAAATGGGGCCGCTGACCTCAAATGTCGCGGAGGCCGGGGCCTTCATTCGCACGCAGGCCAACCTGCCCATGCCCGATGTACAATACCATTTTACGCCAGTGTACTACCTCAATCATGGTTTCACTGTACCAGAAGGGGATGGTTACACAATAGCGCCATGCGTGCTGCATCCACAGAGCCGCGGCTATATTGCCCTGCGCTCAGCCAATCCCGCCGAAGCGCCAATCATCCAACCCAACTACTTCGCGGACGAAGCGGACATGCAGGTACTGATAGAAGGCGTAAAGGTTGCGCGCCAGCTGGGCGAAACGCGGGCGTTTGCTCCATTCCGCGACGTGGAGACGCACCCTGGTTCCCAGGCGCAGAGCGATGAGGAGATTGCCGAATATATCCGCAACCACGTGGAGACGCTGTATCATCCTATCGGCACGTGTAAGATGGGCAACGATCCTATGGCCGTGGTTGATGCACACCTGCGCGTACGCGGCGTAGAAGGTCTGCGCGTCATCGACGCCTCCATCATGCCAACTCTTGTGGGAGGCAATACCAATGCGCCCACAATCATGATCGCCGAGAAGGCTGCGGACATGCTTAAAGGTTCAGTTTCGACTTTGCAATCGACAACTACAGCGAGCGATTAACCAACCTGATCGCTATAAGTTATTCCGATAGAGTGTGTGTCTGGAAAGCAGCCCTGAGCCGCTTTCCAGACACACACTCTATAACTACCCCTTCACGGCGGAACCAACCGCGCTGCCCATAAAGTAGCGCTGGAAGATGAAGAAGAGCACCAGGATCGGAATCGCATTGAACATCGAACCCGCGATCAGCAGGTTATACTCGGTGTAGTGGTCCGTCTTGAACTGGAAGAGACCCACGGGAAGCGTGTACATATTCTGGCTATTTGTGACCAGCAGGGGCCAGAGGAAATCGTTCCAGGCACCCTGGAAGCTCAGGATGATCACCGCGATCAGCGCTGGCTTCACTAGAGGCAGAATGATCTGGTAGAACGTGCGCCAGCGCGAGGCACCATCGATTCGCGCCGACTCTTCTAGCTCTTTAGGCAGTCCCTTCATAAACTGCACCATCAGAAAAACCGAGAACGGCTGCGCCATCATAGGCAGCAGCAGCGCAAAGTACGTATTGACCAGATGGAAATCGTTCATCACCAGATACTTTGGAATGAGCGTGATGGGAAGCGGAATCATCATTACCGACAGCGTTAGTATGAAGATAATGTTCCGGCCTGGGAAATGCATGCGCGAAAGAGCGTAGCCCGCCATCGCCGAGAACATGACATTGAGGAGTGCCGTGCCGAAAGCGTAGATGCCCGAGTTCAGTAGCCAGCGTGAAAAAACGCCGCCGCTCAGAATCTCCTGGTAGTTTCCCAGCGTCCAGGGATTGGGCAGCAAGGACGGCGGGAAATCCAGAATGTGCTGCAGCGTCTTGAAGGATGAGAAGAAAGAAAAGACGAACGGTCCTATCGAGGTCAGCGTGAAAAAGACCACAAGGACGTAAATGAGGACCTGATACCATTGAAAGCGTCGTGTCGGCTTCGCATCCACCGTAATCGCCACCGTCGCCGCATTGGTCTGTGCTGATGCCTGTGCCATGACTCTGCACCTCCTTCTAGCTCTCTGTATCGATCAGGCGTCGCTGAACCATCGTGAATAGAAAGATGACGACGAAGAGGATGACCGACATAGCAGCCGCGTAGCCGAACTGATTATCGCCGAAACCCTTATTGTAGATTTCTAGCAGAGGCGTCAGCGTCGAGCGGAGCGGGCCACCGTTGGTCATAAACTTGGCCTGGTCGAACATCTGGAACGCGCCGATCGTCGCCAGAGCCACGACCAGAAAGATTGCCGGACGCAACAATGGGAGCGTGATGTTCATGAAAGCAGCGATCCGACCGGCACCGTCAACCTCGGCGGCCTCGATCAATTCCTGCGGAATATCCTGCAAAGCGGCCAGAAAGTAGATCATAAACGTGGCAGCAGTTGCCCAGATGTTCATGATAATCAGGGCCGTCAGCGCCCACGCGGGATCGTTCAGCCAGTCCGGTCCGGGAATATGCATGACCGAGAGCAGGTAGTTGATACCCCCCTGCGGCGCGTAGAGCCAGATGAAGATGAGCGAAACCGCGACCGAGGAGGTAACGGCTGGCAGATAAAAGATCGTGCGGAATGCTCCCTTCAGAAACGCAAGGTTATGCAGAAGCACCGCCAGGACTAGCGCAAAGAAGGTCACGCCGATAACATCGAAAAAGGTATATTTGATGATATTAATCATCGATATCCAGAAATCACTATCTGTCACATCGGAGAGTTGTTGGAAGAGAAGCTGGTAGTAGTGCAGACCCACAAATTCTGGCGTAGTGAAGCCAATATCGACTTTGAAAAGGCTAAGACCAACGCCATAGATTGTCACAACGAGAAAAAACACGACAAGAACGAAAAGATAAGGTGCGAGAAAAAGATACGCCGATAGCGTTTCACCGGCGCGCCATCCTTTATCGGGGCGTCGTTCGCGCCGAGCCGTCTTTGCCAGCTCCTGCGCCGAAGTGATAGACGATGTTGATGGTTGACTTGCCATGCCAACACTCCTTATTCTTAAACAGGAACTTCCGGTCGTTCCATAACTTGACCTGATGAGCCGTGCTTAATAGTAGGGATGTTCTCCTAAACTCTTCAAATAAGAGTTTAGGAGAACATCCAGAAGCGCAAGCTATAACGCTATCAAGATTGCAACTCGTTATTAATCTGGGTTGCCGCTGTGCTTAAAGCGGTCTTCGCATCTGCTTTGTTCAGCATCACCGACTCGATGGCCTGCGTCAGATCGTTATGGATTATATCGTCGTGCGGGCCATAGTAGTCCGCGTAGCCATACTGGGCAGCGTCGAAGAGTACCTTGAAGCCGGGATGCTGAGTGAAGTACGGATCGGTCTCCAGGCCCTTAACCGATGGCAGGGCGAAACCAGCTTCCAACTGGGATTTCTGCACGTCGTTACCGGTCATGTACTTGATCAGTTCCCACGCGGCCTCCGCATGTTTTGTGCCGGAGTAGGCACCCCAGGCATTGGTGTAGATGAGGTTGGCGCGCTTGCCAGTGTCCGGATCTTTGGGCAGTGGAGCAATATCGTACTGGACATTGGGGTAGGTGGTCGACAAGAAGGGGATGAGCCAACCACCTTCGAGTGCCATAACCCCACGCTGCTTGCCGAAGGCTTCACCGGGCCAGCCGGAGCTTACCGAGCCGGGCAGGACAGAGGTGCCAGCCTTCTGGAAGCTGGTAAAGAATTGCAGCGACTTCAGGCCCGCGTCGCTGTTGAAAGCCGCCTGCGTGCCATCGCTATTGAGCATAGATCCGCCTGCCGAGAACAGGAACGCACCCCAGCGCGACGGGTCGGCGGCTAGCGTGATGCCGTAGACGGAGGTCGCGGCGTTACCAGGCTTCGTCAGCTTCTTAGCCGCGTTCTGCATATCGGTCCAGGTCCAGTTATCGTTGGGGAACGGCACGCCAGCGGCCTGGAACATCTGCTTATTGTAGAAAAGACCCAGGCTGTTCCAGTCCTTCGGAATACCATACACCTGACCGCTCTTACACGTGAAAGGCGTCATCAGAGCCGAGTAGTAGTTGCTGGCCTTCACGTTATCCTTCGCCATATAGGGCGAGAGGTTGAGCAGTTTGCCAGCCGTCGTGTACTGGCTGCTCATCTGCGGCTGAACGTAGAAAACGTCGGGTACGTTGCCGCTGGAGACGTTCGCGCGCATTTTGGTGGGATAGTCGGCATAGGCCACCCAGTTGAGCTTAATATTGGGGTGGGCCTGCTCAAACTTCTTCAAATTCTGCTGCACCAGCGCGTCCTCGGCTGGCGAAGAGGTGGCACCTGCAACGTTGAGGGTGATGTTGCCGCTCTCGGGCGCGGTGGCTGTCGTGTTCGTACTACTGGGACATTGGATATACGGGTTGCCGCCGATAAGCCCCTGCTGAGCACCACCGCCGCCGCTACTACTGCCGGTGCTACCACCGCTACTGCCACCGCAGGCGCTTAAAATAAGAACGAACAGGAAGAGAAAAGGCACAACGCGTCTTTTCATGCTGAAACCTCCTGGGGCTGCTGCTTCGACGAAGCGCCCCCGTTCAAAACAATTTGCGTCGACGAAGGCTATAACACCAGATTTCCACAAAAAGTTACAAGGGGCGCGGCAGCAGATGCCTAATAGTCCCTTTTACAGACGTATTTCTTGATTTTATAGCAGGTGATAGTGTATCTTACATGGGCAATTATTATAAAGAAGCACTCTCCCTGACAAGAAAGCAAAAGAGGTCAAAGCCATGAATGACCGCATAGGGCAGCAACTAGGCAACTATCGTTTAATTCGCAGATTAGGGAATGGTGGGTTTGCCGAGGTATATCTAGGAGAACATGTTTATCTCAAGACACAGGCCGCAATCAAAGTACTTCCTATGCAGCTAACAAGTGACGAAATAGAAAACTTCTCCAACGAGGCACGCACCATTGCGAACTTGAAGCATCCATATATCATACCGGTACTCGATTTCGGAATACAAGAGAGTACAAGCACTCCTTTTCTCGTCATGGACTATGCGCCCAACGGCACCTTACGGCAACGCTATAAAAAAGGCACGAAATTATCTCCTAAGCGCCTCCTTCCTTATGTCAAACAAGTTGCCGAAGCCCTGCAATACGCGCATGACAACAATATTATTCATCGTGATGTGAAACCTGAAAATATATTGCTGGCACAGAATAATTCAGTGCTTCTCACTGATTTCGGCCTGGCAATTGTGGTGCAGAGTTCACAACATCAAGAATCACAACAAAATATGGGTGCAGGCACTATTGCCTATACCGCTCCGGAACAGAGCAAAGGGAAGCCTTGCGTCGCCAGCGACCAATATTCTTTAGGCGCGATCGTGTACGAAATGCTGTGTGGCGTACGTCCCTTCAACGGCACCCCTATGGAAATTATGGTACAGCACGCCCTGGCTTCACCTGCACCTATACACGAGCATGTGCCCTCTATACCGTCAGCCATTGAATATGTGGTACAGAAGGCACTCGCGAAAGATCCTAAAAAACGTTTCGCGACGATACATAAGTTCGCGCAAGCACTGGAAGATGCCTGCCAACGAGAGAATAGCGAAAATCGCACCACGCAACTTGTCTCGACTGAACATGCGGCCATGCCTCAGCCAGCACCTACTCCCCTTGTAGAAAGAGAGCGTATACCACCGATGGTCGCCACTCCTCCACAGGACTCATCTGTCATCTGGAATGTTCCCTATCGGCGCAATCCCTTTTTTACTGGCAGAGAAAACATCCTGGCCTCTCTTCATGAGAAGCTTCATACTGGAAAACCCATGTCCCAGATCCAGGCGATAAGTGGCCTGGGCGGCAGTGGGAAAACACAACTGGCTATTGAATATGCCTATCGTCACCATACTAATTATAATGTGATTTTGTGGATACGGGGTGACAGACGAGAGATGCTGCGTGAAGATTGCGCCACTATCGCCTCGCAACTAAGTATAAAAGGGAAAAGCGATGATATTGTTGGCACCGTCAAAGCATGGCTCAAGGCGAACACAAACTGGCTGCTGATCTTCGACAATGTGGAAAATCTTACCGTATTGCGCACGTTTATTCCTTCAAATGTGCGTGGTCACGTCTTGCTCACCACGCGCACACAGACAACAGGCACCATTGCCCAGCGTATTGAATTGTGCAAAATGGCACGCGATGAAGCAAAACTTTTCTTACTACGGCGCATCAGGAAGCTCTCCCACGACGCGCCTCTGACCGATGCCAGCCAGAGTGATAGAGAGAAAGCGAACGAGATAGCAGAACTCGTCGGGGAACTTCCGCTTGCACTCGATCAAGCGGGCGCATATATCGAAGAAACCGGATGCAGCCTCAACGACTACCTCTCTCTCTACAGCACGAGACGCGCCAGGCTGCTCGCTATGCGCGGAGGAATTGGGGCAGATCATGCCGCCTCGGTTACGGCAACCTTTGTGCATTCTTTTGAAAAAGTGGCGCAGGCGAGTCCCATTGCTATCGACCTCCTGCGCTTTTGCGCCTTCCTCGATCCCACCGCCATTCCTGAAGAGCTTATCATCCATGCCGCAGAGGTGCTGGGACCGATCCTGCAACCGGTCGCCAACGATCCATTAGTATTGGATACTGCCATTGCTGTTTTACGTAAGCATTCGCTAGTCCATCGGGCAGCCGAGACAAAAATGCTTTCCCTGCATCCACTGGTACAGGCCGTCCTGAGAGATAGAATGAGCGCGGAGAAGCATCAAGAATGGGTAGAGCGCACGGTGCGGGCAGTGAACCATGCCTTTCCTGATATCGAAGAGGTCCACATGTGGCATCGCTGTCAGCCTGCAATGCCACATGTGCAGGCTTGCATCGCCCTGATAAAAACATACAAACTGCTTTCTCCAGAAGCGGTACGACTGCTCTATCAAGCGGGAATGTATTTTCGTGTCCAGGCGCAGTATAGCGAAGCCGAGATGTTACTCGCGCAGGCCGCAACGATGCATAAACAACTGCCGACGCAAAAAGAGACGGCGGCTGATCTCAGTATTGCGTTCTGGCATCACTACAAGCCGGGACAGTATTCATCACTAGAACCCTTGATACAGAAAGAGCTTGCTTATGCAGAAAAGGTACTTGGCTCTGATAATCAACATGTTGCCACTATACGCCTGAAGCTGGCAGAACTTTATTATAAGCAAGGCAAATATAGCCAGGCAGAGCAGTTGCTCTTGCAGTCGCTCTCAATTAAAGAGCAGCAAGTTGGTTTGTTACATGCATGTGTAGCCTGTAACTTTAATGGGCTGGGATGGGTTTGTCTCACATTAGGCAAGTATTCGCTAGCGCAGTCTTATTTTCTTCACGCGCTCACCATATGGGAGCGGCTGCCAGAACCCAGACATCCCTTTATGGGTAGGACGTTGAACGCACTGGCACGGCTTTCTCTTGTCATGGGAGAGTACAGGCAGGCAGAGGTGTACTTGCAGAAAGAGCGCGTGTTCTTAGAACAAACCTTGCAACCAATGCATCCGGCGATTATTACGAGTTTGAATGAGTGGGCGGTACTTTGCCTGGTGCAGGGCAGATATGACCAGGTTGAAATACTCCTCGATCAGGCACAAACGATTGTAGCTAAGACCGTAGGTCCCAAACATCTCATCTCAGGCCGCGTATTGCATACACTCGCGCGCCTTTACACTATACGCGGCAAGTACATCCAGGCCGAGCAGATCTTGCAGGAGGTACTGGGTATCTGTGAGCAGGCACTCGGGTTCGAGCATCCCGAGGTAGCGGCCATAGTAAATACCCTGGCTGATGTCTACGTTGCACAAAGTCAACGTTCCCTTGCCGAGGCGCTCTATAAACAGGCATTGGAGGTGCGCGAAAAAGTGCTGGGCACAGAGCATCCCGATGTAGCCCAGACCCTCAACAGCCTGGCGGGACTCTATTTCACACGGGCAGAATATCAGCGCGCAGAGCAATACTATAAACAGGCGCTGGCAATACGCGAGAAGGCGCTGGGGCGCGAGCATCCCGACGTGGCCCAGACCCTCAATGATCTTGCCAAACTTTATAGTAATCGCAAGCATTATGCTGAAGCGGAACCGCTTTTTAGAAGAGCCCTGGCTATTCGCGAGAAGACGCTAGGACCAGATCATATTGAGGTAGCAGCGACCAAAAAGAGTTTCTCCCTCGTACTCTGGGCTATTGGCAAAAGAATGGAAGCGACAGCATGTATAAAGCACGTTAAACAGATACAGGCAAAACACATGTATTCTGATGCGCTCAACGATGTGTAAGCAGCTCCGCTTTTGACAATCACTCAGGATTACACCAGATTGAGCAACACTTAGAGCAAAAATCCTTGACTTGTTTAGATTTACTCTGTTAAAATAAGGCCCATCGGCAGCACGACGAGCGGTGACAAGCCTTCTAACGTTTTCCCATTATATCGATCCGTTTAGGATACTGAAAGAGGAACAGGTGAGGGCGCATTGTTCACCGATCGGGCGAGGATACTGAAATGGAAGTGGGGATAGAGAAAAGCAAATGTGAACACCCTCGCCCAGTACAACAACACACAGCAGGGGAGACAGGGACGCATGCAAAAAGGACGCATCACCAGATATCAGCCGTTTCAACCTATTTATCTGCCGGACCGCCAGTGGCCATCGCGCACGATCAGCGCCGCGCCAACGTGGTGCAGCGTCGATCTGCGCGATGGGAATCAGGCGCTCGCCATTCCGATGAGCGTTGCCGAAAAACTGGAGATGTTCAAGCTCCTGGTCACGATCGGTTTCAAAGAGATCGAGGTCGGTTTTCCAGCCGCCTCGCAGATCGAGTTCGACTTCATCCGTCGCCTGATCGAAGAGGACCACATCCCCGACGATGTGACCATTCAAGTCCTTGTGCAGGCCCGCGAGGAGCTGATCGAGCGCACGATCGAATCGATCTACGGCGCGAAAAAGGCGATCGTCCATCTCTATAATTCGACCTCACCGCTGCAGCGCCGCGTCGTCTTCGGCCTGGACAAGCCCGCAATCGTCGGCATCGCCACGCGCGGGACACAGTTGATTAAAGATCTGCTGCCCTCGCTTCCAGGAACACAGGTTGTCTTTGAGTACTCGCCCGAAAGCTTTTCGTCGACCGAGATCGAGTTCGCGCTGGAGATATGCGAGGCCGTCGTCGATGTGTGGCAGCCAACACGCGAGAACAGAATCATCCTCAACCTGCCCACTACCGTCGAGGTCTCTACGCCAAACGGCCACGCGGATCAGATCGAGTGGTTCTGCCGCCATATGCGCAAGCGCGAGAACGCCATCATCAGCCTGCACACGCACAACGATCGCGGGACGGGCGTCGCCTCAACGGAGCTAGGTCTGCTGGCGGGCGCTGATCGCGTGGAGGGAACGCTCTTCGGCAATGGCGAACGCACGGGCAACGTCGATATCGTCACGCTGGCCCTCAATATGTATACGCAAGGCGTCGATCCACGGCTAGATCTCAGCGATATCAACGCCGTGCGCGCGGTCTACGAGCGCTGCACGCGCATGGAGGTTCCAGCAAGGCAGCCCTACGCGGGCGAACTGGTCTTCACCGCCTTCTCCGGTTCGCATCAGGACGCGATCAACAAGGGCATGGGCGCGCAGGACCCGGAGCCGGGCGCGCTCTGGCAGGTGCCCTATCTGCCGATTGATCCTATGGACATCGGTCGCACATACGAGGCCATTATCCGCATCAACTCGCAGTCGGGCAAGGGCGGCGTGGCCTATGTGATGGAGAACGAGTTCGGCTTCCAGCTCCCGAAAGCCATGCGCATCGAGTTTGGCAAGCTCATCAATATAATAGCGGATGCCAGCGGCGAGGAGATTCCGAGCGCGCAGATTTTGCAGGCATTCCAGCAAGAGTATCTGCGCCGCACGGAGCCGTTCGCGCTGGAAACCTTCCGTACCGAGAGGAATACCGATGCGCTCGGCAACGAGGTTGTCGGATGTACGGCGAACGTCAATGTACGCGGCAGCTCACACGAGGTCCACGGCCAGGGCAACGGTCCCATCGACGCCTTTGTGCGGGCGCTGAACGAGGCCGACATCGCACACTTCAAGCTGCTCTCCTACGCCGAGCACTCACTGGACCAGGGAGCCGGAGCGCGGGCCGTGGCCTATATCCAGATCGAGACGCAAGAAGGCCACAAGTTCTTCGGCGCAGGCATCGAGACGAATATCGAGATCGCCTCCATCAAAGCCGTGCTAAGCGCGCTCAACCGCGCCGCCCACCACGCGAACAACGC